>WBZU01003364.1_pt1 | contig 10516 bp, 15 predicted proteins | sample 5204311 | NCBI WGS metagenome assembly WBZU01 (sample SAMN12344359, study PRJNA552823) | activated sludge metagenome | biome: Activated sludge suspended growth; feature: Nitrification reactor; material: Wastewater; isolation source: activated sludge from nitrification reactor of wastewater... | reverse complement strand
GGCGTTTTTCAACCACCAGCGACTTGACGCTGCGTTCCTTCATCATCAGCAGCGCCTCCCGCACGGTGGCCAGCGGACTGATGGTGATGACCTTCTTCTTCATGATTCCGGCAACCAGCATGGCAAGCTCTCCTTCCGTCAATGATCGTGTTCAGCAAGCGGGCAGGCCCATGACCATAGAGCGCTCACAGTTCCTCCTCGACTTCGCGCCGGAAAGCCTGCATTTGCGCCAGGCCGATGCCGACCACGCTGCCCAGCGGCAACGAAAAGGCCAGTCCTCCCCCCGGCAAATCCATCTTCATCTGCATCTTGACCGTCCTCAGAATGCGCATCGCGAGCTGCTTCTCGACCACACACAGCAGCAGCGACTCCTTGCGCTCCAGACCCAGTCCGAGGAAGGTCTTGCGCTCGTTATGCCGCAGGCCTTTGCCCTTGAGGATGGTGATGCCGGTCGCACCGGCCTCCTTGAGAATTTCGACCGCCCGGTTCTCGTCTTCATCCGGAACGATCAGCACCACAGCAGAGAATCTCATAGACCGATCTCCTTGACAGGTTTCCTCGATCGCAGCAACCGGTTGGCCAGCATGCCATAGGACATGACGATGATCATCGGCAGCAGCGAGGCGAAAGCAATCAGGCCGAAACCGTCGATCATCGGGTCGCGACCCGGTGTCCGCTCGGCCAGCCCGACACCAAGCGCGGTCACCAGCGGCACGGTCACCGTCGAGGTGGTCACGCCGCCGCAGTCGTAGGCGATCGGCACGATGAAGTCGGGGGCAAATCTGGTCATGGCCAGCACCAGCAGGTAGCCGGGAATCAGCCAGTAGGCGATGTTGGTGCCGTCGATGATGCGAGCACAGCCGATGACGATGCCGATGCCCACCCCCACCGAGACCAGACAGCGCAGCCAGAACCCTCTGAGCTGTCCGAGGCTGACCTCGTCGGCCTTGATCGACAGCGCGATCAGCGCCGGCTCGGCCATGGTCGTTGCGAAACCGATCAGGAAGCCGTAGAGGTAGACCGCCCACATCGGCACGCCGTCGCGCATCAGCCCACTGGTCATCTCGTCGCCCAACGGAAAGAGACCAACCTGCAGTCCCTCGTCGAACATGAACAGGCCAACCGCGACCAGCACCATGCCGACCGCCAGACCTTTGGGATCGGCCAGCGGGCGACGCAGAATGACGAAGCTCGAGAACAGCACGACAGCGATGATCGGCAGCAGGTTCCTGACCATGATCAGAAAATCGATCAGCATCTCGAGCGCTGCGTACTGATGCTGATCGTCACTTGGCATCACCACCACCGGCGTGCCGGCCGCTGCGGGAACAAAGAACAGGATGCCGTAGAGCTGAATGATGATCATCGGCGCCAGCGCACCGAAGGCGATCAGACCAAAGCCGTCGAGCAGCGGATTGCGTCCGCGGATGCTGGTCGCCAGACCCACCCCCAGCGCGGTCAGCAGCGGCGCGGTGACCGTCGAGGCGACGACGCCGCCGGAATCAAAGGCCAGGCCGACCAGTTGCGGCGGCGAGAAAACGGTCAGCACGATGACCAGCAGATAACCCGGAATCAGGTAGTGGCCGATCGAGTGGCCGAGGACGATGCGCCAGACGCCGGCCACTACCGCGATGCCGACACCGAGCGCCGCCACCATGCGCAGCGTCAGCGCACCCATGCTGCCCCCCGAGACCGCCTCTGCCTTGTAGGCAACGGCCATCAGCGCCGGTTCGGCGGCCACCGAGGCAAAACTGACGAAGAAGGCAAAGAAGACCAGCCAGAGAAACGAGCCGCGCCGGGCAAAATCGAAAGCCATCGTCTCGCCGGCCGGAAAGATCGCCGCGTCGAGTCCCTTGACGAAGAGCGCCAAGCCGAGGAGGACGACGGCAAAGCCGCCGATCAGCGCAGCCGGGCTGTCGGGCATGCGCTGGATGAAAAACACCTGGAACAGGACGACCACGATCAGGGTGGGTGCCAGGTCGCGTGCTGCCTCGTGCAGGAGCTCACGGATGACGCGAAACAGTGCACCGAGCCCCATCCTAGCGCCGACTACCCGCAAGAGGGTAGCGGGTCTTCCGCGCGGCCACCCGGCAATGAACACCAATGAACCCTGATCGGTCCGGCGAGTGGGAAGCGGGGGAGCATCTTCGGCATGGGTGCGAATCATGCCCGAGATCCCGGTCTTCGGCAAGCGGCGACAGCCATTGGCCACGCGGCCGATACTCACGCGGCCAGCGTCTGAATTGTTCAGTTTGAATTGTTCATCATGCGCCTCGGGCAGTCGCAGGCTCGCCTCCTCAACGGCCTTGACACGGCGGACACACTCCCCGTCCAGACTGCCCCCGGAATCACCCGGTTCCTTGCGAGTCATCGCCCATGCTCATCCGCTTCGCACCGGCCCTGTACATTCTCGGCATCCTGATCACCGGCTGCGGCCTCCTGATGCTCTGCCGCTCAGACTGTCATGGCTGAGCGCTGACGGTGCCCACAGCGCTTACGACGCGGCCGTGCTGATCACCGTTGCCAGCGGCACCCTGCTTCACTCTCGGTTCGCGGGCAGAAGCGCGAGATGAGCGTGCACGACAGTTTTCTGCTGGTTTCCCTGATCTGGTCGCTGCTGCCGGCTTTCGGTGCGCTGCCGCTGTATCTGCACATCCAGGATCTGTCATGGACCGATGCCCATTTCGAAGCGGTCTCGGGTCTGACCGTCACCGGTGCGACGATCCTCTCGGGACTCGATCACTTGCCGCTGTCGATCAACTTCTGGCGGACCTGCATGCACTGGGTCGGCGGCCTGGGCGTGGTGGTGCTGGCGGTGGCCATCCTGCCGCTGCTCGGCTTCGGCGGGCGCAGCATGTTCAAGGCCGAAACAGCGGGTCCAATGAAGGATTCCAAGATCACGCCTCGGATTACCGAGACGGCCAAGGGGCTCTGGATGGTCTATGTGATTCTCACCATCGCCTGTGGCGCCAGTCTCCATCACGCCGGAATGTCACCCTGGGAGGCAACGATGCACGCTTTCTCGGTGATGGGCCTGGGCGGCTTCTCGACCCGGGACGCCAGCCTCGGCCATTTCGGCAGCCTGGAAATCGACAACCTCGTCGGGCCGGCAAGCACCTACGCTGTGCTCAACGATTTCCAGACCTGGGTCTGCACCTGGGCGATGCTGCTCGGCCGCCTCGAAATCTTCACGCTGATGGTTCTCCTGATACCTGCCTTCTGGCGGAGTTGACGGGACGATGGCGGCGAAGGGTGCTGGCAAGACAGGAGCGCCGCGGGGCGTCGGTCAGGCAACGACTGTCCGCGCGCCCGCAGGCGGCTCCTGCCTACAGCCGCTTACCTCCACGGGAATCTCGGTCGTGCCGGCTCACGCGAACACCGCCGCCAGCGAGAGCATCACCTCCGGCACCTGGGATGGAGAGACCCGCGCGTCAGGCAAGGGCTTGTCCATCGTCCGGTAGATCCCTCCCACAGGATCGCGATAGACCGTGAGCTCCCCGCTCCTGACGTCCAGCAGCCAAACCTCCGGAATACCATGGCGCGCATACAGCGGGACCTTGACCTCTCGATCATACTCAAGCGTCGTATCCGAGACCTCGACAATCAGCAGCACATCGGCGGCAATGGGATGCGCCTCGCTGTAGTCCCGGTCCTGGACCAGAGAAATGCAGGCTGTGGTTCATTGTGATCACCGAGCATCAGCGGGTTTTGCGTGCGCACGAGAAAGGCATTGCCTGCCGCGAGTTGCAGAGCACGTGCAATACGGTCCACCCTGAACGCATGTCTGCTACCTACCGGCGCCATTATCCAGCAGTTCCCCATCGATCAACTCAACGCGGTCGCTCTCGTCCAGCAGGCCGAATCTGGCCATCTGGTGAAACTCTTTGGTCGACCAGCGGTGGTAAGGCAAGGCAACACGCTCTAGAATTTCCCGCACCTTGGGCATGGCCACTCCAAGGGTTCGATCACGATCAGGCTAACGGTCATGACTTTTCCAGGCACCCCCGATCATGAAAGTCATGACCGTTCCCCCTCTCCCCCAACCCCTCCCCCGCGAGGGGGGAGGGGAAGTTCGTGAGTTGCATACGCGACTTTCACATGAACGCTTTGTTTTCCTGGCGACACACATGAATGATGGATCGGGCCGACGCCGCGCCTAGCGCGCCGATTTGCCGGCGCCGGCCTTCGACCTTGCGCGCACATGGCGCGATGGCAACCCGGCTACCAGCGGATCTGCACTTCCTGAATAACCTGCGGCGTCGCACGCTGGATGGTGAACTTGATGCCCTCGACTTCGATCGTCGTGCCGGGCGAGGGGATCTCGCGCGCATACTCGAGAAGGAAGCCCGAGAGGGTGTCGTAGCCGCCGTCGCCGGGCAGCTTCAGTCCCAGTTTTTCATTGAGCATCGCCGGGTCGGCACGGGCGCTCACCAGGTAGTCATGATGACCCAGTTTCTTCAGCCATTCGGCGGGTTTTTCCTGCCGGTCGTATTCGTCCTGGATGTCCTCGACCACCTCCTCGATGATGTCCTCGATGGTGACGATGCCCTCGGCACCGCCAAACTCGTCCATCACCACAGCCATCGCATCACCATCCTTGCGCAGCTCGACGAGCATCGCCTCGGCGCTCTTGCTGGCTGGCACGTAGCGCGTCGGGCTGATGAAGGGCTCGATCGACGCCGATTCGTCCACACCCAACAGATCCATGCTGTTCAGCACGCCGATTACCCGGTCGATCCGCCCATCATAGACCGGCAGGCGGACATGCGAGCACTGTACCGCCAGGCGCACCGCTTCTCCGACCGTTGAGCGCTTCTCGACGGCGTTCACGTCGATCAGCGGCACCATCACCTTGTAGACCGTCGTTTCGGAAAAATTGAACATGCGCCGGATCATCGTCTTTTCGATGGCCTGGATGTCGCCTCCTTCCTGCGGCGGCATCTGTACCATGCTCTGGATCTGTTCGCGCAGGGTGAAGGGATTATGCTCCTCGCGCGCGCCCGCGAGACGCGAGAGAAGCTTTGAAAGGGTCACGAAAAAGATCAGGATCGGCCAGAACACGATCGAAAAGAAGCGCAGGATATAGATCACGTAAGGCGTGATCGTATCGGCGCGCTGCTGGAAGACACTTTTCGGAACGATCTCGCCAAACACCCAGATCAGCGGCGCAACCAGGATGACGGCCAGCCAACTGCCCTGTTCCCCGAACAGATCGATCATCAGCGCGGTCGCGATCGTCGAGTTGGTCACCACCGCGATATTGGTACCGACCAGCGTCGTGGACAGCAACCATTCCGGCCGCTTTTCCAGCATTTCGAGCGCCAGACGCGCGCCGCGCGAACCTTTGGCCGCGTCGTGGCGAAGCTTCATTCGGTCGGCGCTGACGACGCCGAGTTCTGAGCCCGAGAAGAAGCCTTCGGCGATCAGGCAGACGATCATCAGCAGGACAGTGATCCAGATCTCCCCCATATCTATGCGCCCTCCCGCTTGCTGACCGTCGGGGCGGGTGTCCCGGCACTGGCCGGACGGTCAGGGTCAACCGGCGGCATGACTTGCGTCGTGACCGATGTGCCGTGTACGAATTCGTCGCTGGCATCCGTTTCGGGTCGTGCGACCACTTCCGGCAACCGTTCGGCCAGGGCGCGCGTGATCCGGTTATGCTCGATCATGTCCACGGTAAACTTCAGTCCGCAGAGATCGATCACCGCGCCCGCAGCCGGCAGTTCGCCAAAGGCATCAAGCAGCACACCGGCCAGGGTTTCGGCCTCCTCGCTGGCGATCGCGACGCCAAATTCCCGATTGAAATCGTCGACCGACATGCTGGTATCGATCAGACGGCGGCCATCGGCCAGTTCGCGCACCGGGTGCCGGCTCACAGCATCTCTGTCGGAAGGGCTGGCGATTTCACCGAAAACGCACTCGAGCAGATCCTCCATCGTCACCAGTCCGGTCACCCCCCCGTACTCATCGACGATCAGCGCGAAAGAGAGTTTGCGCTGGCGGAAGGTATGGAACAGTTCCACGGCCGGCTTCGATTCGGGAAAGAAGTTTGCCTGGCGCAGCAGCTTGCGAACCCCCTGCGGATCGCGTTCGAGCCGGGCAAGATCGACGCCGAGCAGGTCGCGCGCGTGCAGGATGCCGATGATGGTGTCACGGTGCCCCTTGAATACCGGATAACGTGACTGCCGGCTCGCCTTGATCTGCGCCAGCAATTCCGCCACCGGCAAATCCGCCGACAGGAACTGGATGTCCGAGCGTGGGCGCATGAGGTCACGCAGAGTCTTGTTGCCGAAATCGAAGATCTTCTCAATGTACTGCGCTTCCTGGCTGTCGAGGGCGCCTTCGCCGACAGCATCGTGCACCAGCGTGCGGATCATGTCTTCGGTGACCAGGTTGCCCTGCGAGCGCTGCTTGCCGACGATCAGGGTGATGAAGAAGTCGGCAACGTAGCGGATCACCTCGCGCAGCGGTGTGATCAGGCGAGCGACGAGGGCGATTGGCCGGCATTCGAAACTGGCAAAGGCGACGTTGTTGCGGATCGCCAGCACCTTCGGCGTGATCTCGCCGAACAGCAACAGGATCGGGACCATCACCAGCAGGTTGACCAGTTCGTTCTCGGCGCCGAACAGGTGGATGATCATCGCCGCCGAGATCACCGACGCCGAGACATTGACGAACTCGTTGCCGATCAGGATGGTGACGATCAGTCGCCGCGGCTCGCTGCGCAGCTGTTCGATCAGTTCGAGGCGCGGATTCCGGGCGGCGCGCATCTGATCGAGCTGGAATGAACTCAGCGAGAACAGAGAGGTTTCAGTGCTCGAAAAGAAGCCCGAGAATCCCAGCAGAATGACGAAGATAATGAGTTCGATCCATAGTGCGGGGTCCATTTCCCAATATTATAGAGATCCCCGGATTTCAGACAATGGTTTAAGCTGCGCTCTGGTGATAGGAAATGAGAAACGATGAGCGAAGTGAAGAAGCGTCAGGTGCCCCCCGAGTTCGAGGCAAGGGTGGGGCTGGAGACAGTGAGAGGGGTGAAGACGATCAACGACAGAGTTTTGTTCACCCTGAGCACAGAGTTCTTTCACAGTAAGATCAACTAGAGGATCGTTGAAATGCTGACTTCGCTCGTCATCGTATTTGTCATTGCCTATGCCGCCATCGCACTGGAGCATCCGATCAAGATCAACAAGTCTGCCTCTGCGCTGGTAGGCGCGGGGCTGCTCTGGACGATCTATGCACTGGCTGGGGGCGATGCCCACAAGGTCGGGGAAGAACTGAGCGAATCCGTCATGGCCACAGCCCAGATCGTGTTCTTCCTGATGGGTGCCATGACCATTGTGGAAGTTGTCGATGCTCACAACGGCTTTGAAGTCATCACTAAGCATATTCGTACAACCAAGCTGTCGTCGCTGATGTGGCTGGTCGGTTTTGTGGCGTTCTTCCTCAGTTCGGTGCTGGACAACCTGACCACTACCATCGTCATGATTTCCCTCCTGCGGAAACTACTCGCCAAGCATGAAGACCGTCTGTTCTTTGCAGGCATCATCGTCATTGCAGCCAATGCGGGTGGTGCATGGTCTCCGATTGGCGACGTGACCACCACCATGCTCTGGATCGGCGGCCAGATCACGACACTGGCGATCATGAAGTCGGTCTTCATCCCCGCCATGGTAAGCATGGTGGTTCCGCTGGCAGTGACGGCTTATGTCCTGCGTGGAAAGCCTGTTGAGTCGCCGCAAATAGGCGCGAGTGATCATGGCCTGCAGACCACCGACTTCGAACGTAATCTGATGTTCTTCATGGGCATTGGCATTCTGGTGGCCGTTCCTGCATTCAAGACCATCACCCATCTGCCACCCTTCATGGGCATCCTGTTCGGTCTGGGCATCCTCTGGCTGGTCGGTGATCTGGTCCATCGCAAGAAAGAGAGCGAAAACAAGCAGCACCTGACGCTGGTACATGCGCTCAGCCGCATCGACATGAGCTCCATCGTGTTCTTCATCGGCATCCTGCTTGCCGTCGCCACCTTGGAGCATACGCATATCCTGACTTCACTAGCGCAATGGCTGGATCAGACCGTGGGGCGGCAGGATGTGATCGTCCTGATCATCGGCATCGTCAGCGCAGTGGTCGATAACGTGCCGCTAGTCGCAGCGTCGATGGGAATGTATAGTCTAGAGCAATACCCGACTGACCACTTCCTCTGGGAGTTCCTTGCCTACTGCGCGGGGACAGGTGGTTCGATTCTCATCATTGGTTCGGCAGCGGGCGTCGCTGCCATGGGCTTGGAGAAGATTCACTTCTTCTGGTACGTGAAGAAGATCAGTTGGCTGGCTCTGATCGGCTACTTCGCTGGGGCGGGTGCCTACTTGCTCCAATGACGGATCAAACCAAGCATCACGCGATCGACCGGATCAACGCGCTGATGGACCGCTTTACCCTCGCTCAGGAGGCACCGCGATGATCCGCCTCGCGGCCGTCATTGCTGCGGCCATCGCCTTTGCCCGCACTGCCAGCACCACGAGAGCCCGCAATGGCTGGAACGTCGGATGCAGCGCCTGGTTCCGGCCGACTACTGTCTGCTGACCTTGACGCTGCCAGCCGAATGGCGCGGGCTCGCTGCGGCGTACGCCGACGTCGTCTTCGATTTCTTGATGCGCTGCGCCTGGGAAACAGAGCCCCGCTTCGGTCAGAACGACCAGTAGCTGCAGGGGACGCCGGGGGCGATCGCGGTCCTGCACAGGCACTCGAGTTGGCTCGATTTAATGTGAAAGTCGCGTCAGCGACTCACGAAATTCCCCTCTCCACTTGCGAGAGAGGGCAACGGCATGATCGATGCCGTTGCCCAGGAAAATTTTTGTTGCACCGCACCATTATCTGCTATATTGTATGCGTCCGCCACTTGCATGCTGACACCAGGCAGGAAATGTATGTACATCGTAGATGACCCCACCCTTGCACTGATTACCCGTTTTGTGGGCGATTCCCCGAATCAGGAATGCTCCGATGCCGAGTTTTTCCGCCAACAGCTTTCTGCCATCGAAGCGCATGTCGAGCGCTTTCCTGCCGCTGAAAGGGAGATGCGTGCGCTGGCGTGGATTGAGGCGAATGCCAGGCAGTATCGCCAGCAGTGGCAAAAACAGGCGGCAATCAGTTCCCTGGCCAGTACGCGCTGTCCGGATTGCCCGATCGTGGACGGCGACAGGCACACGCCTTGTGCCATCCACACACGCTGGCTGGCTCTCCTCCAACGCTACGCGGCAGGCGAGCTGTCTTCAAATGCTTATGTGGAACAAAGCCTGGCGCTATTGGCTACACACAAGGACCGGCTGAAGGTCGGCCATGTTCGCGAGTCACCGCGGCACGTCGATGCACAGCACGACCTTTTCATGATCCCGGCAGGCGCCCCGCCACGGGGTCCGGAAAGGGAACTTTGCGGCTAGCCACGCAAGGCCAAAGACTGCATGACTGATTAGCAGCGTGATTGCTGACACCACTGGATCGGAAAGGGGGAAGGGCAATGCAAATCGCAGTTCTGGGTGCCGGCGCCTGGGGTACTGCCCTGGCGATTTCCTTCGCCCACCGTCATTCCGTCAGCTTGTGGGCACGCGATCCCGAAAAGGCTGCACGCATGCAGGCGACCGGTGAAAACAGTCGCTACCTGCCGGGTCATCGCTTTCCGGCTTCGCTGCGGGCAACTGCTGATTTTTCGGCTGCCAGCAAGGACGCCGAGCTGATGATCATCGCTGCGCCTCTCGCTGGTTTGCGTACTGCGCTGCAGCATCTGCGCGCTGCCGAGGTCGCAACGCCCTTCCTCTGGGTCTGCAAGGGCCTGGAAAAGGGGAGCGGACTGCTGCCGCACCAGGTCGTTCGCGAGGTGCTCGGCGAACGCTTGTGCGGCGTACTCACAGGGCCGAGCTTTGCCGATGAACTGGCTCGCGATTTGCCGACGGTGGTGACGATCGCGTCGACCGACGCGAACTTCGCACTGCGCTGTGCCGAAGCCCTGCGCGGGCCGCGACTGCGCATCTATGCCAGCGACGACGTGATCGGCGCCGAAGTGGGCGGGGCCGTCAAGAATGTCATGGCCATCGCCACCGGCGTTTGTGACGGTCTCGGGCTGGGGATGAATGCCCGCGCCGCCCTGATGACGCGGGGGCTGCACGAAATCGCCCGTTTTGGCAAGGCGCTGGGGGGACACGCCGACACCTTCATGGGCTTGTCCGGAATGGGCGACCTGTTTCTGACCTGCACTGGCGACCTCTCACGTAACCGGCGGGTTGGCCTGTTGCTGGCCACCGGCAAGCCCCTCGATCAGATTACCCGCGAACTGGGCCAGGTTGCCGAAGGCGTGCCCGCCGCGCACGAGGTGCAACGCCGCGCCGCCGCGCTCGGCGTCAAGATGCCGATTACCGACTGGGTCTGTACGCTGCTCGACGGCAGCGTGACGCCGATCGAAGGGGTCGCTGCGCTAATGGAACGGGACATCGGTTTCGAGGGCAGGTAGCGCCCG
>WBZU01003362.1_pt1 | contig 10520 bp, 9 predicted proteins | sample 5204311 | NCBI WGS metagenome assembly WBZU01 (sample SAMN12344359, study PRJNA552823) | activated sludge metagenome | biome: Activated sludge suspended growth; feature: Nitrification reactor; material: Wastewater; isolation source: activated sludge from nitrification reactor of wastewater treatment... | reverse complement strand
GGTAAGCTCCAGGAACATAACCTCCGATTGCTGGCGGAGTTCGATGCGTTCACGCGCCTCGGGCAACCGCTCTTGGTCGGTGTGTCCCGCAAGCAATTCATCGGAAACCTGATTGGGAGATCGGTGCACGAGCGAGGATATGGGACCGCCGGCGCGGTCGCCGTCGCAGTGTTCAAGGGGGCGCACATCCTGCGGGTGCATGATGTCCGGGCGATGAAAGAAACAGCAACAGTCGTGTCAGCCATTTCGCGTCACGCGCGTTCTTCTGTAGAGGTACCCCATGCGTAAATTATTCGGCACAGACGGCGTTCGCGGAGTGGCGAACCTCGAGCCCATGACCAGCGAAATCGCGATGCAACTCGGGCGGGCGGCCGCGCATATTTTTATGCGCCGGGCGGGCCGGCACCAGGTTGTCATTGGCAAAGATACGCGACTCTCCGGTTACATGCTGGAATCCGCGCTGACCTCGGGTATCTGCTCGATGGGCGTCGATGTCTTGCTGGTCGGTCCCATGCCGACGCCGGCAATTGCGTTTCTCACGAGAAGCCTGCGGGCGGATGCCGGGGTGGTGATCTCGGCCTCGCACAATCCCTATCAGGATAACGGGATCAAGTTCTTTTCGAATCAAGGATTCAAACTGCCTGATGAGGTGGAGGCGCGCATCGAGCAGCTGATCGTGTCCGATGAAATCAAACACCTGCGGCCGACAGCAGACGCGATCGGGAAGGCCTACCGCATCGGCGATGCGGAAGGGCGGTACATTGAATTCGTCAAACGCTCGGTTCCCCGCGATCTCGATTTTCAAGGGATCAAACTGGTGGTGGATTGCGCCAACGGTGCGGCCTATAAGGTGGCGCCGACGGTGCTGCGGGAACTCGGTGCGGAAATCGAAGTCATCGCCAATACCCCCGACGGCATGAACATCAATGACCAGTGCGGCGCCGTGCATCCGGAGCGATTGCAAGAGGCCGTCCGCCGGCATGGCGCGCATGTCGGTATTGCCTTGGATGGTGATGCGGACCGGGCAATCTTTGTCTGCGAGCAGGGCGAGATCGTCGACGGGGACCATGTCATGGCCGCGTTGGGACTCGACCTCCATACGCAGGGTCGCCTCGCGTGCCAGACGGTTGTGGGCACGGTGATGAGCAACTTCGGTTTGGAACTCGCCATGAAAAAGGCGGGCATTCACCTGATGCGCACGCCTGTCGGGGATCGCTATCTCATGGAGCGTATGCTCGCCGACGGATATAACTTCGGCGGGGAGCAGTCGGGACATTTTATCTTCCTCGATCACAATACGACCGGCGACGGACTGATCTCCGCCCTGCAGATCCTCTCTCTGATGAAGCGGACCGGCAAGCCCCTGTCTGAACTGGCAAAAGCCATGACCGCGGTGCCGCAAATTCTGCTCAATGTGAAAGTGAAGCACAAGCCCGACTTGAATCAGATCCCGGATATTCAGCAGGCCATCAAGTCTGCCGAGGAGACCCTGAACGGCAGTGGCCGTGTGCTGGTGCGGTATTCCGGGACCGAGGCCCTCCTGCGGATTATGGTCGAGGGCGAGCGGGATTCCACCATTCGTGAGGTGGCCGACCATCTCGCGAGTATCGTGCGCGCCCGCATCGGGTAGCAACGGCGTCATGCCGAAGGCACCGGATGCTGCCCTCCCTGACGATCACGTTCATCTTCGGGTTGGCTCTCGGTTCCTACTTCAGCTACTTCCCGCTCAGCAGTGTAATACTTCTTAGCGCCTGCGCGGTAGTCACTCTGCTCCTGGAGCAGCAGGGGCGAGTTTCGTCACAGCGAGGCAGTCTGTGGCTAGCCTGCCTCTGTGGGGGATGTCTCTATTGGATTCTCTGTGGATGGTTCGTGCCGCACCATCCGGTACCGGAGCAGGCCGGTGTCTTGCCAGTCAGACTCATCGGCACGATCGTAGAGTCAGTGCATCACGCCCCTGGGCGGCAGACAGCCCTGGTGAGGGTGACGGCCAGCGACAATCCAGACCTGACCACACCGTTCCTGCTTCGCCTTACCTGGCGAGATCCCGACCGTGACTTACATCGCGGCCTGCAGATTCGTCTGCGCACCCGCGTGCATGCCCCCACCGGGACGATCAATCCAAGAGGGTTTGACTACGCGGCCTACCTGGACTTGCAGGGGGTCGAGGCGGTCGGGTCGGTGTCGGGGGCCGGCGTCGTTGAGGTGCTTGCTGCTGAAGAACCCTCGTGGTTTCAGATGGTCTCGAGCTTTCTTGAACGGGGACGCAGCCGGGTCAGGAGTGCGGCGGAGTCACTCCCGCAACCAAGCCGCGGTTTGTTTCTCAGTCTGACGATTGGGGAACAGGGGTTCCTCGAACCGGAGGTCCGGGAATGGTTCATGACGACCGGTACCGTGCATATCCTTTCTATTTCCGGTTCCCATCTCGGCCTCATTGCGTTGTTGTCCTTCGCGCTGGTGAGAAGAGCCTGTCTTCTGCTGCCGTCCATGATGCTCCTGGGGCTGTCTCGATGGCTTACGCCGACCCGGCTGGCAGCCCTGCTCACCGTGATTCCAGTCGGAGGGTATGCCCTGTTGGCCGGCGCGGAAACGGCGACGATTCGATCCGCGATCATGATCCTGATCAGCCTGTGGACGGTCTGGCTCGGGGCGCCGCACTACCTCCTCCATGCGCTGGCCGCGGCGGCCGGTCTCACGTTGTTGGTGCATCCTGCTGCCCTCTATGACATCTCCTTTCAACTGTCCTATGTGTCGGTCTGGGTGTTAGCGCTCGCCCTGCGGCGGGAGGCGGAGGGAGAAGCGGACGACGTGCCCAGGCCTCAGACATCCACTGTGGCCTGGATGGTCTATTGGCTGCGTGAGTCCATGAGACTGACGGCCTGGGTGACGCTGGCGACCCTGCCGTTGGTTGCCTGCTATTTCAATCAGGTGTCCTGGCTGGGACTCTTTGCCAATATGGTCATGGTGCCGTTTGTGGGCCTGTTGTTCCTTCCGCTGAGTCTGTTGGCAGCCCTGTGGGTGATTGCCACGCAGGCGAATCTACTTCCGGGCGCTGAACTTATCGATCTGTTGGGGCGCGGTTTGATTGACGGGACACACTGGGTGGCCGGTCTGCCCGGTGCGGAATGGTTTGTTGCGGCGCCGACGGTTCCGATGATGGCAGCCTTTTATCTCCTGGGTTGGGTCTGGCTCTCCGGCCGCGTCGTGACTGCGACTCCCGCGGTGCGAGGGGCGTTACTGGTCTCCCTCGGCGTGATTCTCTTGTGGTGGCTGTGGTCGCCGCGTCCGTTCAAGGAAGATGGGCATGTGCGGGTGACATTCTTAGATGTGGGGCAGGGGGATAGTGCAGTCATCGAAGGGCCACAGGGCAGCGTGATCCTGATTGACGGCGGGGCGACGTATGAGCGGATTGATATGGGCAGGAGCGTCGTGGCGCCCTTTCTCTGGAATCGCGGAATTCGAAAGATTGATCACGTCGTCGGAACCCATCCGCAATTAGATCATGTCGGAGGGCTAGCCTGGATTCTCGGGCATTTCCAGGTCGCACAGTTCTGGACCAACGGCGTCACACGCCCGGAGGAATTCTGGCGGAGGGTCGAGCGGGCGCTGGATCAACGAGGCCTGTCTGCGACCGTCGCAGAGGAGGGGCGGCTGATGGTCGAAGAGGGCAATTGTCGCTTGGTCGCGCTCAATCCCGCACCAATCGGGATAGCACGCTCCGGCGGCAAACAGGACTCATTGAACAATCTGTCAGTGGTGACGCAGCTCACATGCGGAGCGCAACGGATGCTGTTCACCGGGGATGCCGAGCGTGAGACCTTGTCTCGTCTGACTGAGGCCGGGCCGCTCGGGCCCATCGCCCTGCTGAAAGTCCCGCATCACGGAGCCAGGAGTTCGCTGGAGCCTCGCTGGCTGGAGATGATTCGACCGGAGGTGGCAGTGGTTTCCGTCGCCCGACACAACCCCTATGGGCATCCGGCAGGCGAGGTCCTCGCGGCATACGAAGCGGTACAGACCCACCTGTGGCGAACCGATCGGGACGGCGCCGTTTGGGTGGATGTCGATCTTTCAGCGCAGCGTTTGACCGCGCACAGTGCCAGGGACTGGACGCTTCAGCCGGTGCTGTTCCCGTCCCCAATTTGGGCTGCCGAGCGGGAGAATTGGCACAGGCTTTGGCGCCGGTGGAACTGGTTGTAGTCGATTCTTCGTCCGCTAGATGCACGCCTCAAGATTGCCCGTCTGACCGTTCTTGCCGCGACCCTGTCAATTTTGCCGACAGCTCGGGCGAGTTGTTCTCTAACTCGTCAATTTTCCGCATGGGTGAAAGCTCAAACATCAGGGCATAACACCTGCAAGTTTCTGAGAGCACGTGATGGAACGTCAGGGGACGCGTGGCCGTTCCCTGCCTGCGCATGCCGGAATTTTCGCAGGTGACGCATGGTGTGAGCGGTCCATTGCGGTGGCTCTAAGGGAAAAAGGGTAGCAAAGGGTAGCGAGTTGATGGCGAAACGATTGTTGTTTCTGGCTCCGGAGCCCCCGTCTGATCGTGAACGCGGAAACGCCTTACGGATGTACCATCAACTCCGGTTCCTCGGCAGCCGGTTTCTTGTGGATCTAATTGTTCCGGCACAGGATGGGGCAGAACATGCCGCGTCGCTGTTGAACGAGGTGTGCGACGTCACGGCTGTCCCGCTCCGAGGACCGGGTCTATTCGATCGGTTGTGGTCGATCAGTGCCTATCCCAAGGACCGAGCGTTGGCCTCGGTGGTGCACGAACGTCTGGCCGGTGGCGCATACGGCGCGATCCATGTGAACTCTCTCTCGATGATGCCCTATGTGCCGGAACACAACAGGCTTCCGGTCATTCTGGACCTCCAATCGCCTCGCGGCGACATGCAGCAGGGGCCACAATCTGCCGGCTGCTCGAACCGAGCGATCCATCGACTGACGCACCGGATTGTTGATCGCTGGTATTGGCCCACAACCCACTGCGTGACGGTGGCGTCTGAGGAAGACCGCATCCAATGCGAGCGGACCCATCCCGGGCAGCGGGTGTTGGTTGTTCCCAACGGCGTGGACTGTCAGCAGATCCGCCCAAAGCCAAATCAGGTCATGACGTCACCCATGTTGCTGTTCACCGGAGACATGGACGAGGAACACAATATCGAAGCCGCGGTCTGTCTGGCGACAGAGGTGTTTCCGGCAATTCGACGGGAATTCCCCAAATCGGAGTTGCGAGTCGTCGGACGCAATTCCGACGTGCGCGTCTCTCGTGTGGCCGGCCAGGGTGTCGTCGTCATCGGGACCGATACTGAACTTCCCCTCCATGTGCGTGAGGCCACCATCTATGTGGCGCCCTACGTCGCAGGCATAGGCACCAGCGCCACCCTGCTCGACGCGATGGCAGGAGCCCTTCCCATCATGACCACGTCGTTGGGGATAGAAGGCATGAAGCTGCAGGCGGGCCGTGATGTGGTGGTAGCTGACCAGCCTGCTGACATGGTCGAATCGATACAGACGCTGCTCGCGAGTCAACCGGACCGGGAGCGTTTCGGTCAGGCGGCTCGTCGCATGGCGGAGGTCTGGTATGACTGGAGTCGCTGTCTTTGGCCGCTGGAATCGCTGTACCAACCGCTGCTGACCTCGAAGCATCCTCCTGAAACGAACGCGATTGCCTGTTGACCGGCACATGCCTCAGGCAGGCAGGGCGACGATGATGCGGCCCCTTCCTCCACCTTCCGACCCTAGCAGGGTGTTGTCTTCTGACAGGCCTTCCACGTAGAATTTCCCGCCGGCGCCGGTCGTTGCGATGACGACGGCCGGCCTCTGAGCCTTCATTCCTGACGCCATGACGATGACTCCGCATTCCAAACCTTCTCTGGGTCAAGAAGAGATTCGCGCGGTCACGGAGGTACTGCGTTCGGGCCACGTGACCGAAGGCCCGGTCGTCGCGCAGTTTGAGCGGGGCATGGCTGCCTATATGGGGCTCCACGGGGGCGCGGCGGTCAGTTCCGGGACGGTGGCGCTGGAATTGGCGTTGCGCGCGTTGGGGGTCGGGCACGGCGACAACGTCATTCTTCCCAGTTATGTGTGTTCGGCCCCCTGGCTGGCAGTGCAACGTGTCGGCGCCCAGGCCAGACTCGTCGATATCAACCCGACAACCTTCAATCTCGATCCGCAGAAGGTCCGCAAGGCTCGCACTCCCAGAACGCGCGCCGTCATCGTGCCGCATCTCTTTGGTTTGCCCGCGGATCTGACCAGCTTGCAGTCTCTGGGCATTCCCCTGATCGAAGATTGCGCGCAAACCTTGGGCGCGACTGAGCAGGGGCGTGCGGTCGGGACAGTGGGGCTGCTGACGGTCTGCTCATTTTACGCCACCAAATTACTCTGTACCGGAGAGGGGGGCATGGTGCTCTCGAACGACGAGGCCTTGCTCGAGCGGGTGCGCGAGCTTCGGGAATATGATCAAGCGCCGTCGCTCAATCCCGCCGCGTTCAACTGCAAGATGACGGACCTGCAAGCCGCGATCGGCGTGGTGCAACTGAATCAGATCGGGGAATTTCTCGAAAAGCGAGCGGCGTTGGCCGGGGTCTATCGCGCGCATCTGCCGGACGAACTCTTCACGCTCCCAACGGTTCCCGATGGGCGCACGCATGCGTATTATCGCTTTGTCGTGCGATTGCCCACAGGGCTTCAGTCGGCTGATGACTTTGCCGGCTATCTGTCACGCGTGGCGCATCGTGGCGTGCATTGCCGCAAGCCCGTGTTTCGTCCCTTGCATCGGTATCTGGAGCTGCCCGATTTCCCCGCCTGCGATGAGGTGGATGCGACCGCCGTCTCACTGCCGATTCATCCTTCAATGGACGAAGGTGCGGTCAGGCAGATCGCCCAGATCCTCCAAGAGGAACTCCGCTAAATCGAGACGACGTTCCCCTCTCGCATCGCCATGAACCGCATCTCTGTGCGACGCTTGACCCGTGCCGGTGCGATCGGCATGATGGGCCTGCTCCGGCAAGACGTCGTGCATGACCCTTTCATGTGAATTGGAGACTTCCCTACATGGTGCCAACTGTCGAGTGGAAAGCGGGCGCAGTTCGGTTATTGGATCAGAGCCGGCTCCCCACAGCCGTCGAATTTCTCGATTGTCGAGACTACCGTGCTGTGGCACAGGCCATTCGCGAGTTGAAAGTCCGGGGCGCTCCGGCCATCGGCGTGACAGCCGCGATGGGTGTCGCCCTCGGGGCGCAGACGGTGACGGCGTCTGATTACGAAGCCTTTACCAAAGCGGTGGAAGAGATCTGTGACCATTTGGCCGCGGCGCGCCCTACGGCGGTCAACTTGTTTTGGGCCATCGGACGCATGAAGCAGAAGCTGGCGGCCCTGAGGAGCCGATCGATTGGACAGATCAAAGCCGAGTTGGTCCGCGAATCTCAGGCAATCCTGGACGAGGATATCGCGCTGTGCAAAGCGATGGGCGTCTATGGAGCCGAGGTGATCAAAGATGGTCAGACGGTGTTGACCCACTGCAACGCCGGCGCGTTGGCGACTGCCGGGTATGGTACGGCGCTGGGTGTGATTCGGGCGGCGTGGGAGCAGGGAAAGAAGATTCAGGTGATTGCCGACGAAACCAGGCCTGTGCTTCAGGGCGCGCGCTTGACCGCCTGGGAGCTCATGCAGGACCAGATCCCCGTGACGCTGATTACCGACAATATGGCCGGCAGCCTCATGCGGCAGGGGAAGATTCAGGTCTGCGTGGTCGGGGCGGATCGCATTGCCGCCAATGGCGATGTGGCCAACAAGATCGGGACCTACTCAGTGGCCGTTCTCGCCCGAGCCCATGGCATTCCGTTTTATGTGGCCGCGCCCTACAGCACGATTGATTTGGCCACCAGGACCGGCGCCGATATTCCCATCGAAGAGCGGAACCCGCTTGAAGTGACCTCCATTCACGGCAGTCATCCTGTCGCTCCAACGGGCGTCGCCGTCTACAATCCGGCGTTCGACGTGACGCCGGCTGACCTGATCACCGGCATCATCACCGAGCGAGGGGTGTTCAAACCGACAGATCTGGCCGCTGTGTTTGTGCAGACGCGCTCGGGGAATGCGCCTGGTCTCCAGTCCTGATGTGCTGATCGCACGGTGGGGAACGTGCCGGTGTTCTCCGCTGATGAGCAATCTCGTCGTCCTTTGTCTTGCCAGCCCTTCCGACGCTTCTTTATAATGCCGCGAGTGTGTCTTGACCCCATTGTTGCGATATTTTCTAGCGAAGGAGCCTGACGATCCATGAGTGAACGTACCCTTGCCATCATCAAGCCGGACGCCGTGAAGAAGAACGCCATCGGCGACATTATCAACCGATATGAGAAGGCAGGGTTGAAGCCGGTCGCCATGCGTCTGATGCACCTGTCCAAGACGACGGCACAAGGCTTTTACGCGGTGCATAAGGCGCGTCCGTTTTTCGACAGCCTGTGTACCTTCATGTCGTCGGGCCCCTGTGTGGTGTTGGTGTTGCAAGGGGACAACGCCGTGAAGAAAAATCGCGAGCTGATGGGTGCGACGGATCCCGCCAAGGCGGACAACGGGACGATCCGGGCGGCGCATGGGGCGAACATTGAATTCAACGCGGTGCACGGCTCGGACGCGCCGGAGACGGCCAAGTTCGAAATCGGGTACTTCTTCTCTGAAATGGAGTTGGTCGGGTAGGCGCATCTTGAGCGCAGACTCCTTTCACCTGTTCGACGCTCGGTGGCCCAGGGTGGGTCGCCGAGCGGTCCTGTCGCGTCTGTGTGCCTCCTTCCTTGTGGCGCTGTTGTCTGCTTGCGCGGGACAGCCGACCGCTCCTGCAACGGTCTCGCAATCCACCGAAACCCCTTCCATTGAGGCTGAAACACGTCTCTGGTACCAGGCTTCCACCGCGTTTTCTGACGGCCGGTACTCCGCCGCGATTCATCTCTATGAACGGTATCTGACGACCTATCCCAAGTCCCGGCGCGCGAATGAGGCGCATTGGGAGTTGGGACAGTCCTATGAACAGATGGGAGAAGTGACGGGGGCGTTGAAAGAATACCGGATGTTGGCCGGTCCTGAAGGTGCCCCGGTTTCGACCCAGAGCATTTATGCGGAGCGCGCGCTGCACCGGATCGAGGCGCTGCGGAATCAATCCACGGTGCCGGCCGGAGCCAGATCCGGCCATACGGCGCTCTATGTCTCGTTCAAGAATTTGCCTCCCATGGCTCAAGTGGAGTCCTGGATGCGGCAGTTGAGCGGGCAAGGCATCAGCGCCATTCTGGTGGATGCCAGTTTGGAGTCGTCGTTCACCAGACCACCGACTCCCACTGCCGCTCCCACCAACACCCCGTTACCGGCGTTGCCGACCGGTGCGTTGTTCGCGACGTCACAAGGTCCGGTGATGACCGATTGGTTCAGCGTCCTGGTGCCACAGGCGCATGAGTTGGGCATTTCCGTGTTTGCGGTTCTTGATCTGTTGCACGCGCCTCTATCCGATCGCCGTCAGGAATCTCGAATGTTGCTGTACGATCCGACGAGGCGCAAGGTTCATTCCTGGACGCAGTTCGATCTCCTGACCCCGCCGGTGCAGCAGGAGCTCGCGCAATTGCTGGCCGATTTGCTCCGGAGCGGGGTTGATGGAATGGTGTTTCGGGCGCGGGCGGAAAACAGTTTCGCCTATGAGGTCAGCGATGGGGTTCTACGCCAGTTTGAAACGCAGGTGCGTCAGCCCTCATCGGAAGTCGCTCAAGCGCTCCGCGAGCGGATGTCGGTCAGGCAGGATGCGGGTGCATTGGCCTCGGACAAGACGCTGTGGCGATGGGTGGGGTGGAAGGCCCGTCAGGAACTCGATGTGCTCGCTCGACTGAAGAAGTATCTGCAGAAGGCCGTGCCGCGGTTGCGTATGGTGCTGGAGATTCATCCTGAGGCCCTGTCAAACCCAACGTCGGCGTTGGTGAACTATGGCGAAGACGCCGCCGAAGCGCGGCGCCGGGGGTTTGATTTGTTGTTGGGCGGGCCGTCCCGTGAGGCGTCGGATGTGCGGACGTTTGGAGGGGCGTTCAAGGGATGGAGCCGTGATGTGATTCAATCCGAGAAGGGGGAACCGCAAACGCTTCCACAAGGCTGGGTCTTGCTGCGGACGCCGGCCGAGCACGGTGGCGGCATGTTCACGGGATTGGCCCAGCAGGCGGATGAGTTGCGGACGCCGGACATTCGCCATCTGGTGTTCGTACCGGATGCGCTACCGGCCGTTCCTTGACAAAGAATTTCCCAGCTTCTACGATCGCGCCACCTGTCTTGAGAGCGCGTTTTATTCATGTAGGCCGCAAGGAAGGCGGCCGCTAAGAGGAGCGTCATGATACCGTCCAATCTTCGTTATCACCAGGAACACGAATGGGTTCGCACGGAAGGCCAGAAGGCCACGGTCGGCATCAGTCATTTTGCACAGGATGCGCTGGGAGATATCGTGTTCATTGATCTTCCGAAGGTCGGTGCCAAGGTGACCGCAGGTCAGC
>WBZU01003360.1_pt1 | contig 10520 bp, 10 predicted proteins | sample 5204311 | NCBI WGS metagenome assembly WBZU01 (sample SAMN12344359, study PRJNA552823) | activated sludge metagenome | biome: Activated sludge suspended growth; feature: Nitrification reactor; material: Wastewater; isolation source: activated sludge from nitrification reactor of wastewater... | reverse complement strand
GCGGACGGCGCCGAGATTACCGGCGCCGCTGTCACATTCGGGTGACGCTTTCGCGTCACTCGGTCTTCGTCGTGAGGATCACGATGGGGAACGCCTGGGCGCCGCGCGCCAGGTCGATGGCGCCGAGGACCATGCCGTACTCGGCGTCGTCGGCGCCGTCGAGGTACAGCGTGTTGTCGGGGCGGGCGTTGAACATGCGGGTGAGCTTGTCCTTGAGCTCGACGCGGTCGACCTCGATCTTGTTGATCAGGGTCTTGCCGTCGGGGGCGACCGTCAGGACCAGCGGCTTGCTGGGGTCGTTGGCCTGGTCGAGCTGCTCCTCCTTGTCGTCCTTCGGCGGGAGGCGCACCCAGAAGCTCTTGGCCATGACGGGCGCGAGGACCATGAAGATGATGAGCAGGACGAGGACGACGTCGACCAGCGGCGTGACGTTCATCTCGGGCTGGACGCGGGCCTTCTTGAAGCCGGTGTCGAGGTTCATGCCCATGGCTACTTCACCTCCCCGCCGCCGTCCCACTTGCGCTGCGCGCCGACGGCGAGGGCGACGCCGCCGAAGCCGATCTGCTGGACCTCCTTGAAGAAGTCGCGGACCGTCTTGTAGGGGACCTTGGCGTCGCCGCGGAGCAACACCTTGCGCTTGGGGCTCCGGGCGTAGACATCCTTGAGCCGGGACAGCGCCTGGTCGCGCGAGAGGTCCTGGTCGTCGATCGTGAACGCCTCGCGGCGGTCGATCGTGACGACGAGCGGCTCCTCCTTCGCGTCCGCGTCCTTGTCCGGGAACATGACGTTGACGAGCTCGATCGGCTTGTCGCCCTGCATGTTGGGGATGATCAGCATGAAGATGATCAGCAACACGAGGACGACGTCGACCAGCGGCGTGACGTTGATCGTCGGCTTCGGCCCCTTGCCGGGCTTACCGGTCTCGACCGCCATGCCCATGGGCGCCCTCCAGGTAGTCGATGAGCTCGCCGGCGGCGTGCTGCATCTGCATGTCGAGGCGGTCGAACCGGCCGGAGAGGTAGTTGAAGAAGAGCACCGAGGTGATGGCGACGATCAGGCCGACCGCGGTGACGATCAGCGCCTCGGCGATGCCCGCCGAGACCGCCGCGATGCCGCCGCCGCCCGCCGAGGCGATGCCCTGGAAGGCGACGATGATGCCGATGACGGTGCCGAACAGGCCGATGAACGGCGCGGTCGAGCCGATCGAGGCGAGCAGCCCCATGCCGCGCCGACCCTCGGCGCTGAACAGCTCGAGCTTGCGCGCGAGCTCGCGGCGGGTCATCTCGGCGGCGTCGAGGTCCTTCTTGGCGTCGTTGACCTCGAAGGTCTGGACGCCGATCGCCGTGAGCCGCGCGAGCGGGTTCTTCGGGAACCGCCGCGCGAGCTCGAGGATCGGGCCGGCCTGACCGTCGGCGAACAGCCCGCGCGAGCGCGCCGCGAACTCGAGCGACTCGCGGTCGGTCCGTCGCAGCACCCAGCTCCGCTCGATGATCACCGCGAAGCTCGCGACCCCCATGCCCAGCAGCGAGATCGCCACCAGGCGCGACAGGAGGCTCATGCTTTCCCAGATCTCGAAGAGTGACAGCTCCATGACTTCTTTCCTCGTCGTTGTCGGCCCGGGGTGCGCGTACTAGCCGCCGCCCGTGAGCTTGAAGGGGATCGTTTGCATCAACCAGATGGAGATCGGCTCGCCCTTGTACTTGGACGGCGTGTACTTCCAGGTCTTGATCGCGGCGATCACCGCCGCCTTGAGCAGCTTCTCGGCCCGTGTCTGGGCCTCTTCGCCGGTGGCGCTGCTGGTGACCTTGAGGATCTTGGCGCCCTTGACCGTGCCGTCGCGGTGGACGTGCAGCTTGAGCGTCACCTCGCCCTCGATGCCCTCGTCGCGCAGCTCCGACGGGTAGTCCGGGGTCTTGTTGCCCGGGTCGGGCGTCGGCGCGCTCGCGCCCTCCGGGCGATCGACCGGCTTCTCCGGGTCGATCTGCTCCTCGGCCTTGGGCGGCGGCGCGGGCTTGGGCGGCGGCTTCGGCGCCTCGGGCTTCTTCTCGGCCTTCGGCTTCGGCTGGCCGGTGCCGGCGCCGTTGGATTCACCTGTCCCGAAGGACTTGTCGGCGCCGGGCTTCTCGGCCTCGGGCGGCGGACCCTCCGGGATGACCTTCGGCACCTCGGGCCTGGGCCGCGGCTTCGGCTTCGACTGCGGCTGCGGCTTCGGCACGTCCGGCGGCGGCGGCGGCGGCGGCTCCTCCTCGACTTCGGGCTCGGGCTGCTCCTCGATCGCGAAGTCCTTGATCTCTGGCTCGAGCTGGACGGTCACCTCGGGCTCGCGCAGGCGGTCGCGGTAGGCCCAGGCGCCGATGACGAGCGCGTGGCCGAGCAACGCCAGCACGAGCGAGCGCTTGTTCCGCCGGTCGAACACCTGCTCGCGGGTCGCGGGGTCGAAGCCTTCGAACATCGGGACGCCTCGACAATGACGCAGCGGCTTCTCAGCCCGGTGCCACGAGTGTTCCATCTCTGTCACAACGGCCGTGGCGTGCCGCGGATTACTCACACGTTTCCGAGCTGTCACATCGGACATGTGACCGGCAAGGACGGTACGCTCCGGACATGCGGATCGACGCACTCGACTGCACGATCGGCGGGCGACCGGTGCTGTCGCACATCTCGCTGGAGGCGGCTCCTGGCGAGCCTCTGGCGCTGCTCGGGCCGTCCGGCGCCGGCAAGAGTCTTGTGCTGCGCTGCACCCTCGGGCTCGCGCCGACCGACGCGCTGGTCCGCGGGCGGATGCTCCTCCGCGGACGTGACGTCGACCTCGGTGACCGCCCGGCCGTGGCGGCGGTCCGCGGTCGCGGTGTCACGCTCATGTCACAGACCGCCGCCGCGAGCCTCGACCCGCTGCGGCGGCTCGGCGATCAATTAGAGGAGGTGAACGCGCTCCACGCCGAGAGGCCCGCGCCTCGCCCCGCGGAGCAGCTCGCCGAGGTCGGGCTCCCGCCGGAGTTCGCGGCGCGTCACCCTCACGCGCTGAGCGGCGGACAGGCGCAGCGCGCGGCGCTCGCCCTGGCGCTCGCGTGCCGCCCCGCCGCTCTCCTCGCCGACGAGCCCACGGCGTCGCTCGACACGGTCGCCCAGGCCGAGCTGCTCGAGCTGCTCGTCGCCCGCTGCGCCGCGCGCGAGATCGCCCTCGTGCTCGTGTGTCACGACCTCGCGGTCGCCGCCCGCTGGTGCCGCCGGGCGGTCGTGCTGTCGCACGGTCACGTCGTCGCTAGCGGACCGCTCGCGTCGCTGATCGACGCGCCCCCGGAGCCCGTCACCGCCGCACTGGTCGCCGCGGCGCGCCGTGTGTGATGTTCTCGTGGACATGCCTCGGCAAGAATCCTCGCTCGCGGCGCGCGGGCTGACGGTGCGGATCGGCGGGGCGTCGATCGTCCGGGACGTCGACCTGACGCTCGCGCCCGGCGGCGGCCTCGGTGTCGTCGGTCGCTCGGGCTCGGGCAAGTCGACGCTCGCGCGGGCGCTCGTCGGGCTCGAGGGGCCGTGCAGCGGGTCGCTCCGCTTCGGCGAGCGTGAACTCGTCGGCGCGCCGGCGACGGCGTGGCGCGAGCTGCGGTCGCGCGTGCAGCTGGTGTGGCAGGACCCGCTCGCGGCGATGGACCCGCACTTGCCGGTCCGCGCGGCGATCGACGAGGCGCGCGTGCTCGCGGGGCTGCCGCGGTTCGGCCGGGACGACCCACGGCTGGCGACGCTGTGCGGGCGCGTCGCGCTCGCGCCGGAGCTGCTCGATCGGCTGCCTCACGCGCTCAGCGGCGGCCAGCGGCAGCGCGCCGCGCTCGCGCGGGCGCTCGCGGCCGAGCCGTCGCTGGTGATCGCCGACGAGGTGACGAGCGCGCTCGACCGGCCGATCGCGTGGGCGATCGTCGAGCTGCTCCGCGAGCTCCGGGCCGCCGGGATCGGGCTGGTGGTGATCTCGCACGATCTGTCCTTTCTGCCAGGTACGGTCGACGAGGTGCTCGTGCTCGAGGGCGGCGCGGTGGTGGAGCGCGGCCCGGCCGAGGCGGTGCTGCGCCGGCCGGAACACCCGGCCACGCGCGCCCTGGTGGACGCCGCGCCGCGGCTTGCGACCTGAGAGACGCCCCGAGCGTTGCGCGCGGGCGCCGGCGGTGGTCTCATCGCCCCGATGCACGCTCGAGAGATCAACTTCTTCGACCCTGCGCTCGCCAGCGATCCCTACCCCGCCTTCGAGGCGCTGCAGCGCGACGCCCCCGCGCTGTGGTCGGACGCGCTGTACGGCTGGGTGATCACCCGCCACGAGGACTGCTCGGCGCTCCTGCGCGACCGCAGGATGTCGTCGGCGCGGATGCCCCGGCTGTTCGCGATGCTCTACGGCCAGACGCCGATAGACCCGGCGAGCGTCACCTACGAGCACCACACGAAGACGATGCTGTTCGCCGACCCGCCCGAGCACGGACGACTGCGGGCGACGATGGCGCGGGCGTTCACACCCCGCGCGCTGGAGGCCTACCGCGAGCCGATCGCGCGGACCGTCGCGCGCACGCTCGACGAATTCGCGGCGGGCGGCAGCGGCGACGTCGTGACCGGCTACGCGCGGCCGATCTCCGGCGCCGTGATCGCCGAGATCATGGGCGTGCCCGCGGCCGATCGGGCCCAGGTCTCCGCGTGGACGGCGGCGGCGATCGGCTTCCTGCGCGGCGCGGCCGGCGGTCCCGAGCTGCTCGCCGCCGTCGAAGACGCGCTGCGGCGGTTCCTCGACTACGCGCAGGGGCTGATCGAAGACCGGCGCAAGAGCCCGCGCGAGGACCTGATCTCCTTCCTCGTCGAGGCCCACGAGCAGGAGCGCCTGTCCGACTGGGAGCTCAGCAACCAGACGGTGCAGCTCATCGCCGCCGGGCAGTTCACGATCGAGGAGACGATCGGGATGAGCGTCCTGACCCTGCTCGAGCACCCTGACCAATTGGACAGGCTCAAGGCCGACCCGTCGCTGTGGGAGACCGCGGTCGACGAGTGCGCGCGCTTCACCACGCCGGCGCAGGTCATCCACCGGATCGCCGCCGAACCGGTCGAGCTCCACGGCCAGACGCTGCGCGCCGGCGACCTCGTGTACCTGTTCCTCGGCGCCGCCAACAGCGACGCGCGGGTCTTCCCGGAGCCGCGGCGACTCGACGTCGGGCGCGCCGAGGCGAGCCGTCACCTCGGCTTCGCCGCGGGGCCGCACTTCTGCCTCGGCGCGAGCCTGGCGCGGCTCGAGCTGAGGGCCGCGCTGCGGTCGTTCTTCGAGCGGCTCCCCGCGGTGCGCCTCGCGGGTCCGCCGGTGCCGCTGCCCGCGGGGGTGTTCGCGCGCGCGCTGCTCTCGCTGCCGGTCGCGTGGTGACGCGCCCATGAGCGAGCCGACGCTGTACATCCTCCACCACGCGGCGCCGATCCCGGTCGGGAACCGCGTGGAGATGATGTTCTTCGCCCGCGACACCGGGTTCTTCTCGCCGGACTTCCGCGAGCAGGCCGACATGCCGGTGATCCGTGACCTCGAGACGGGCATCGAGTACGCGCCGGAGTGGGTGTTCGACCGCGAACCCGGCGAGCAGCTCGGCGAGACGACCTCACGCGCGCTCGACATGTCGCCGATGGTCCGGCCGACGCGCGTCGTCACCGGCCGCGTCGTCGCGTGTCGCGTCGTCACCGGCATGTCCGGCGCCGACTGGACCGTCTTCACGTACCTGACGCTGCGCGAAGAGGAGCGGCGGATCTACCGCTAGCCGAGCTCGTCGTCCTCGTCGTCCGCGCCGGGCGGCAGCGAGCCGCGCTGCGCGTGCATGCGGGCGGTCAGCTCGGTGAAGAATGCCTCCATCGGCGCGGCGACCTCGGCGCCGTGGAGCAGCGCGACGAGCCGAGCGGCGGCCTCGAGCGTGCACACGGCCTCGGGCCGCGGCGCCGTGCGGACGCCCCAGCGCGACGGCGGACCTGGCGGGAGGGACAGGCGCGGCATCGCGTCGATCCGCGGCGCCCGCCGGGCCATGCGCGAGCACTGGTGCCACGTCCCGTCGAGGATCACGACCCCGCGGACGCGCCCGGGCGCGGGCTGTAGCGCCGCCGCGTCGGCCACCGTCGCGTCCTCGGACGGGAACAGCACCGCGTAGTCGCAGCCCGGATCGTCGAGCGGCCCGGTCTCCATCGCCACGCCCTGCGCCCCGTAGAACAGCACCGGCGCGCCGAGGATCGCCGCGGTCGCGCGGCCGGTGCTGGTCGGCTTGTGCCGCTCGCGGTTGTGCTGCACCACCACGAAGCGGGTCGGCAGCGCGAGTCGCGGCAGCTCGGCGCACAGGCAGCGCTCGAGGTGGAGGCCGCACACGCCGCAGCGCGGGCGCGTTGATTTCCGCATGGACATGTCTCTTTAAACCTGTTCTTCAGGTCATGTCCGCGAGCGCCTCGGCGACGCGGGCGCGGACCGCCGGCGGGAAGACGGCGCGGTGGTGGACGAAGCGCTCGCGGGCGAGCCCGCGGAGCACCGGCGAGGCGTCGATGAGGCGCTGCACGCGGCCGCCGGCGCGCAGCACGACGAGCGCGGCGTCGTCGGCGTAGGCGTCGATCTCGACGCGGTCGATCGACCCGAGGTACGCGGGCTCGACGCCGGCCTCGGCGAGCACCGCCGCCAGCCGCACCTCGGCCGCCGCGGAGTCGGCCGCCGGGTTGAGCCGCAGCGTCTTGAACAGGCGCCGCCCGTGGAGGCCGGCGGCGAGCTCCCGCAGCGTCGGATCGGCGCTGCTGCCGTACGCCGCGATCGCCTCGCCGAGCGCGTGGTCGTCGAGGCGCAGGTACGCGTCGACGCCGACCTCGCGGCCGCGCAGCATCGCCTCGATCGCCGGCGGCGTGCCGGGCTCGGGGCCGAGCTCGCACAGCCGGCGGAACAGCCCGCGGATCATCATCTCGGCCGCGCGCACGGCCTTGTGCAGGTACACCTGCCGGTACATGTAGAGGCGCGCGAGGAAGAAGCCCTCGACGGCGACCAGGCCCTTCTCGCCGTCGACCGCGAGGCACGCCGAGGACGAGCCCGCCGGCACGTGCAGGCGCAACGACGCGAGCAGCCAGTCGACGTCGAGCAGCCCGTAGCGCACGCCGGTCATGTAGCTGTCGCGCAGGAGGTAGTCGCAGCGGTCGACGTCGAAGGTGCCCGAGACCGCGCGCGCGAGGTGGCCGATCGGGCCCTGCCCGTGGATCAGCCGCTCCACCAGCGCCGGCATCGCCGGGTCGAACTCGACCAACGCGCGGTGCACCTCGGTCTCCGGGTCGAGCACGATCCGCGAGGTCCACACCTCGTGGCGCGGCGCGTGCGGGAGCACCGCCTCGAAGGTGTGGCTCAGCGGTCCGTGCCCGAGATCGTGCAGGAGCGCGGCGGCGAGCGCGACCAGCGACCAGCCGGCGTCGATCCGGTCGTGGGGCGGCAGCTCCTCCGACAGCGTCCGCACGCGGTCCAGGTAGCGCTGCATGACGTGCGCCGAGCCCACCGCGTGGGCGAACCTGGAGTGCTCGCCGCCGGGGAAGGCGAGCGACGCCAGGCCGAGCGCGCGGATCCGCCGCAGCCGCTGGACCTCGGCGCAGCTCAGCAGGCGCGTGACGAGGCGGGCGGCGTCGCCGCTGAAGCAGATCAGGCCGTGCACGGGATCGCGCAGGAGCATCGGGCCTGGAGCCTACTGCACCGCGCGCCGGCTGGCGATCGATCCGCGCATCGCGTGATATGCTGCCGCGCGCCCTCGCCATGGTCCGCTGCCGCAAATGCGCGTATGAGCTCGACGAGGGCGAGCTGCCGGAGCGGTGCCCGAATTGCGGCACCCCGACCCGCCCGGCCACCCTCGACGAGCCCGGCCGCGCGGTCGCACCGCGCAAGCCGCCGCCGATCCCGCCGCCAGGCACGCCGCTCGCCAGCATCCGCAGGCCCTCGGCCCCGGTCGAGGCGGCCGCGCCGGTCGCCGGCCCGCCGACCCGCCGGCCGCCCGCCAGCCCGGAGCCGCCGGTCGCCGCTCCAAAACCTGCCTCAAAGGACAGATCCCCCGAGCCCGGCGAGGACGACCTCCTGCCGGCGCCGGTCGCCTCGACGCGCCCCTTCACGATGCCGCGCGTGGTCTCCGACCAGCGGATCTCGATCCCGACGACCATCGAGCCGCGCGACCTCGAGAACAGCGCCGAGTTCGACCTCCCGAACGCCAACGACGTCTCGGCGGTCATCCCGCCGATCGTCCTCGCGGCCGCCACGGCGCGCCCGGCGGACGGCCCGGTCGACGGCGCCGACGTGAAGCCGGAGGCCGGCCCCGACGACGGCGCCTCGCCGTCCGAGCCCGCCCTGACGGCCCCGACCAAGTCGACGCGCCTGCCGCCCCCGCGCACCCGCCGGGCCCCGATCTCCCAGCCGGTGCCGGTCGCGCCCACCCCGACCGCGGCCGCCTACGCCGGCCTGCTCGGCCTCGCCGCCGCGCTCGTCGTCGTCTGGTGGTTCTACTTCAGCCGCGGCGGCGAGCCGTCGCTCCTCGCCGGGTCTTTGGCACATGCTCGTTCGAGCATGTCCGAAGATGCAGGTGATCCCGAGCGCCGCGAGTCCTTCGCCGCCCAGCTCGACAGCGACACCGTCGACGGCTACCTCGCCGCGCTGGCGCTCGCCGAGCAGGGCGACCGTGACGGCCTCGAGCGCGCCGAGGCGGCCCTCCGGATCCACCTGCGCTACGGCCCCGACCCGGTGCGCGCGTCGCTCGCCGCAGCGCTGCTCGAGGCGAGCGCACGCGACGACGCCGAGGCCGACCGCGTGCGTGCGCTCGCCGCCCTCACCCGCGGCGACACCGACGCCGCGGCCGCGTTGCTGGCCCGCGCCTCCGATCCGTGGGTCGACCTCTACCGCGGGTTCGTCGCCTACCGGACCGGCGACTTCGCCGCCGCGAGCGCGGCCGCCGGGCAAGCGTCGCTCAAGCGCCCGGGCGACCAGACCGCGCGCTGGCTCGCGCTCGCTGCCGAGCTCGCCGGCGATCGCCGCGCCAGCCTCGACCCGCTGCGCGCCGAGGCCGACCGCCAACCCGACCGCCTCAGCCTCCAGACCCTCCTCGTCGACGCCCTGATCGCCCGCGGCCGCTTCTCCGAGGCGCGCAAGCGGCTCGAGGGTCTCGCGCGTCAACCGGGGATCAGCGACGCCCATCACGCGCGCGTCTTGCTGCAGAACGCCCGCCTCACCGCCGCCACCGTCGAGGTCTCGCGCAGCCTCTACTGGGCCGAGGAGGCGATGCGACAGACCCCGACCGACCCCGAGGTCCTGCGCGCCGCGCTGCGCGTGCTCATCGACGCCGACGAGCTCGCGCGCGCCCAGCAGGGCCTCGCCGCGCTGCTGCGGGTCGCCCCCAACGACGTCGAGGCGCACGCGCTGCAGGCCGAACTGGCGCTGCGCGCGGGCAACGAGAGCGCGGCCTCGCGGGCGATCGAGCGGCTCGCAGCGCAGCCGAGGACCGCCGCCCTCGCGCACTACTTCCGCGGCCGCCTCGCCGCGGCCGGCGGTCGCTTCGAGGAGGCGACGCACGCGTTCCAGACCGCGGCGACGGCCGAGCCGCCGCACGTGGCGGCGGCGATAGAGCTCGCACGGCTGCGCGCGCGCGCCGGCGGCGACGGGCTCGCGGCGCTCGACGCCTTGTTCGAGGCGCGCCAGCGCGACACGAGCGAGGCGGCGCGCGACGATCTCCGCACGCTCTCGCTCGCGCGCGCCAACCTCCTCGCCGACGCCGGCAAGCTCGACCAGGCGATCGGCGTCCTCGACGCCGCCCTCGCGCGCGACCCCGACGACAACGCCGCCCAGCTCCGCCGCGGCGTCCTCGCCCTCGAGGCCGGCCGCACCGACGCCGGCCGCGTCGACCTCCTCGCCGTCTACGAGCGCACCGGCGGCTTCCCCGGCCTCGTCGGCCCGCTGAGCCGCCTCTACATCCGGTCCGGCGAGCTCAAGCCGCTCGAGGCGATGCTCCAGCCCCAGCTCAACGACGCGCGCGCCCCCGACGAGGTCGTCCTCGCGGTCGCGCAGCTCCGGCTCGCCCAGGACTCGGTCGACAACGCCGACCTGATGGCCGACAACGTCCTCCTGCGCAACCCCGGCTCGTGGGAGGCGCACCTCGTCAAGAGCCGCGTCCTGCTCGCGCGCGGCGACCTCCAGCCCGCGCTCGCCGAGCTCCGCCTCGCTCGCCCGCGCCAGCCCGACGCCGAGGTCGAGCTCACCGCCGGCAAGATCTACGAGCGCTCCGGACGGCCCCAGGACGCCCTCGCGGCCTACCGCAAGGCCCACCAGCTCGCGCCCAACCTCCACGAGGCCACCTTCCTTTACGGTCGCATGCTGCTCCAGCAGGGCCGCCCGCAGGACGCGATCACCGAGCTCACCGCCGTCACCAACCAGCTGGTCAACTCCTACAAGCGCCTGATCGCCGGCTACGAGGCGCCCACCTACATCACCTGGGCCCGCAACAACCGCTCGGCGCTGGTGCGCGTGCCGGTCA
>WBZU01003359.1_pt1 | contig 10523 bp, 8 predicted proteins | sample 5204311 | NCBI WGS metagenome assembly WBZU01 (sample SAMN12344359, study PRJNA552823) | activated sludge metagenome | biome: Activated sludge suspended growth; feature: Nitrification reactor; material: Wastewater; isolation source: activated sludge from nitrification reactor of wastewater treatment... | reverse complement strand
ATGCCCTCTGCGTAGGCGGCCATCATCCCGTACTCGATGCCGTTGTGGACCATCTTCACGAAGTGGCCGGCGCCGACGGGGCCGCAGTGCAGCCAGCCCTCCTCCTCGGGTGTCGGATCGCCCTCGCGGCCGGGGGTGCGGGGCGAGTCGCCGACGCCCGGGGCGAGCGTGCGGAAGACCGGGGCGAGCCGGTCGACGACCTCGTCCTCGCCGCCGATCATCAGGCAGTAGCCGCGGGTGAGGCCGAACACGCCGCCGCTGGTGCCGCAGTCGACGAAGTGGATCCCGGCGTCCTTGAGCGCGGCCGCGTGACGCAGATCGTCGTGGTAGTAGGAGTTGCCGCCGTCGATGATGGTGTCGCCGGGCTCGAGGTGCTCGCGGAACTTCTGGATCGTGTCGTCGACGAAGCCGGCCGGGACCATGAGCCAGATCGCGCGCGGCGCCTCCAGGGCGGCGACGACCTCGGCGGGGGAACTGGCGCCGATGGCGCCGCCCTCGACCGCGGTGGCGACGGCGTCGGGGCTGACGTCGTAGGCCACGACCTCGTGCCCGTCGCGCAGCAACCGGGTCGTCATGTTCGCGCCCATCCGCCCCAGCCCAACCATGCCGATCTTCATGCGCTGCTCCTCGTCGCTCAGGTCGATCTTCGTGAGCGGCCAGCGTACCCCTCATCGGCCGGACCCCCAAACCCCGGCGCCTGCCCGCGGCGACCGGGACGGCGGTTAGGATCGCGTCGCAGCGCCACTCTTCCCGCCGGACAGACAGGAGCCCCCTCATGGACGACAGCAACGCGATCGCCGCCCGCTACTGGTGGCTCTTCCTCGTCGGCGGCATCATCGCCATCGCCGCCGGGGTGCTCGCGCTCGTGTACCCCCACATCACCATCAGCGTGGTCGCGCTGATCTTCGGGATCTACCTGATCATCTCGGGCCTCATCGAGCTCGTCGCCGGGATCGCCGAGGACGACGTGGACGGGGGCGTCCGCGTGCTCGCCGCGCTCCTGGGGATCATCTCCCTCATCGCCGGCGTCATCGTCCTGCGCCATCCCGGCCAATCGCTCCTCGTCGTGGCCCTCGTGGTCGGCATCTACCTGATCATCGCCGGGGTCCTGACGATCTACCGCGGTGCCACCCGCACGGACGGCCGCGGGGTCAACATCGCCGTCGGCTGCCTGGACGTGATCGCCGGCGTCATCATCGCCGCATGGCCGAGCATCGGCCTGACCACCCTGGTGCTCTTCGTGGGGATCATGTTCATCATCCGCGGCATCGCGGCGATCTACCTGGCCTTCCAGGTCAAGAAGCTCAAGAGCGGCGGCGCGACGGTCGTCGTGCCGTAGCGGCCCGGCGGCCGCTCAGGCGGTGGGGACCTGCTGCGTGATGCAGTGGACGTTCCCGCCGCCGAGCAGGATCTCGCGGCCGGGCACCCCCACCACCTCGCGGTCGGGGAACAGCCCGGCGATGACCTCGAGCGCCTGCTCGTCGGTGCGCTCGTCCAGCAGCGGGAGCACCACGCGTGAGGTCCCGATGTAGAAGTTGGCGTACGAGCCCGAGAGGTTCTCGCCGGCCACGCGCGGGATCGTGCCCGGGGCGGCCACCACGCCGCGCACCTCGTCCTCGGTGGCGTAGAGCGGCCCGGGTGCGGGGAGCAGGTGCACCTCGATCTCGCGGCCGCGCGCGTCGCGGGCCTCGCGCAGCACGCGCAGCGCGGCGACGGAGCTGGGGTGCTGGGGGTCGGCGGGATCCTCGGCCCAGTTGAGGGCCACCACCCCGGGGGCCACGACGTGCACCAGGTTGTCGACGTGGCCATCCGTCTCGTCCCCGAAGGTGCCGTCGTCGAACCAGATGACCTGCTCGATGCCCAGGTGGGCGCGCAGCGCCTCCTCGACCTGGGCCTCGCTCATCGACGGGTTGCGGTTGGGGGCCAGCAGGCACTCGCGCGTCGTGTACAGCGTGCCGTCGCCGTCGACGTGGATGGACCCGCCCTCGAGCACGAACGGCGCGCGGTAGCGGTCGGCCCGCTCGAGCTCGGCGATCTTCGTCGCCAGCAGGTCGTCGGTGTCCCACGGCGCGTAGAGGCCGCCGTCCAGGCCGCCCCACGCGTTGAAGACCCAGTCCACCGCGCGGCGCCCCCCGCGGCCGTCGATCACGAAGGTCGGGCCGGTGTCGCGACACCACGCGTCGTCGCTGGAGGCCTCCACCACCCGCACCGCGGGGCTCAGCGCGGCCCGGGCGCGCTCGTACTGGGCGGCCGACGCGAGCATGGTCACCGGATCGCTGACGGTGATCGCCTCGGCGACCGCGGCGAACGCCTCCTGGGCCGGGCCGGCGTCGTCGCGCCAGTTGTCCGGCCGCTGGGGCCAGACCATGTAGCAGCCGTCGTGCGGCGCGAATTCGCCGGGCATCCAGAAGCCGTCGGCGGCGGGCGTGGAGGAGAGCAGGGCGGGCACGCTGCCACGGTACCGGTCGCACGGAGGCAGATGACGTCGGCCCGTCCCCGCGCGGCATGCGTGACCACATGCAGGGGGTTGTGAGCACGCGCGAGACAGGGCGGGGAACCCTGCGGGCCGCGCGGGGACGGCCGATTCCGTCTCGGCAGGGGTGCCCACACGGCCCGCTCGCAAACGCCCACGGCCACGTTGGCACGCTCCAACCACATCGCTGGCGCGTAGACGCCCGCCGCCGGCCCCGCTACGGTCCCGCTCCGTGTCCTCCTTCGACCTGAGCACCTTCGTCGTGATCGTGGGGGTCGCGGTGCTCGCCCCGGTGATCGTGCAGCTCCCGCTGCGGATCGGCATCCCGGTGGTGGTGGCGGAGATCGCGCTGGGGATCCTGATCGGGCCGCAGGGGCTGGGATTCGCCCAGGAGGACCCCCTCATCGAGTTCCTCAGCAACCTGGGCCTGGCCTTCCTCTTCTTCCTCGCCGGGATGGAGCTGGACTTCAACCGGATCCGCGGCCGTCCCCTCAACCTGGCGGTGGGCGGCTGGGTGATCTCCATCGTCCTGGCCTTCTCCATCGCCGCGGGGCTGCAGGCCAGCGGGTTCGTCGTCTCCGGCCTGCTCACCGGCGCCGCCCTGGCCACCACCGCGCTGGGGGCGCTCCTGCCGATCCTGCGGGACGCCGGGGTCCTCAACACCCGCTTCGGCGCCAACGTGATGGCGGTCGGCGCGGTCGGGGAGTTCGGGCCCATCGTCCTCATCGCCGTGCTGCTGGGCGGGGACTCCGACACCGTCACCTCCATCCTGCTGCTGGCGAGCTTCGTGCTGCTGGCCCTGGCCGCCGGCTTCGGTGCCCACAAGATCCCCGACCGCGTCCTGGGCCGGATCAACCAGTCGATGCACCGTTCGGGCCAGCTCCCGGTGCGCCTGTCGATGCTGCTACTGATCGCCCTGGTGTACATGGCCTCGGAGTTCGGCCTCGACGTGATCCTCGGCGCGTTCTCCGCCGGCCTCATCGTGGGCCTCATCGCCCGCGGCCCGGAGGCCGAGCCGCTGCACGTGAAGTTCGACGGCATCGGCTACGGCTTCCTCATCCCCATCTTCTTCATCAACAGCGGGATGGCGTTCGACCTCGACGCGCTGCTGGCCTCCCCGAGCACCATGCTGCGCCTGCCGGTGTTCCTGGCCCTGCTGCTGCTGGTGCGCGGCCTGCCCGTGTTCCTCCTGTACCGCCGCGAGAGCGACCTGCCGCGCCATGAGCGGTGGCCGCTGGCGCTGCTGTCGGCCACCGCGCTGCCGCTCATCGTGGCGATCACGGAGATCGGCGTGGAGACCGACCGCATGCATCCGGCCACGGCGGCCGCCCTCGTCGGGGCGGGCATGATCTCCGTCTTCCTGTACCCGATGCTGGCCCTCAAGCTCCGCGGGGGCGGCGGCGCCGAGGCGGTGGGCGACGTGATCCCCGCCAACGTGGAGTTGCTCGGCCCGTCGCCGGGGCCGCCGGACGCGGCGCCGGCCGGATCGGCCACCGAGCCCGCCTGATCCCGCCCGCGGACCCGGCGTGTGGCCGCGGTCGTGCGACACTGCGCCGATCAGCACTCCGGCCCCCGCATCCCGTCCGTCGCTCACGCGCCGCCTGCGCTCGCGGCTGCAGCGCCTGCCGATCCGCATCAAGGTCGCGCTGTCGTTCGCGGGCGTGATGGCGATCGCGCTGGCCGCGCTCTCCGTCTTCCTCTACGCCGACTTCAAGAACGGCCTGGACGACGCGCTCAACGGCGCGCTGCGCACCCAGGCCTCGACGATCTCCGAGGTCGTGCGCCAGGACGGCGCGCAGGAGCTGTCCAAGCAGCCGCTGCGCTTCAACAGCAAGGTGACGGGCTTCGCGCAGCTGCTGGACCGTCAGGGCAAGGTCGTCGCCTCCACCACCCAGGTCGAGGGCGCGGTGATGCTCACGCCGGCCGAGGTGCAGCGGGCGCTCAAGGGCGAGGTCATGACCCAGCGGCGCGGCCTGCCCAACGTCGGCAAGTCCAACCGGATCATCGCCCAGTCGGTGGAGGGCACGCCCTACGTGGTCGCCGTCGGGCGGCCGCTGCGCGACCGCCAGCGCGTGATCAACGTGTTCCTCGCCGGCCTGTTCGTCGGCATCCCGCTGTGCCTGCTGCTCGCCTCGATCGCCGGGTACCTCGTCGCCGCCCTGGCGCTGCGGCCGGTCGAGCGGATGCGCGAGCAGGCCGAGCTGCTCTCCAGCTACGCGCCGGGCGCCCGCCTTCCCGTCCCGGAGACCCGCGACGAGATCGCCGCGCTGGGCACGTCCCTCAACGCCATGATCGACCGTCTCGAGCAGGCCTTCTCCGACGAGCGGGCCGTCACCACGTCCGCGCGCAGCGAGCTGGGCACCCCGCTGGCGCTGCTCAAGGCCCAGCTCGACGACGCGCTGCGCAACGACGTCCCGCCCGAGGAGCTGGAGGCGGCCCTGCGCGCCGCGGCCGAGGAGACCGACCGCCTGGCCAGCCTGGCCGACGATCTGCTCACCGTGACCAAGGCCGACCAGGGCCGGATGCCCGTGCGGCTGCATCCGGTCGACGTGTCCTCGATCAGCGCGCACGCCGCCGAGCGGATCCGCGGGCGCATGAGCGACGCGGGCCGCGACCTGGAGATCGTCCCCCAGGACGACCGCATCGCCCAGGCCGACCCGGTGTGGGTGGCGCAGGCCATCGACAACCTGCTGGACAATGCGCTGCTCTACGGCGCGGGGCGCGTACGGGTGTTCACCCAGATCCGCGGCGACCAGATCGCCGTGCACGTGACCGACGAGGGCGAGGGGTTCCCGCCCGACTTCCTCCCCCGGGCCTTCGACCGCTTCACGCGGGCGCATGCCGAGCAGGGCCGTGGCGGGGCCGGATTCGGCCTGGCCATCGTCGAGGCGGTGGCCCATGCGCACGGCGGATCGGCGGGCGCCGAGAACTCCCTGCTGGGCGGCGCGGACGTGTGGTTCACCGTGCCGCGCGCGCCCCAGGGCGCCGAGCCGGTGAGCGTCGGCGCCGGGCGCGAGCGTGCCTCGCGCCGCCGCCAGCAGACCTAGTTTGACCCTCTGGGCGGTGCTGGTTACCGTCGCGTTCCCGGTCCTCTTCCCAGGAGTGCGCATGCCCGCCGTCGCCCGTCCGTTTCTGCCGATCGTCCTCGTGGCGGCGCTCCTCGTGCCTGCCGCGGCCGAGGCCGCCACGCCCCCCGCTCCCTCTCCCACCTTCTCGGTGGTGGCCCGCAACCTCAACAACCCGCGGGGACTGGCGGCCGGGCCCGACGGCGCGATCTACGTCGCCGAGGCGGGGCGCGCCGGGAAGACCTGCGACAAGAACAAGAACTGCGCCGGAGCCACCAGCAGCATCACGCGCATCCTGCGCGGCAAGGCGACGCGCGTGGTGCGCGGCCTGCCCTCGTTCGCCGGGGCCGACGGCACGTTCGCGACCGGCGCCCACGGCATCGCCATCGGCAGCGACGGGACCCGGTACATCGCAAACGCGGGCACGCTCCTGTGCGCCTCGCGCCGCCCCATCGCCCCGGCACTGCGGCCGTTCGTCGGGCACGTGTCGATCGCCCGCCCGTCCACGACCGTGTCGAAGCCCGGCGCGGACCTGCAGGCCTACGAGTGCGGCAAGAACCCCGACAAGACCGACCGCAACGCCAACCCCTACGCGATCCTCGCCCTGCGCGGCCACCAGTACGTGGTGGACGCCGGCGCCAACGCGATCCTCGACGTGCGCGGCAGGAAGATCTCCGTCGTCGCCACGATCCCCTCGCGGAAGGTCACCGACGGCCTGCAGCAGCCGGTGCCGACCTCCATCGCCAAGGGCCCCGACGGCGCCTTCTACGTCGGCACGCTGGACGAGGCGGCGGGCAACGGCAACGCGCGGGTGTGGCGGGTCGTCCCGGGCGAGAAGCCGACGGTGTACCGCGACGGCTTCACCGCGATCACCGGCCTGGCCTTCGACGACGCCGGCAACCTCTACGTGACCGAGTTCACCACCGACTGGCACGAGGAGAACGCCCCGTCCGGCGCGATCGCCTGGGTGTCGGCCGACGGCTCCCAGCGCAAGCAGCTGGGCCAGGGCACGCTGTTCTTCCCGACCGGCGCGCTCATCTCCGGCGACGTGCTCTACGTCTCCAACTGGAGCACGATCACCGGCACCGCGGCCAAGAGCGGCCCGTTCAAGGGGCTCACCGGCCAGGTCGTCAGGACCTCGCCGCTCGGGGTCTCCTAGCGCCGCTAGGCGTAGCCGCGGCACGAGCGAGATACACCACGAATGGCGGCTCATGTACCGACTCGGTACATCAGCCGCCACTCGCGGCTTCCTGCGGGCTGGACGGGCGACGCGGTGTCGCCGCTCAGGTGGCGGGGCCGGCCTCGACCGCGGCGCGCAGTTCGCCGCACAGGCGCCCGGCCTCACCCAGGTCGCCCCCGTCCAGCAGCAGCAGCTCGAGCTCCTTGGCCAGCCGCGAGCCCTCGGCCACCCCGAAGGTGCCCAACGACCCCGCGAGCTTGTGGGACTCGCCCACGGCCTCCTGCCGGGCGTCCCCGTCGCCGCCGTCGGCCGCCAGCCGGCCCAGCGCCTCGTCGATCAGCGCGATGCGCGCCAGCACCCGTTCGCGGGCCCCGACCCACAGCGCGGCGATCGCGGCGCGGTCCTCGTCGTCCTCGGTCTCGTCAAGGGCCATGGGCTTCACCCTACCCCCCGGTCCCGTCAGGGAAGGGCGGTGCGCAGGGCCAGGATCCGGCGCACCGACGCCTCGAGCTGCTCCCGGGTGATGCGCCCGTCGCCCACCGCCCGCACCGTGGCGTCCAGGGCCCGGTCGGCGTTGGCCGCCGACTGGCAGTAGAGGAGCAGGTCGTTGCCGGCCCGGGTGGCGTCGATGGCCAGCCGCCCGGCACGCCCGTAGGGGCGCAGGGCGGGGACGTCGAGGTCGTCGGTGATCACCACGCCGCCGAACCCCAGCCGCCCGCGCAGCTCGCCGGTGGTGATGGCCGGCGAGAGCAGGGCGGGGCCGCGGTCCAGCGCCGGATACCGGGCGGTGCTGGTCATGACCAGGCGCACCCCGCCGCGGATGCCCGCCCGGAAGGGCGCCTCGTCCTGGTGGCGCAGCGTGCCCGCGCTCGCCCGCACCGTCTGCACGCGCGCGTCCTCATCGCCGGACACGCGGCCCAGGCCGGGGAAGTGCTTGAGGGTGGCCGCCACCCCGCCCGCCTGCAGCCCCGTGGCGAACGCGCGCACCGCGGCGGACACGGGCGCGGCGCGGTCGCCGAAGGCCCGGCCCGTGGCCCGCTGGTAGCTGCCCGGCAGGCCCAGGTCGGCGACCGGGGCCAGGTTCACGTTGAGCGCGACCGCGCGCAGGTTCGCGGCCGTGGCCCGGCCCTGAGCACCGGTGTAGGCCGTCCCGCGGGCGCCCATCCGGGCGGGCGACACCGAGGGCGGGCCGCTGAGGCGCTTCACCTGGCCGCCCTCCTGGTCGACCATCGTCAGCAGCGGCGCCTCCAGCGGGCGGGCGGTGCGCTGCAGCCGCCGCAGCTCGGCGCGCAGGTGGCGCCGTGAGGGGATGTTGCGATCGAAGACGATGACGCCGCCGACCGCCCCGGCGCGCACCCGGGCGCGCAGCGCGGCGGGGAGATCGCCGCCGCCGTAGCCGACGATGATCCGCTGCCCGGCCAGCTCGCGCAGCGACAGCCGGTCCACCGCGTCGGTGGCGGGCGTCGGGTCCGGCGCCCGGGTCGTGGCGGCGACCGCGGCCAGGGCGAGCGCCGCCAACGCGGCGGCAAGCGTGGTCATGCGGTCAGGATAGGCAGGCCCAGGGAGGACGGGCGCCGCGCACCGCTACCGTTGACCGCCGATGGAGCTCGCCCCCGATCGCCCGAACGTCGAGCTACGCCCCCACGGCGAGGACCGGATCGTGGTGCTCGCCTTCCCCTACGACCCGCACATCGTCAACGTCGTGCGCGGCATCCCCAGCCGCCAGTTCGACTGGGATCGCAAGGAGTGGTGGGCGCCCGCCGACGACTGGGCCGCCGTCCACGTCGCGGACGTCCTGGAGCGGTTCCCCGAGCTGTCGGCCAGCGCCGAGGTGGACACCTGGCTGGCCTCGATCCAGCGCCGCTGGGTCGGGCACGTGCGCACCGCCCGCCACGACGGCCGCGGCTGGTTCGTCCTGCACACCCGCGCCGGCACCACCGCCGACGTGCTGCGCGAGGGCGCGATCGAGCGCGAGGACGGGACGCTGCTGGTGCCGATGACCGAGGCGGTCGCGCAGGAGCTGCGTGGCCAGCGCTCGGCCCGCCTGGACGCGGCCGCCGACCGCTGCCTGTCGATGATCGAGGCCGGCCTGGAGCCGCCGCCCGCCGTGCTCGCGCTGGAGCAGCGCGGCGGCACCGCGGTGGAGGCCGACGAGCTGCGCCTGGACGTCCTGTGGGACCCGGAGGTCGGCCGCGCCTTCGAGAAGCTCCCGGGCGCCGCCGGCGGCCGGCGGGTGCAGATCGACCCGTGGCTCGTCCCGCAGCTCGACGCCTTCCTGGGCCTGCACGACGTGCAGCCAAACCTGCCGGCCGGCGCGGTGCTGGAGCAGATGCGGGCGGAGTACCGGGAGGCGGCCGACGCGGTGCGCCGCTCCCGCGCCACCGAGGCGGAGCCGATCGACGAGGTCGCCGCCGTGCTGGGCGGCACGCTGGAGCCGTTCCAGTGGGCCGGCGTGCGGTACGTGCTCGGGGCCCGCCGCGCCTTCCTGGCCGACGAGCAGGGCCTGGGCAAGACCGTCCAGGCGCTCGCCGCCATCGAGGCCGACGGCGCCTACCCCGCCGTCGTGGTCTGCCCCGCCTCGCTGAAGCTCGTGTGGGAGCGCGAGGCGGCCAAGTGGCTGCCCCACCGCTCGGTGGCGGTGATCAGCGGCCGCATGGCGGTGCCGCCCCGCGGGGACATCACCGTCCTCAACTACGAGATCGTCGCCGCCCACCAGGGTGAGCTGTCGCGCCGGCGCCCGCGCGCGCTGATCATCGACGAGTCCCACTACGTCAAGAACCCGCAGGCCAAGCGCACCCAGGCCGTGCGGCGCCTGGCCCGGGCCGTCCCCGAGGACGGGCTGCGCCTGGCCCTCAGCGGCACCCCGGTGATGAACCACGCCGACGAGCTGATCGCCCAGCTGCGCGTCCTGGGGCGGCTGGAGGACTTCGGCTCCGGCGCCCGCTTCTCCCGCGAGTTCCGCGGCGACCGCAGCGAGGAGCGGCTGCACTGGCACCTGCGCCGGCGGTGCTTCGTGCGGCGGCTGAAGTCCGAGGTCCTCCCGCAGCTGCCCGCCAAGCGCCGGGTGGTCGTCCCGATGGCGCTGGACAACACGCGCGAGTACGCGGTGGCCCAGAAGGACGTCATCACCTGGCTGCGCGACCAGCCCCTGGACCTCAACGAGCTCAACGCGAAGATCGCCGCCACCCTGCGCGCCGAGCGACTGGCCCAGCTCGGCGTCCTGCAGCGCCTCGCCGCGCGCGGCAAGCTGCACGGCGCGCTGGCCTGGATCCACGACTTCCTGGCCTCCGGCGAGCCGCTGGTGGTGTTCGCCCGGCACGTGGAGGTGCAGGAGGCGGTGATCGAGCGCTTCCCCGACGCGCTGCACCTGCTCGGCCGCGACGCGGTGGCCGGCCGCGAGGCCACCATCGCCGCCTTCCAGGGCGGTGAGGCCAACCTCCTGGTCTGCGCCACCCGGGTCGCCGCCCAGGGCATCACCCTCACCCGCGCCTCCAACGTGGCCTTCCTGGAGCTGGAGTGGACCCCGGCGATGCACGACCAGGCCGAGGACCGCTGCCACCGCATCGGCCAGCGCGACGCCGTGACCGCCTGGTACCTGCTGGCGGCGGACACGATCGACGAGACGATGGCGGCGCTGCTGCAGCGCAAGCGCGAGATCGTCGACGCGATCACCGAGGGGATCGTCACCGAGCGGGACGAGAGCCTGGTCGACGGCGTCGTGCGCGCACTGCGGGAGGGCACGCCCTACACGCACCTGCGCGCCGTCGCCCCTCCCGCCTGACCCGGCGAGCGGGCGCGGGCGCCC
>WBZU01003086.1_pt1 | contig 10523 bp, 9 predicted proteins | sample 5204311 | NCBI WGS metagenome assembly WBZU01 (sample SAMN12344359, study PRJNA552823) | activated sludge metagenome | biome: Activated sludge suspended growth; feature: Nitrification reactor; material: Wastewater; isolation source: activated sludge from nitrification reactor of wastewater treatment... | reverse complement strand
GGTCCACTTCAGCAAAGGTCTGACCACTCCCTCCCATCTGCCCGTCACGTCACCGCGCGCGGTATCTCCCGTCCCTGGATCTACCACGCGGAAGCCCACAGCTCGCGGCACATCACAATGCTCCTGCCAGGGATCTTCTGAAAAGAGTCCCCCTCCTATAACCATCGTTCCCTCCGACAGGAAATTACCTGGAATCCAAGCCGTGCTGATGTATCGCCCTACAGGACGAGGCCGTCGGTACCAAGCCGGATCACGATCATTCGCGATAAAGGCCACTATGTCTTCCTCCGTGTTAAATCCGAATTGTGCAACAATCGAATGTCCTGGCTTAAGAATGTCATACTCGATTTCAACACGGATGGGGTTGCGGATGTCTACAACGTCCGTAATCCGGCCGGCTTCGGTCTTCACGCGCACCGCCCGCAGGCGCACCACCTCATTGCCTGGCGCCTGTGCTGCATCCGGCCATTCGACCGACGGCTGGATGTGGCCGGCATGCAGATACTGGTTCACGACCTCATGCGCCGGGCCCGCCTGCACGACGACCCCCTTGTTCAACAGGATCGCGCGCGAGCACATCCGGGTGATCGCCGGCATGTCATGCGACACGAGAATCACCGTCCGCCCATGCTGGCCCACGTCTTCCATCTTGCCCATGCATTTCTTCTGGAACCGCACGTCCCCGACGGCCAGGACCTCGTCGACGATCAGGATGTCCGGATCCATATGGGCCAGCACCGAAAAGCCCAAGCGGACATACATGCCGCTCGAGTAATGCTTCACCGGCGTGTCGATAAACTGCTCCACTTCGGCAAAGGCGACGATTTCGTCGAACTTGCGGGCGATCTCCTGCCGTTTCATGCCGAGAATCGCGCCGCTCATAAAGACGTTGTCGCGGCCGGTCAGTTCCGGATGGAACCCCGTGCCCACTTCTAAGAGTCCGCAGAACCGGCCATGGATGAGGGCGCGTCCTTTGGTCGGTTCCGTCACGCGGGAGAGGATTTTCAGCAGCGTGCTCTTGCCGGACCCGTTGGTGCCGATCACGCCAAAGACTTCGCCCTTCTTGATCTCGAAGGAGACATCGCGGAGCGCCCAGAGCGTCTCATCGGGCGAGGGGGCGCCCTGTGGGCGACGTCCGAGCAGCCGGCGCACGCCGTGCGAAAGAGCCCCGGCCAGCGAGCCGTCTTGGGCATGCGCGGCGCCCAGTCGATAGCGTTTGGACAGCTGTTCGACCCGCACGGCGACATCACTCACGTCAGCACGTCACCTTGCCGGACAAGAATTGCTTGAGTTCACCGATGCTTTTCATGTCGGCCAGTTCATTGCCCTTGAAGCGGACGCCGAACGCCTGCTCGATCCCAAACATCAGATTGATATGGGCTACAGAATCCCAGCCCTCAATATCAAGTGCCGTCATGTCATCACGCAGTGTGAGTTGGTCGTTGTCGAATACCTGACGAAACACGTCTTCGAGTTGGCTGTGCAAATCCATGGTACTCCTTAGCTGGTCATGATCGGACGTGGTCCTGCCTGGGGCAGGGCGTCCATACCCGGATGTTCGCGGACTTCTCTCGTGGAGGAAAGTTCTTGGTTCGGTTCGAAGGTGTCCAGAATCTCGGCTGCTTGAGAGCGGGGCGCTATGCAGACGTGGCGCACGAGCAACGCGGCGATCCGTTCCACGTCCATCGCTCCTTGCCGTCCTATCGTGCTGTTGGTTTGATCGGTGAGCAACTTCGGCGGCCTGACAATCAGATGCCGAACTTTCGGTTGCTGCTGCGCCGACCAGCGCATCAACCCCTCGACGGCACATTTCGTGGCGACATAGTGGGGAAACTCAGCCGGAAGTTCCGTGACAAAGGCTGAGGAGATGACAATGCTCCATCCACTCTGCTCGGCCAACGTGCCGTGAAAGGCGGCCAGCGGCGCCGTGACGAGCGCCAAGCTGCCTGTCACAAAATCATGAAACTGCGCCAGCTTTTCCGGCACGAACGGGAGCGGGCGAATCGGGGGCGACGCATTGCAGATCAGAAAGTCCAGTCTGCCATATCGATCCAGGATTGTCCGTCGTGCGCTCTCGCACCAGTCGGCTTCGGCCGCGTTTCCCTGCAAAAGCGTGATGCACGACTGTTCGCCGCAGCTTGTCCGAATCCGCTCGGCCTCTCGCGTGGAGCGATGATAATTCAGGACCACCGAGCAGCCTTGTGAAGCGAACGCCTGAGTGATAGCCGCTCCGAGACCGCGGCTGCCTCCGATCACCAAGGCCACCTTTCCGTTGAGGCTTGTAGATGGAGCCAGCAACTCGGTGATCCGGCTGAGCGAGGGCTGTGGAGGGTCCTGACGTACGAATGCCCACATCTGCGCCGTCGCCCCTGCTGTCTGTCCCGACGACAACGTGCCCGACGTACGAAGCAGGTCGTAGCGGTCATCGAACTCTTGAACCACTGCCTCGTAGTGGAACGGACCGCTGGAGCGCTCCCATTCGGGATGGAAGCTGACCAGTAATCGCCAGAAGACGGCTCGTTGACCGGGAAGCTCCATGCCCACGAGAAAGCTCGTCCACATCATGGCGGCAATCTGGCGTGTCGTCGCGCCCTTGGCGAACAGTCCCCATCGCGTCATGATCTGAGCGAACGCGTCCGCGCGCGGTCCGTATACTCCCTTCACGGTTGTACCGGGAGCCAAATCTGCTTTTGCCCGGTCCGCTGCGTCGGACCGAGGGGGCGCCTCCTGTAGCGACATGGATTGCGTCGATGTCTCTCGCGGAGCGAACCTGAAGGTCGCCTTCATCATCAGGCGGGTCGCGTCGTACAGTTTGACGGTGTTGCCATCGGCAGAGGCGGCGGACAGCTCAAGACGGTAGGGGATGCCGACGGTCAGAGGATTGCGAAATTCAACCGACAGCTGTTCAAGCCGGTGATGTGGGCGATCCGCGAGCCGGCCGAGTGCCGCCAAAACGCCAAGGACTCCGAACACCACCGGTTCGCCGTAAGGTGTGGCCCGGGCATACTCTTCCGACAGGTGCAGGGGATTGCGGTCGTGGCTGGCCTCGCTGAACTGGACCACATCCTCCTTTGTGAAGAGGACCGAGGCGGACTCGGCATGAACGGGTGCGGCCGGCGTTCGTGAATCAGGACTCGCCATGAAGCGGCTCCCATGAGGCAACGCTTGTGACGAATGGATTCGTGATCGGACCGTTCCCCCGAAGATCATAGGTCCACGTGTCCGCTCCCTCGGCCGAACTGAGCCGGCTGAAGCCCTGTCTCGCATAGGCTTCGGCTGCCATCGCGTTTTTTTGCGTTGGAAGATAGGTGCCGCGCAGTGACGTGCAACCCAGCTCCATGGCGCGCCGGCACAGATGCTCGAGCATGGTGGTCTCCACGGTCCGACCGATGACACGGCAACTCATGAGCCAGGTATCGATGTCCAGCGTGCTTCCGTCGCGCCGCGCGATCATGACGCTGACGAGCCCGTGATCGGCGTAGCGGTCGCGCAGGCGCAAGGCGAGATGGACGCAATGCGGATCGTGCACGAACGCGTCCAGTTGAGACATGCCATGTCGCCGGGTCGTGAGATTAAATTGGTTGGTCTTGCCGATGAGTTGCGCGACTCTGGGCAACTGCGTCTGTTCGAAGGGCGTCACGATGGCCTGCATCTGGAGGCTGCGATAAAAGTCCTCAATCGAATTCGCCGCGGCTTCCAGTTGCTTGATGTGTGCCCGAGCTTGATATTGGCTGGTGCGTTCACTGTCCTCGGCCGTCAGCGCCGCCGTCTCGAGTAAGAGGTATTGAGCGAGGGATCGAACATAATAGGCGGGATCCTCCGGCAGCGGGAGGACATCCACCTGTGGGAGAAATTTCCGCACGATGTCGCGCTCGACAGGATTGTCGTCGACGAAGACCAGCGCGTCCAGGCCGAGTTGCAGGGTGTCGGCGATGGTGCGGATATTCTCCGGCTTGGCGTTCCAATTGGCGACGAAGAGCGCGATATCACTCAGCTTCAGCCGCATCTCGGAATGCTGCTCAAACGGCAGGATGGCGTCGGCGTGGTTGTTTTTTGAGCAGACGGTCAGGATGACGCCTTTTCGTTTGAGCTTAAGCAAGTACTCCTGAAACGCCACGAACGCTTCGCCTGCAGCGCCTTGCCCCAACTGAATGCCGGCCAGGCCCTCCTCCGCAATCACCCCGCCCCACAAGGTATTGTCGAGATCGAGCACAAGGCACTTTCGACTCAAGCCGAGGTCTGCCGCGATGACTGCCGCCGTATGCCTGGCCAGCAGCGGCAAGGCATCGAGGGCGACCGCCTGCTTCGAGATGTTCCAGTAGCGCGGGTCGCACCACTGCTGTTTCCCAATCAACGCGGAGAGCCGTTCGCAATCGACGATGGAGACGGCGGTGCCCGCTGCGGTGCCGAGTCCTGCATTGACCGCTTGCGTCATCATGTAGCGTGACCCCGGTAGTCTGGCGGCCAAATGTCCGGTTGGGATCTCGCACGGCACGGCAAAGTTGTGTTGAACGATTCGAGCGCGGGAGTGTTTCGCGGCCACACCCCAGAGCGTCGTCCAGCGGGTGACCTCGCGCTGCACGTGTTCTGCCGGATTCTGACAGAATTCCGCGAGGTGGAGGTCCCCTTCGTGAACCGCCAGCAACAGGATGTCCGGCGCGAAGGCGTAGAGCGCGCTTCCCGGATCGATGAGTTCCTGCTGGTATTGGCCGTACGAGCTTTCGTACAACTCGACATGGATGCCGATGCGGGCCGCCGCAAAACGCAACATCGTACCCAATTGCGTGGTGGTGTAACTGCCGGCGATCGCCACTTTCGCCGTTCTGGCAGCCGGCCATGCGGCGCGTAGGGCATGGCGGTGGAACAACGTCCACCCGGCTTGCCAGGCCGTATAGTCGTCGCCCGCATCCACCACGGCGAGGGCCCATCGGCAGGCGTCTGAATGTTGGCCGAGGCGACTATAACTTCGCGCGAGTTTCAGACTGAGGGTCGGAGAGGTCGGAATAGTCACAGCCTCGAGATACGACTGGATCGCGTTCTCGGTTAATCCCTGCCGGAGCAGGGCGTCACCGCGGGCTTCCGGCTTATCGACGAAGGTGCCTGGTCGAGGCGAGGTAATGCTGTCGGGGATCATCCTGGGATTCTCACATGCGTCGAGGCATGCTGGTGACGGCGGCGGGGTCGCGTGACACGTTCGGTAGCCGAATCACGCGCGGCGCCTCGGCGAAGACGCGCGCTCCGGCCGGCACATCTGACATCACCACGACGTTCGGCCCGATCACCGCACCTTCGCCGATTTTCACTGCGGCAAAAATCACGGCTCCCGGTCCGACTTCCACACGATTGCCGAGCTGAGGACCCCGGTGGAGGGTTTTCTCCCCTCCGTAGCCTGCGCCGATTGTGGCATTGTGCCGGATCAGACAGTCGTCTCCGACGACGGTTTTCCAGTGGAACACGACGCCGTTTTGGTGCACCAACCAAAGCCGGCGTCCGAGTATGACTGTCAGAGGAATTTCTATGCCGTAGCTGTTCCGGACATACCGGTACAGTATGCGATAGATCGCGAGCAGCACGCTTCTCAAGAACCCCGGGCGTTTATTGGAGGCCCAGGTGCCGAAGCGATGGGCCGCAATCGCCCGAAATCCCGGCATCGTCCAATCGCGATGATTCACCGCCCAATCTTCTGAGATCTGGCCGGCCAGTTCCTGCAGGCTTCGATAGAGGCGTAACACTGCGCTCAGCATAGGAAGTTCCGCGGGGTGAAGCAGTCTCGTCAACGTATTCATGTCTGCCCTCCGGTCGCGGTGCGATACACCCGGCGCCGCCTCATGAGTTCGTTGCGCGTTGAAGAAATGAGCGCGTGGTCCGGCGAGACGCTCCTGAGAACAGCGAGACAGGAGCCGAGTCGTCTCTGATGATCTCCGCGATCCCCACGCGTAGCGGATCTTATCATATGTCCAGCAATACTGGACAATCAAAAAGTGAGCACCGATCCAGAAATGGTTGTCGCCACTTAGACGTTTCGCCTGTAGGCGTGAGGATGACACCGATGCATGAGACGGCATCATCCCGGTCATCTGGTCATTCCACGACATCGTGAAGAGTGATCACAGAGCCCGGACTCGCCCTAGACGTCGGTCTCCTTGCGATTGAACAATCGCCTGCCGGCGGGATGTTGTCGACTAGGGAAGTACCTAGTGCGTGTTGAAGGTCGAAATGGGCTATGGTGCCCCCGGCTGTGTATGGCAGCTGATGGTCCTGACGCCCCGTTTCGTGACTTGTATGGGCGTGGGGCACATGGTACTATTCGCGGTCTCACGCTGGGGCCTGGTGTGGGATGCGTTGAACTAGTTCAGGCCTGATTCGATGTTGCCTTGCCCGGGAATCTAATCGAAAGCCAGACCCAAGTCGCCCCGTTACGTCGCGTCTTCGGCCCGTCCTTTCCCTTTCTTTCCTTCGATCAAGACAATGTCACTACCCAAGAGGAGGACCCACATGGGTTCTAAAATTTATGTTGGCGGGTTGCCCTATTCGGCAACCGAACAGCAGTTGAGTGATTTGTTCGCGGTGCATGGGGCGGTTGAATCCGCTCGGATCATCACGGACAAGTTTACCGGCCAATCGAGAGGGTTCGGATTCGTTGAAATGGCCTCTTCTGACGAGGCGCAAAAGGCGATTTCGGCTCTCAACGGGTCGGACATGGGTGGCCGGACATTGACGGTCAACGAAGCGCGTCCGCAGGAGCCCCGTTCCGGCGGTCCTGGACGGAGCGGCGGGGGATTCAACGATCGCGGGGGCAAGCGCGATCGCTGGTAGTACCCAGTTGCGACATTTCTCGGGGCAGTCACTCTTCAGGGTGACTGCCCCTTTTTTTTGCCGCCCGAGAAACTCCCCGTGCCTTCTATGACGGCGAAGGCGTGCTGATCGAGCCATGCACGAGACCGCCGTCTCAGTCTCTGACATGATTGTGACGATGAGGGGAGGGGCGGTTCCGGTCAATGTTCCGCCGTTTCGCTGCGTGCTGGTGCAGATGCTTATTCGAGAAGCCGGAGCGACAGGTCGTCAAAATAGGTGACGGCGTCAGCCTTCGTCAGCAGGCCGATTCGGCCTGTGGCAAATGTCGAGTCGCATGCGCGGATGAGCACGGCATCGTCATAGGAAGCTTTGATTTCGCATCCCCGTTGGACGATACGAAGTGTATGCCATCCCGTCGCGGGAAGGGCCCGATCGAGCTGCTTCACGACCTGCGGCACGCCCTTCACAACGCGGTAGAGTCGCAGCTTCTGTTCGATCAGGCTCACCCGCAGAAGATAGTAGTTTCGATCGTCGACAGCATGCCAGACCAACCCACCGCCGAAGTCAGCCTTTCCGGCTACCGCCAGGTACGACACCTCCACATCGATGTTCGTGCTTGCGGTTCCGTCCATGAGGAGGAGTTTGTTGGTTTGATCCGTTCCCTTCGGCTGCAGCTGCGCAAGGACCTGGGAGGCGCTTTTTGCGCGGTCGGTGATGAGAATTTTCCACTCGCCGGCCGGTCGTCCATCGAAGAGTGTCCCGACCACGTACGAGCTGGGTAGCGTACCGGGAGAGGAACTGTCGAATGTCCATTGACGAGTACGTGAGGCGTCCTGGGCGTTGTCGGATTGTTCCGCCGGCAGGGCTGTGCAGGGGACGAAAATTCCTAGACCGACGACGGCCAGGACGGCGGCGACCAGACGTCGGAACGGTGAACGCAGCATGTGGGCATGATGGTGAGGCATCGAGCGTTTCTATCCGGAATGAGGCGGTGAGGACTCTACACTAATTGAGGGCTTGTCGGCGAGTCGTCATCCAAGAATTTTTCGCCGTCGCTTGCCAGCGGCAGCCACGCATCTCGGATTCTGTGCGGGCGGCCCGGTGAGGGTGCTTAGGGCATCTCCAGCTCGCGAAGTTTCGCCTCGGCCTGTTCCAGCCACCGGCGGTTGGCCGGAGTGTCGAGTTCCAGGCGGAGGTATTGCCGCAGTTCCTGCGCAGCTTCCATGCGCTGTCCGATGCCGGCCAGGGCATTGCCGAGGTTGAGCCGGATTTTGGCATCGTTGGGACGCAGGTGGAGAGCTGTGCGAAACTCGGTGATGGCGGCTTCAGGCTGACGCTTCTCCATCAGGCCCAGTCCGAGATTGAAGTGGGCATTCACATCGTTGGGTTGGAGCGCCGCAGCGGTTCGATATTCCGCGATGGCTCCATCCAGATCACCCGTGGCTTTCAGCGCGACGCCAAGATTGTTGTGGGCGTTCACGTCGTCGGGATTGCGGCGCAGGACGGTCTTGAATTCCGCAATGGCCCCGGCGGCATTGCCCGTTTCCTTGAGCGCGACCCCCAGGTCGTTGTGCGCTTTCGAATCATCCGGTTTTAGCCGCAGGGCTTCCTTGAATTCGATCATCGCGGCGTCATTTCGGCCGGTGTCTAGCAACGTGTTCGCCAGGTTCAGATGGGCGGCGAAATAATTCGGCTGGAGCCTGAGCGCATGTTTGAACTCGTCAATGGCCTGCCCGAGATCGCCCTTGAACACGAACGCCACCCCGAGATCGTTGTGGCGCATGGCTTCTGCGTCGGTATCCACCGGCTGGGTGATCTTCTCGGTTGTGGAAAGAATCTGTTCCTCCTCCAGCACCTGTTTCTCGGGCTGGACCGCTGTGGCTGGGGGTTTGTCCGCCGGCGCGGCCAGGCCTGCGGCTCCGAACGGCAGGATCAGTCCGAGCATCAACAGGGGAAGAACGGGATTGATGTCATATACCGATGCCGGGCGTCGAGCACCATCTCGCATGGGAGGCTCCTTCTACGTAGTCGTGTGGGAAAGATATTGAAGAGGAAGTACCGGTATCTGGTCTATCCGATGATTCGGGAGCAGCAAAACCACCGGCTGTCACATAGCCCGATCCGGACTGAAATTTCAAGTTGAAAGTCGGCCCCGTGAATGCTGCCGGGCACGACGCCGAGGGATGAGAGCAACTACGCTATGGCTTCGCCGGTTCCGCCACGCGGTTGTGGTCGCCTCCGGGGGCTTGCTGCCATCCCCCGCCCAACGCTTTGTACAGGCTGACCATGTCGGTGAGGCGGGCTCGCTCGGTTTGCGCGAGCTGGGTTTCTGCCGCCAGCATCGTGCGTTGCGCGTCGAGGACATCCAGGTAGTTCACGAGGCCCTTGCGATACCGCACCTCTGCCAGCCCCACGGCGGCGCCGGCGGCCGTGGCCTGTTCACGCTGGCGCGCCAACTGCTCTGAGCGGGTATGGATCGAGACCAATAAATCTGCGACTTCACGAAACGCCAGTAAAATTGTTTGCTGATATCCCTCCAACAGCTGCTCGTAGCGTGATTGTGCCGCATCCAGCCGCGCGACGTTCGTGCCGCCGAGAAAAATGGGCAAGGTCACCGAGGGGCCGATGCTGAAGTTGGCGCTGTTACCGGAGAACCAGTTGGCGAACTCGGCGCTTTGGAGTCCTCCCTGGCCGGTAATGGACAGGGTGGGGAAAAAATAGGCGCGTGCTTGCCCGATGCGGGCATTCGCGGCCTTGAGTGTGGCCTCGGCTTGCAGGATATCCGGTCGCCGTTCGAGTAGTTGCGACGGCAGCCCAACCGGAATGTCCGGCTGGATTACGACGGTTCGCAGCGGCTTCGGCGGGAGCGTCAACGTTCCCGGAGCCGCCCCGGTCAGGACTTCCAGGCGGTGCACTTCAACGGTGCGCAGGCGAGTCACATCTGGAATCTGCCCCGCGCTTTCGGCGACCAGCACTTCCGTTCGCTTCACATCCAAGTCGGAGGCCAGGCCGACCGAGGCTCGTTTGCGGATAATGTCCAGCGAGTCCCGTCGCAGCGCCAGTGCCCGCTGGGCGATCTCGATCTGCTCATCGAGCTCGCGGATGCGAAAATACGACTGTCCGACGTCACCGATCAGCGTCAGCCCGATGGCTCGGGCATCCTGCTCGATGGCCTGCGCATCGGCAGAGGCCGCTTCCATTCCGCGACGGATTCGTCCCCAGAGATCCAATTCCCAGCGAAGGTCGGCCGCCGTGTTCCAGAGATCAAAGCTGCTGCCCGGTCTGGCGAACACTTGTGGACCCGGCTGCTGGCCGGTGGCCAGACCCAGGCCAGCGAGGGTGTTCTTGGAGACGGAAATATTTGTGTAGCTGCCTTGAACGTTGAGTTGCGGATAGAGGCCGGCGCCGGCGGTGGTGACAGACGCGCGGCCCTCGATCACGCGAGAGACGGCGCGCCGGACGTCATGGTTTTGCGCAAGCGCCTGCTCGATGAATTGCGACAATTCCTCGTTGTGAAACGCCTCCCACCAATCGGCACTGGGTGGGTTGTCGGAACCAAGACCGGCCAATGGACCTCCGCCCATGGCGGTCCAGTCTGCGGGGGTCGCGACCGGGGGGCGGGCGTAGGGTTGGCCTTGCAGGCAACCGGCAAGCAGCAGCGCCAGAAGGCCTGCCGCGGCCCGTCGCCCTTGCTTCCATCGGCAGCGAGTCGGCTTCATCGTGGTTGC
>WBZU01003358.1_pt1 | contig 10525 bp, 10 predicted proteins | sample 5204311 | NCBI WGS metagenome assembly WBZU01 (sample SAMN12344359, study PRJNA552823) | activated sludge metagenome | biome: Activated sludge suspended growth; feature: Nitrification reactor; material: Wastewater; isolation source: activated sludge from nitrification reactor of wastewater... | reverse complement strand
GGTACTTGATCCTCCATCTCATCGACATTCATTCCACCACGGCCTTGATCGCCGCAGTGTTGCTGTGGGGCTTTTTTGCCTTGCTTCCGGTCCTTTTCGCAGGCCTGTCTTCCCCTCAACGCTCGGCGCTCTTGAGCCGGCTAGCGAATATGCGCAAGAAGACCCTCGTTTGATTGCAAACTTCCGCAGAAACGGGCCCCGGGGAAACAACAGATGCGGATCTCAAAGACGACGCTACCGCTGCTCCGGCTGATGCGCGCTGGCGGATTGAATAACTCGGTTCGCGGCCTGGACCGCGTCATCCGTGGATTATTCCCTATTGCGGACCAGCCGGCAGGCATCATCGAAGTCCCCTACGAGGGTCGGCCTTATGCGGCCTCTCCACGCCATTACGTTGATTGGCAAGTGCTCACCGTTGGCAGCTACGAACCCGCCGACCTTGCCGTTTTCCGGACACTCCAAACACATCTTCCAAAAGCGAATGTGCTCGACATAGGCTCCAACGTTGGACATCACGCGTTCTTCTTCGCTTCGCTGGGCTGGAGGGTCTGGGCCTTCGAGCCCAATCCCGACCTGTGGCCAATTTTCGAAGCAAAGATGAAGACAGCCAATCTTACCTCGGTGGAACTCGTCAAGTTTGGCCTCAGCGACAAGGACGAGGCCGTCCTCTTCCAGGTGCCGGATGCCGCCAACTCCGGCACCGGACACTTCGTTGTGCAATCCGGTCACGCCAACCTGGATGGAACCACATTGCCGGTACGGCGAGGTGATGGCTTTATCCGGGAGGTTGGCGTTGACCCCGTGGATGTCATCAAGATGGACGTGCAGGGCTTTGAACCCCGGGCGCTGCGCGGACTGCGTGCAACGCTTGATGCATTCAGGCCCATCGTTAGCGTCGAAATCGGACCTGAGAACAGATCATCCCTTGCGACACTCAAGGACCTTGGGGCTCTTCTTCCGAAGGATTACGTCTATGCGCACGTTCATCAGCGCAACTTCGGTCCCTTGCGATTTCCGCGGCTGGAAGAATTATCACCTCAAGCCTTTCCCGCCCTGGAAGGCAATCTGTTCTGCAGCCCCGCGGAAAAGATGGCCTGGATGTTACCTGCGCACCAAAGGCCATGAATATCCTCTACGTGGGACAGTTGTGGGAAGGCGGCACCTGCCTGGCGCGCATGAAAACATTGCAGCGTCTGGGCCACGAGACCGTTCCCTTCGATGTAACGCCGTTTTGCCGGATGGGAAACCGGGTGGAGAGATCTGTCCTTGCGCGCTTCCAGACCGGCAGGGGTATTCGCGCGCTTAACGCGCAGCTCTTGCGTGGCACGCAGTCCAACGGCTTCGATATCGTCTGGGTTGACAAGGGTGTGTTGATATACCCAGAGACCTTGACCGCCTTGCGCAGCCGCGCCGCGCGCCGTTTCGCCGTCCACTACACGCCCGATCCCCAGCTTGTTCATCACAAGTCCCGGCACTTTCGCGCCTGCATTCCCATCTACGATCTCGCCGTGACCACCAAGACGTTCGAGATTGATCTCTACAAGGTTCACGGGGTGCGAGATCTTCTGCTGGTCCAGCAGGGCTATGGGGAACGGTTCGCGCAAGCCGCCGAGGCTCGAACGGCAGACAACGAATTCTTCCACGATGTTTGTTTCATCGGTCATTATGAAGAACATTATGCGGCACGCCTTCGGGCAGTCACCAGCGCCGCTCCGGCCGCCATATGGGGACCGGGTTGGACGCGTTATGCCCGCCGGCATGATTGGATCAGACCTCATGTGAATGGCGAGGGGATTTGGGGAGATGAGTATCCGCAAGCTCTCATGCGTTCAAGAATCGCACTCGGCCTCCTCAGTAAGCAGATCCCGGAAACCACCACGACGCGGACATTCGAAATTCCGGCGACTGGCACTTTCATGCTAGCCGAACGCAACAGCGACCACTTGAGTCTTTTCGAAGAGGGCAAGGAGGCCGAGTTCTTCTCCAGCGACGAGGAGATGAGCGACAAGATTCGCTTCTACATCGCCAACGAAGCCGCGCGCACAGCCATCGCCCGGGCGGGGCGGCAGCGCTGCCTCAAGAGCGGCTACAGCGACACGGCCCAGCTGCAACGGGTCTTGGACCATATTTCTGCGCAATTGGGCACGATCTGATCCCACGGGCCTGTACGCTCCCAATCAGCTGACAACGGCACGATCCGTCAGGCGGCGCCAACTGGTCCCGTCCGAGAAGGCGACGACCGCGCCGCCGCTCTCATTGGCGACATAGATGATAGACCCGGCCCCGTAAGTGGCTGCGCTCGGCACCGTTGCCACGGTGAAGCTTGGCAGCTTCGGGGCGTTGTTGAAAGCAAGCTGCCTTGTTGTCTTATCGACGGTAAGAACGACGTTGGTCGACGGGACTGCATTTGCGCAAAGAGCGAAGTTGTCGGCGGCGTTCTTTCCCCAAGACCATGCCTGCCCACTCGACCCGCTGAAAGCGTTGAAATAAGCGTAACCGGCGCCGAGCGTGCTGACCTCATATGAAGCCTGCCCGCCGCCGGGATACGTGTTGTTGGTTTGGTTCGTGACGCCCCAGTTGGTGTTTCCAGACGTGAGGAAGCCCGTTTGCGTCACTCCGGTTTGTGCCGCGAACTGGACCTGAAGGCCGCGCCCGCCATTAACAAGCGTGTCTCCGGGGGTGACGGTGACGACTGCGCCTCCGGCCGTTTCGGCACCTTTGGGTTTGATATCGAGCTTGACGGCCGTGGAAAGGCTGGCCCCAACGCTCTCCGTGCCCGCGAAAATCCGCGCGCAGCGGAAACCAGCCACGATTCCCGTGCCATCATGAGGACTGTCGATCTCAAAGGGCCGGAACTGCGTGCCATCGGCCCTGATCCCGCGTAGCTGCCATTCGGTCTGCATCGACTGACGGCCTGCGCCGTCGCCGTTGTAATAGCGGCTCTCGAGGGTCGTACAAAAACCAGGAACTCCAGGGACGTCCTGCACTGTTGGAGCCTTGATGTTCCAACCCCAGGACGCCACGTGATCGATGTAGTTCGGGTTTCCGGCGGGCCCGTTGCTCCATGGGTGGCTTGAGGCGCAGGAAGTGAATTTGCCGGCCGCCGCATCGCCCGCCGTAGGATCGAACAACGAGAATTGCGCGGCGTTCGCCGTCGAAATCTCAACCGGCAGCAATTCGCTCGCGCGGTGCGCATGGGCCAAGGCCGCGTAGCGGGCGTCGCCGCGCGTCTGGGTGAGGTACTGCGGATGGTCGTCGTCCTCCAGGCCGGTGAGCGCGCCGTGATCACCGCCCGAGGCCGGTGGTGCAACCGCCAGGCGCAGCGGCGTAATCAGCAAGGATGACGTGCGGATTTCCGATACTGTCACGCTCATTCTGTCACTCCTTGGACAATCGAGAAGTTACCGGCCCACAGACGGGTCGTCTGGCCGCCCCTGCGCATCAGCATGTCATGCTGGTGGAAGTTCGCCGGAAGTGCTGCCATGTCTTCAGCGGCAACCACCAGGTCGATGCGGCCGATGAGGGGATCGACGAGGATCCGGCCGTTCGCGCCGTTGAGCACAAGAACGTTATCGCCAAGGCGCGTCTCCACATCCATGTGGAACGTCGCCCCCGTCAGATCCACGGGGGAATTGTCGGCGTCCGAGATCACGAACGCGTAACGGAAGTCTTCGTTGTTGGCGACTTCGAAATCCACTTTGAACAAGGCCGTCATTGCATACCCTCAGCTCACGACCGCACGGTCCGTAACGCGCCGCCAGTTTGTACCATCGGAAAACGCGAGAACCGCGCCCCCGGCCTCATCCGTCACATGCACCAGCGCGCCCGCCCCGGACGTGCCCGCCGCGGGAAGGCTCGCCTTCGCCAGGCTGCGCACGCGCGGCGTTCCTGTCGCGGCGGGAATGACGAGGGCGTCGATCCAGGCCGACCCGTTTGCGCTGACCTTGAAGCGCAGATTGTCGTCACCGGTCAGACCGATTTCAGCACGGCCCGAATAGCCCGTCTGGTAGAGCGTACTTGCGGTCTGGCCCGCCGCCGACTTGTTGATCTTCTGCTGATGGCCCGCGCCTGCGTGGTCGAACAACGAGGCCGGCGCACTCACCGCGAGCCGGTTCGTTGTATCCGCCGTCGCGTTGACTCCCACCAGGGCAACAGGATTGACCGACAGAACGCCCTGCGCGGAAAGCCACGCGGCGCCGCTCCACACCGCCAGCACATCTTCGTCGCAGATCCAAGCCAGCCACCCTTCGTTCGGCACGAGAAATTGCCAGGCCCCATCCTGGAAGGCGGCGATATGATCCGTATGACCCGCCCACGCGCCTGTGGCCGACGCCGCCACGATGTAGCGCGCACCATTGACAGGCAAAGCCGGCGGCGCGGCCAGATCTCTATCCGCAACTGCAAGCTGTACGATCGCATCGAGAGACCGGATCGCCTCATTGTGCGTGACATGCTTCTGCGCTTGCGCGGGCATGATATATGGGAGCAATAAACTGGGCGTGGTGGCCATTTGCGTTTCGCGTCCTCGAGCGTACCGTTTCGAGGACACACTAAGGCCGCCAGCCACACCGGGGATAACTTTGCACAACGGGGCAAACCAGACCGGCCACCCGCCACGTCGGCCTGAGGCGCGGCCTTCGGCCGCCGCCCAGCTTCGCCCTGTCCATCGCCCTGCGGGGCGCGCGCCAGTGCGAGCTGCACCGATCGACATTTCCAACGTCCTTGTCGACGGCCGCGAGCTGATCCTGCTTCTCGCACTCCTTTCCGGTTACGTCATGGCCTCGATCACGTTCAGCGCCGAAGAACACTACTCGACCAATTTGATCGGTCCGCTGGCACTGATGGTCATCATGTTGCTTGGGGCCTGGTGGCACCTTCAACGACAGCCCCTCGCGATCTGGCAACCGATTTTGTGGTTCCGTGTGGCGGTCGCCGCGTATTACGGCGTTGGCAATCTTGCGCCGTATATCGCCAACGATACGACGATGCTTTTCATCCGGGCCATGTACGATTTCAGCGAGGAAGAAGCGTTCAAGGTCGGCATGATAAATGTAGCTTGCGCGCTCACCGTACTCGGGACGGCTTGGCTGATCCCCGTTCCCACGCCTGCCCATTCGGCCGCAACTCCACCGGCTAAAGCGAGGCGATCGGCTCAAAGCAGAACAACGATGATGTTTGCTGCCGCCTTCCTGATAGCGGGCGGACTGGTTCGATATTTTATCGTGCTGCCATCAATTCTGGGACTGATCGATGCGGTCCCTGGTCTCGTGATGCCTTTGGCGAGATCCTATATCGTAGGCCTGTTCCTGCTTATCCTCATCGCGCTTCGCGGCAACAGGATCGCGCTTGCGCTGGCGTCAGTCCTTGTGCCCTTGGATCTGGCGATAGGCCTGCTCACATTCGCCAAAGTAGAAGTCTTGCTGACATTGATTTTCTGCTACCTCGCATTCCTGCACCACCATATGACGGTGCATCGTATCGTCATCGGCATCGTTCTCATTGTCGGTGTCTACAGCCAGCTTGACCCCGTCATCCATTATGGGCGCGATGAAATTTATCGACGCTACGGCGACCGCGGGGCTCCTTTACATGTTCGTCTTGAAATCCTGGACGCCTACACCAAGGACGTCAGCCCCAATGAGGGACGAGCGGATCGCCAGTCTTTCCTGTCGCGGTTGAGCTACACGAATGCTGCCGCGATGGTGACGGCGTGGCACGACGTCGGCCGCTCAGGAGACAGTCTCAAGAACGCCTTCATTGTCCTGATCCCTCGCGCCATATGGCCGGAGAAGCCTGAAATCACGGCTCTTGGCAAGGAACTTTATCTGGCAGCCTCGTCTGACGAGGGCTCGTCAATCAGTCCGGGCTTGTTTGCGGAAAGCTACTGGAACTTCGGCTGGGCGGGTATTCCTCTCCTGATGACAATCTACGGTATATTCCTGGCCTTCTTATCGCGATCGGCGCTTCGCGCGATGAAGGCAGAGAAATGGCTCTACCTTCCGGCGATCCTCTTGAGTATTCAAATTGGCGTGCGCGTTGATGGCTGGTTCGTATCCGACGTGATCGGCGCCGGAGGCACTGCGGTGATCATGATTCTCGCCATCCACGCATTCGAACGCTTCACCTCAACAAAAACCAACTAGCACCCAATACATGAAAGTCTTGCACGTCACGCCTTCCTACTATCCGGCGACGCACTACGGCGGGCCCATCTTCTCGACCTTCGCGTTATGCAACGCGCTGGTGCGCATTCCCGGCGTCGAACTGCGCGTGCTGACGTGCGACATGGCCGGCCCGGAACTTTCCCAACGGGTACCCTTCGACAAAATCCCCGTCCGGTTCGATGAGGGCTACGACGTCTACTTTACCAAGCGCACCATGTTGCCGGACATCGCGCCGGGACTTGTCACCCGGCTGTGGCGCTTGGCCGGCTGGGCGGACATTGTCATCCTCACCGGCACGTACAGCTTCCCAACCCTTCCGGCTCTGCTCGTGTGCAAGTTGCGCGGAAAGCCGTTGGTGTGGTCGCCACGCGGCGCCCTCCAAGCCTCTCATGAATGGAGCGGCGCGCGCAGGCAAGGACTGAAAAGGATCTGGGAACGCGCATGCGCCCTCTTGCGGCCGCGCCATGCCACCCTGCATGTCACAGCTGAAGTTGAGAAGGACGCGAGCCTGGCGCGGCTACCTGGTTTCACGGCCGACATCATTCCCAACGCGGTCGAATTGCCCCCTGACCTTCCGCCGCGCGTCTCGAAACCCGGCGGCACGTTGCGGCTCATGTTCATCAGCCGCGTCGATCCCAAGAAGGGCCTGGAGATTCTGCTGCAAGCCATGGCGCGATTATCGCCTGACACGACGCTCGACATTTTCGGCCGGGGGGGGCCTGCTTACGTGACCTCACTGAGGCGTCTTGCGGAACAGCTTGGCGTTGGCGAGCGCGTGCATTTCAGAGGCCATGTCGACGGCGAAGCAAAGCGCGCGGCCTTCATCGGCGCCGACCTCTTCGTGTTCGCGACGCATTCGGAGAATTTCGGAATGGTGGTGGCCGAAGCACTTGCCCATGGCGTCCCTGCCATCGTCAGCCACGGCGCGCCGTGGCCAGACCTCGACTCCAAGGGCTGCGGCCGCTGGGTGCCGACGACACCGCAAGCATTTGCCGCCGCCATTCAGGATCTGCGCGACAAGGATCTCGCACGCATGGGAGAAAATGGCCGCCACTGGATGGAAAAGGACTTCAGCTGGGAGAGCCGGGCGTCTCAGATGCATGCCCTGTTCGAACGGCTGGTCAGAGAGGCGGCCTAGCGCTATCACCACCCGGACGGATTGCCCAGGGATACCCCAAAACGATGCCTGAAATTCACGCCATCGTTCTCACGCAGAATGAGGAGATCCATATTGCCCGTTGCCTGGAGAGCCTGCGCGGCGTGTGCGCGAGCATCACCGTTGTGGACAGTGGATCAACCGACAGGACGCTCGACATCGCAAAGGGCTTTGGCGCCGAGATCCTCTCCAATCCCTGGGTCAACTACGCAACGCAGATGAATTTCGGCATCGATCGCCTCGCAGAGCGCGGTGGTTGGCTTCTGCGCATCGATGCCGACGAATATCTTTGCGAAGGAACCGGGCGTGGTCTGTTGCAAGCGCTGGACAGCCTGCCAGCGAACGTCGACGGGGTCTGTCTGCGGCTAAGGCGCATCTTCATGGATCGATGGTTGAAGCACGGAGGACTCCATCCGCTGTGGCTGTTGCGGGTCTGGCGCAATGGACACGGACGCTGCGAAAGCAAATGGATGGATGAATACATCGCCGTTGCCGGAGACGTGCGCCATCTGCCGCTGGACTTCGCAGATCACAATTTGAAACCTCTCTCTTGGTGGTCGAACAAGCACGTCGCCTACGCCGGGCGGGAGGCAATCGACATTCTCCTCATGGAGCGCACCGGCGCGCTGGAGAATGAAGGCCACGTTGGCCGATCGGGCTGGAAAAAATTCGTCAAGACGCGCATCTACAATCGCCTACCCGGCGGAGTGCGTTCCTTCCTTTATCTGATCTATCGCTACGTTCTGCGCCTTGGCTTTCTCGACGGGCGCGAGGGATACTATTTTCACGTTCTCCAAGGCTTCTGGTACAGGACGCTGGTTGACGCCGTCCTCGCCGAGATCCGCAAGGATTTGGCGGCAGGAATGACTTTGCCGGATGCGATCTTCAAGCACACGGGCCAGCGCATTCCCAAAACTTAAAGAGAACGTCGTCCATGAAGCGCATTGTCTTCATCAATAGATATTTCTATCCCGACCACTCCGCGACCAGCCAGATGCTATCCGACATAGCGTTTGGCTTGCAGGGTGCGGGGCGGACCGTGTCGGTCATCACCTCGCGCCAACGCTACGACGCTCCAGAGGAGCAGCTTGCCGCGCGCGAGACCACAGCGGGTATCGACATTCACCGCATCTGGACGAGCAGGTTTGGCCGCCACAACCTCGTGGGCCGCGCCGTGGACTACGTCACGTTCTATTTTTCGTGCGCCGTGGCGCTGATGCGCCTCGTGCGGCGCGGCGACGTGATCGTCGCCAAAACCGACCCTCCGATGCTGTCGGTCATCGCGGCCCCCATAGCCCGGTTCAAAAGAGCGCGCCTCGTCAATTGGCTGCAAGACGTTTTTCCGGAAGTTGCGCAAAGTCTGGGCATAGGGCGCAGCGGAATTTCGCGTAGCGTGTTTTCACTCCTCTATTGGCTGCGCGATCGTTCGCTGAAGGCAGCCGGCGCGAATGTCGTCCTCGGCGAGCGCATGAAAGAGCATCTCATCGCCCACGGCGTTGACCCAAAGAAGATTGCGATCATTCCCAATTTCGCCGACGGCACGCTCATAACCCCGGTGGCACGGGAGGAAAACCCCTTGCGCGTGTCTTGGGGGCTTGGGGACAGCTTCGTTGTCGCCTACTCGGGAAATCTCGGGCGCGCCCATGACTACTTCACGCTCATCGACGCCATCGCGCGGCTGGAGAAAGATCCACCGTCACCTTCTCAATCGAATGCGCAGACGTCGTCTCCGCCGATACCCCGTATCCTCTGGCTCTTTATTGGCGGAGGCGCGCTCTACGAGGCGTTCAGGACCGAGATCACCAAGCGTGGCCTGACGTCCGTGCGCTTTGAACCGTATCAACCGCGCGAGAGGCTCGCTCAGAGCTTGTCGGCCGGAGATGTACATCTCGTTTCACTTCGTCCCGAATTGGAAGGCTTGATCGTTCCAAGCAAATTCTACGGCATCGCGGCGGCTGGCCGTCCGGCGATCTTCATCGGGCACGCGGATGGTGAAATCGCGCGTCTTATGGCGCAGAACGAGTGTGGCGTCACGGTTGGCGAGGGCGATGGAGCGGGGCTGGCGCACGCAATTCTGGCGCTGGCAAACGCATCAGAGCACGCGCAGGCGATGGGAAAAAGCGCGCGCGCGGCATTCGAAAAACATTGGGAAAAGAAAGCTGTCCTTCAGCGCTGGCGCGCGCTGCTCGACGAATCTCAGTAATGAAGCCCTATAGGGCACGCAATTCCGTCGTGCGCGTTAACGCGATCCCAAGTTGTCGATAGTAATGAGATCGTGCGTAGCGGGCTCTTTCTTGAAACGACGCATGTTGAGCGACATCTACAGGATCAGATATAGGATCAGACACCGTTCGATCGTCCGGCTCCTTATGCCGTTGACGGTTCTCACCGTCTTTTCGCTGGCGGTCAATCCAGCCCCGCTCGGCCCCACCCTCGTAGAGCCTCTCGAAGATCGCTTCGCATCGCCGGCGGCTTTGCCGGCCCGGATTGATGGCATTATTGCCGTCGGCGGCGGTTACGATCGCATGATGGAGGCTGTCCGCCTCGCCAAGATGTTTCCGCTGGCGCATCTGCTGTTCACGGGCGATGGCGAAGAGAGATGGCTCGATTACGCGCAAGCAGCCGGCATCGATCCAAACCGGTTGACTGTGGAACCTCTCTCGGGAACCACTTACGAGAACGCGCAATTCTCCAGCGCCATGGTGCGTCCCAATCCATCGCAGACGTGGCTGCTCGTCACCTCCGCCGCGCATATGCCGCGCACTGTCGGCACCTTCCGCAAGGCGGGTTTCTCAGTGAAGCCATGGCCGGTGAGGCGTACCGAGGTCAGCGCTGCGGACGCGTATGCTGTCGCCAGGCACGAGTGGCTGGGGCTGGTCGCGTACTGGCTGCTTGGACGAACCGACACGCTGTTTCCCGGCCCCCGTCCAGACCCGTCCTCGTCTTCTACGCAGATGACTCACGATCTTGCCGGTGCGGCGAGAAATGCCTCGTAGGCCGACCTCAAGCCCTCTTGCAGCGTGATCCTGGGCCGCCATCCCAACGCCTTCAGTTTTTCCCCGTTCATGAGTTTGCGGGGTGTTCCATCGGGCTTGGACGTATCGTTATCAATCGCGCCATGGAATCCGACGGCATCGGCAATGAGCCGTGCGAGATCGGCGATCGTCATGTCCTCGCCCGAACCGACGTTGATGTGCTCGTCATC
>WBZU01003356.1_pt1 | contig 10527 bp, 10 predicted proteins | sample 5204311 | NCBI WGS metagenome assembly WBZU01 (sample SAMN12344359, study PRJNA552823) | activated sludge metagenome | biome: Activated sludge suspended growth; feature: Nitrification reactor; material: Wastewater; isolation source: activated sludge from nitrification reactor of wastewater... | reverse complement strand
CGTCGTCGTTCCCGCCCGGCGCGATCTACGTGTGCTCGAGCGGATCGGCGGGCGAGCGGAAGATCACGGCGATCGCGTTCGACGAGAAGGCGGGCGCGATGTGCCGCCGCCACCCGGAAATGGGCCCCTGCCAGTACGAGCGCGAGCTCTGCCGCAAGAGCGGCGGGCGCGTCTACGCGGCGGACGGCGCCGAGATCACGCTCGCGACCGAGGCCGAGTACGACCGGAAGGTCATGCGCGTGAGGTTCAAGGCCAATTAGGAGGTCCCCCCGAAGCGCGCTGTGCGCGCCTCCCCCCGAGGGGGCCCGACCTCGGGGCGGCCCTTCGGTCGCAGGATCCCCTCGAAGCGCGCTGTGCGCGCCTCCCCCCGAGGGGGCCCGACCTCGGGGCGGCCCTTCGGTCGCAGGATCCCCCCGAAGCGCGCTGCGCGCGCCTCCCCCCGAGGGGCCCGACCTCGGGGCGGCCCTTCGGTCGCAGGATCCCCCCGAAGCGCGCTGTGCGCGCCTCCCCCCGAGGGGGCCCGACCTCGGGGCGGCCCTTCGGTCGCAGGATCCCCCCGAAGCGCGCTACGCGCGCCTCCCCGGCGTCCCGTTCCGGGCAAGGCGATGCGCGACCTCTCGCGCAGGCCGCCGGACCGGCCGCCTGCGCTGCCGGCGTCAACCCACGTGCTGCCGCAGGAACGCGAGCGTCCGGTCGCGGGCGAGCTTCGCCGATGCGGCGTCGTACGAGCCACGCTGGTCGCAGTTGAAGCCGTGGTTCGCCGGGTAGATCAGCACCCCCGACTCGGGGTGCGCGGCCGCGAACTTCCGCACGCCCTCGACCGGGATGTGCGCGTCCAGCTCGCCGAAGTGCGCCAGTACCGGGCAGCGCGGATGCTCGCCCGCGGCCTCCAGCATGCCGCCCCCGTAGTAGGGCACGGCGCACGCGAAGCCGGGAAGCCGCGACGCGCCCATCCACGCGACGTAGCCGCCCCAGCAGTAGCCGACGATGCCGACCTTGCCGGCCGCGGCCGCCGCATCGCGCGCCGCCGCCACGTCGGCGAGCGCGTGTTCGAGCGTGGCCTTCGCCTTGAGCTCGCGGCCGCGCTCGATGTCGTCGGGCGCGTAGCCCAGCTCGACGCGGGGCCGGCTCCGGTCGAAGAGCGCCGGCGCGACCGCGAGGTAACCGTCGGCGGCGTAGCCGTCGCAGACGCTGCGGATGTGGCTGTTGACGCCGAAGATCTCCTGCACGACGACGAGCCCTCCGCGAGGCCTATCCTTCGGCTCCGCTCGCCAGGCGGAGATCGTCCTGCCGTCGGCCGCCGTGAGCTCGATCCACTGTCCCATGTCTTCTTCGCCTCGTCGTCGCGCGCTCGCGCACCGCGAAACGATAGGCGATCGCGTACGTCGGCGCAAATGGCGATTTCGCGCGACCGCGCCCCGGGGTCGCCGACTTGCGGTAAGGTTCGGCCATTCCTTCGCGCCGGCCGGCCCTCCGGCCCCGGGCCACCGCCGTGCACGCCGAGCCCGCCGCCTCTCCGATCGCACCGTCCGGCCGCCGCTGGGAGTCCGCGGTCGGGCCGCTCCTCGACGCGCGCGACGGCCGCCTGTGGCGCACGCACAGCGACGCGGTGAACGGCGCTCTCGTCGCCCGGTGGCTCGGGGGCATCGTCTGCGACCGTCTCCTGAAGACCGACCTGTTCGACGAGGCGATGGGCGCCGGCCTCTACCCGTGCCTGCGCGAGCATGCCCGCCAGGTGGCCGCGATCGACGTCGCGCCGTCGGTCCTCTCGGCCGCGAAGGCGCGCTACCCCGCGCTCGACGTCGTCGCGGCCGACGTCCGGCGCCTGCCTTTCGCGGACGGCTCGTTCGACGCCATCGTGTCGAACTCGACGCTCGACCACTTCGAGACGCGCGCCGAGCTGCGCGAAGCGCTCGCGGGCCTGTCCCGCGTCCTTCGCTCCGGCGGCCGGCTCGTGCTCACGCTCGACAACCTGCGTCATCCGGCGGTCGCGTTGCGCAACGCCCTTCCCTGCCGCTGGCTCGAGCGCATCGGGCTCGTCCCCTACCCGGTCGGCGCGACGATGGGGCCGACAGGCCTCGGACGCGCATTGCGCGACGCCGGCTTCGACTGCGTCGAGACGAAGGCGATCCTCCATTGTCCGCGCGCGCTCGCCGTGCGCCGGGCGCGCGCGATCGAGCGACGCGACGCGCCCGCGCGCCGCGCCCGCTTCCTGAAGCGCCTCGCGCGCTGGGAAGCGCTCGACGCGCTGCCGACGCGCTACCTGACCGGGCACTACGTCGCCGTGCTCGCGCGCAAGGCATGAGCGAGGGCCGCACGCTCCGCCGCGCGTTCGCCGTGCTGCGCCGCGACGGGGCCGGCGCGTTCGCGTACAAGCTCGCGAGCGAGCTGGGCTTCCGGCGCGTACTCCTGCTCGCCCGGCCGCTCGACGAGCCGATCGCGGACGTCGCGCCGACGCTGCCCGTCGAGTTCGCCGCGCTCGGCGAGCGCGAGCTCGACGACTACGTCGCGTTGCGCCCCGATGCGGACCGCGCGCGCGTCGCCGCCCAGTTCGCCTCGGGCTGGACCTGCCACGTGCTGAGGCACGAGGGCCGCATCGTCTCCGCCTGCTGGAGCATCGCGTCGTCGTACCGGACGTCCTACCTCGAGTGCGAGATGCCGGCGGTCGACGGCGGCGCGTACCTCGCCGACGCGTGGACGGACGAGCGCTACCGCGGTCACTCGCTCGCGCACGTCCTGTGCCTCGGGCAACTGCGCGAGCTACGCGCGCGCGGATTCCGGATCGCGCTGCGCGGCACCGCGCCCGAGAATCGCTCCGCGCTGCGCGCCCATCGGAAGAGCGGCTTCCGGCCGGTCGCATTGCTCGGCCGCCTCCGGGTCGGGCCCTGGCGGCGGTACTTCCGGCGCGAGTGGCGCGACGCATGATGCCGGCGACGTCGCTCGCCGACGCGTCGCCCGGAGACCGCCTCAGGACGTGGCTCGCACCGCTGGCCGACGCCGTCGTGGCGGTGTCGATGTTGCGCGGCGTCGCGGCGCACGGAGGCGAGCCCGCGACGATGCTGGTCGCGGGCCGTGCCGCGCGCGTCGGGTGGCTCGTCGACCGGTTCTTCGCCGAGGCTCCGCGACGCGAGCCGCTGGGCCACGTTCCCGCGTGGAGGATCGCCCGCACGCTGCGCCGGATGCGCTCGTCGGCGGACCTGACGGTCGCCCACGTCGCGCGCCTGTCCGCCGCCCGGCTGGGGCTTCGCGACGACTACCTGCCGGTCCCCGACTGGATCGGCATGCGGATCGACGCTCCGTTCGACGTCGCCGCGTCGGCGCGCGCGAGCCACAGCCTGGCCGACGACCTGCGCCGCATCCGGCAGCGGCGATGGAGCGCCGAGGTTTCGCACGGTTCCGGCGAGCTCGCCGGGTTCTACGCCGCGATGTACGCGCCTTTCACCCGCGCTCGCTACGGCGCCGACGCCTACGTGCAGCCGATGCGCCGCGCGCGGCGGGCGTTCCGGCGCGGCGGCATCCTGTGGGTGTCGCACGACGGCCGGCGCGTCGCCGGCTGCCTGTTCGAGCGCCGGCACGACACGCTCGCGACGCTGGCGCTGGGAATGGCCGGCGGCGATCCGGCGCGGATGAAGGAAGGCGCGATCGCGGCGATGTACCTGAGCCTGATCGACTACGCGCGCGGCGCCGGCTGCACGCACGTCGACCTCCGGGGCAGTCGCCCCTCGCTCGACGACGGGTTGACGCGCTTCAAGCGCAAATGGGGCGCGTCGGTCTACGACCGGCCGGACGTGCCCACGACGACGCTCGTCCACTGGGACCGGATGAGCCCCGTCGTCGAGGCCTTCCTCGCGAACACGTCGCTCGTCTTCCGCGACGGCGACGGCCTGTCGGCGGTCGCCGTCGCGCGACCGGACGGCCACGCGGGCGCCGCCGTCGGGCGGGCCTGCCATCTCCTGACGGTGCCGGGCCTTCGGCGGAGGCTCGTGCTCACCGGGGCGGAGATCGCGGACGCACGGTGCGCCTGCGTCGCCGTGCCGCTCGCCTCGCTGCATTCGGGGCCGCGCGCGCTCGTGGCCGGCTCGCCGGCCGGAAGGGAGGAATAGCGTCGTGTGCGGCATCGCCGGCCTCGCCTTCCGCGACCCGCTGCGTCCGCCCGATCCGGCGGTCGTGCGGCGCATGGCCGACATCCTCCGCCATCGCGGCCCGGACGGCGACGGCTTCCATCTCGCGCCCGGCATCGGCCTCGGGTTCCGGCGGCTCGCGATCATCGATCTCGCCACCGGCGGGCAGCCGATCGCCAACGAGGACGGCAGCGTCGTCGTCACGTGCAACGGCGAGATCTACAACCACGTCGAGTTGCGGACGCGGCTCGCCGCTGCCGGCCACCGGTTCCGCTCGGCCTCCGACGCCGAGGTGATCGTTCACCTGTACGAGGACCACGGCGAGCGCTTCGTCGACCACCTGCGCGGCATGTTCGCGATCGCGCTGTGGGACGCCGGGCGCGCTCGCCTGCTCCTCGCGCGCGACCGCTTCGGCATGAAGCCGCTCTACTACGCGGCGACCGGCGAGGCGCTCGTGTTCGGCTCGGAGCAGAAGGCGATCCTCGCGTCGGGCCTCGTGCGCTGCGAGCCCGACCTGCAGGGGATGCGCCAGCTCCTCACCTACGGCCGCACCGTGACGCCGCGCACGATCGTGCGCGGCATCGCCAAGGTGCCGCCCGGATGCATCGTCGCCTGGTCGCGCGGCGAGGCGACGACGGCGCGCTACTGGGACATTTCGTTTCCGGCGCGAGACGGCTACGAGAACCGGCCCGAGCGCGAGTGGGCCGAAGGCCTGCGCGACAAGCTCGCCGAAGCGGTCCGCCTGCACATGGTGAGCGACGTGCCGGTCGGCGCGTGGCTGTCGGGCGGCATCGACTCGAGCTCGGTCGCGGCGCTGATGTCGACGGTGGCGGCCGATCCGGTCAAGACCTTCACGATGCGCGCCCGCGAGGCCGCGTACGACGAGCTCAACGACGCGCGCGCGCTCGACGCGTTCCCCGCGTACCGGCTCGACGGCCACCACGTGCTGTGCGGCCCGGAGGACTTCGAGCTCCTGCCCCGGGCGATCTGGCACACCGAAGGCCAGGTGCTGGGATCGATCGCCACCGGCCAGCTGCGCGTCGCGCAGGCGAGCGCCGAGCACGTGAAGGTCGTGCTGTGCGGCGAAGGATCCGACGAGATCCTCGGCGGCTACTCGTGGTACCCGACGCTGCCGGTCCTCGAGGTTCTGTTCTCGTTGCCCGCCGGTGTCAGGCGATGGATCGCGGGGATCCCGGCGGTCCGCAGGCGCTGGCCCGGCGCGGCGGGCACGATCGCCGGCCCGCGCGAGATGGGCTTCGAGCGTTACTCGGCGAGCATCTCGCACCTCGCGACGCAGTCGGCGGCCGCGCGGCTGCTCTCGCCGGACGTCCTCGACGCGATCGGGCGCGACCGCCCGCCAGCCGACGCGATGCCTCCTCCGGGGGCCATCGCGGGCTGGCACCCGTTCGCGCGCATGCAGTACTTCGACCTCCGGCACCGGCTCGGCGACGGCGTCGTGCTGAACCTCGACGCGTCGTCGATGGCGCACTCGCTCGAGGCGCGCGTCCCGTTCCTCGACCACGAGCTCGTCGAGTTCTGCGCCCGGATCCCGCCGGGCGTCAAGATGAAGCGCTTCCGCGAGAAATACGTCCTCCGGCGCGCGATGGAGCGGCTGCTGCCGCCGGAGATCGCGTGGCGCAGGAAGCTGCCGATGCGCGCCCCGTACGACCCGTGGCGGAGCCGGGACCTGCCGGCGTTCGCGCGCGAGGAACTGTCGCAGGCGCGGCTGCGCGAGTCCGGCTACTTCGACCCGGCCGCGGTCGCGACCGCGGTCGAGCTCCATTGGACGCGCCGCGAGGATCTCGGGCAGGCGCTCTTCGCCGTGCTGGGCCTCCAGCTCTGGGACCGCCTGTTCCGGCGCGGCAACCTCGACCGGCGCTTCTGATGCTCTACCGCTGGCGCGACCTTCCCGCGCTGTTCGCCACGGCCGCGGGCCGCAGCCAGGTCGCCGAGGGCATCGGCTACCGGCTGTGGCCGGTCACGTCGCGGCTCGCGCGCGCCTGGCGCCGCACGCTCGCGCGCCGGACCCGCGTCGTGGCCGTCGTCGGCTCGGCCGGCAAGTCGACGACCGTGCGCGCGGTCGCGGCGGCCCTCGCGATCGCCCCCTCCGACACGATCATCTGCAACGCCTGGGGATCGGTCAGCCGCGCGATCCTGCGGATCGCGCGAGGGCAGCGCCACGCGGCGATCGAGGTCGGGATCGCGGACAAGGGCCAGATGCGGGGCTACGCGGACGTCGTGCGGCCGGACGTCACGGTCGTCACGTCGATCGGCAGCGAGCACCACCGCAGCCTCGGGACGCTCGAGGTCACGCGCGACGAGAAGGCGTGGATGGTGCGCGCGCTCCCGACCGGCGGCGTCGCGGTGCTGAACGGCGACGATCCGAACGTGGTGTGGATGCGCGGCGAGACGCGCGCGCGCGTCGTCACGTTCGGCTTCGGCGCCGGTTGCGACGTGCGCGCGGTGGACGCACGTATCGACTGGCCGCGGGGGACGCGTTTGCGCATCGTCGCGATGGGCGAAGAGCGCGATGCCGCGATCCGCCTCGTCGGGCGCCACATGGCCTACGGCGCGCTCGCGGCGATCGCCGTGGCGCGCGTCGAGAACGTCCCGCTCGACGAGGCGCTCGCGCGCGTCGCGGAGCTCGAGCCGACGCCGGGACGCATGCATCCGGTGGAGCTTCCGGACGGCGTCACGCTGCTGCGCGACGACTACAAGTCGCCGGTCGAGACGATCGACGCGGCGCTCGACGCGCTCGCGGAGATCCCCGCGCGCAGGCGCATCGTGCTGCTCGGCGACGTTTCCGAGCCGCCGGATCCGCAGCACGCGACCTATCGGCGCATCGGGGAGCGCGCCGGGAGCCTCGCCGACCGCCTGCTCGTCGTCGGCAGCATGTTCCGCGGTTATCGCCCCGGCGCGCGCGCGGCGGGCATGCCGGCGGAGCACATCGTGCGCGCGGGCGACACGCCGCACGAGGCGGCCGAGCGGTTGACCGCGATGCTCGAACCCGGCGACGTCGTGCTCGTCAAGGGCCGCGACACGCAGCGCCTCGCGCGCGTGAGCCTGGCGCTGCAAGGACGGAAGGTCGGGTGCGACATCCGCGCCTGCCACCTTCGAACGGTGTCGTGCGACGCGTGTCCGATGCTCGAATCCGGCTGGGGATCGCGCCGCGTCGCCACCTGAGGCGTGGCCTCGACGAAGGCGCGCGCCGGGGCCGCCCGGCGGCGGCCCCGCGGGAAGGCGATGGATCAGCGGCGGCGCAGCGCCGCCATCCCGCCCAGCAGGAGCAGCGACGCGAGCAGCATCGCGCCCCCTTCGCCGAGCGTCGGAACCGGATTCGACGGCGAAGGCGAGACCGTGAGGCTGAAGTTCCGGACCTCGTGGATCTGCGTGCTGTCGCCGGTGGATCCCGAGAGCCCGAACCGCACGGTCGGCGGAAGCTGGGACACGAGCACGTTGCTCAGGACCGTCGACGTGGTTCCGCCGGTCTGCAACTTCACCGTCGCCCGCATGTTGCCCGGACCGGCCGGGCTCAGCGTGATGAACAGGCGGCGGAAGTTCGCGTCGGCAGGCGACAAACCGCGGGCTCCCGTTTCCGGCGTGGGCGAGAGACCGCCGGTGTCGGCCAGGAGCGGCTCCGAAGCGCTGGCCGGTCCCCGGATCGCGATCGAGTCGGGATTGTTCGAGAACGTGGGACTCGGGTAGGAATCGAGCACGCCGACGCCGACCGCGTTGTTCGGCATCCCCATGTAGCCGAGGTATCCGCCGCCGCTGCCGGAGGCGAACGCGGCGGACGCGTCCCAGAGGAAGAACGTCATGCCGTCGGCCGGCGGGACGCTGCCGCCCCAGAGGGCGAAGTCGAACGCGACCGTGATCACGGCGTTCGTCGGCAGCACCGCGCCGTGGTAGGCGTACCCCAACCCGCCGGCGGCGGGATTGAGCCGCAGCCACCCCGAGCCGACCGGGTCGATCACGCCGTCGCCGGTGAGGACGGCGCTCCCGGACAGCGTCCAGCCGGGGCCCGGCGTCGCGGTGCTGAATGGCTCGGAGATCGCCTGGGCGAGGGCCGACGCGCCCCACGCGCCCACGAACATTGCCAGCAGCCAGGCGGCTGCGCCCCGACTCGCGAATCTCATTGTCGCCCCCGGGTCGCCCCGACGATGTCGTTGCGCCCGATGCTAGAAGACGATGCGGCCACGCGCAACGAATTCGACGGTTCGCCCGGTCATCGGAGAGCGCCGCTGTTGCGCGGTTCGCACAGCGGCGCGCGCCTATTCCTCGGGCACGCCCTGCCAGAGGAGGTCGTAGCCCAGCTCGCGGGTTTCGGTGCACATCGACTCGAGGGCCGAGAACTTCGCCTTGAACGTGGCGTCGGCGTGCGAGCGCTCGTGCTCCTCGTACGACCGCCAGTAGGTGACGATGACGAGGTCGTGGTCGTGGCCGCCGGTCGGCGACGGGTTGAGCGACCCCTCGGCGGACAGGAAGCCCGAGAAACGGAAGACCTGCCCGGCGATGAATCCGCCCCGGTCGCCGCCGTAGGTGTCCTTGACGACGTTGCACAGGTCGCCGAGCGCGAGCTCGACGTCGTCCACCGAGACGCCCGGCTTCAGCTTGACGATGTTGAACAGCATCTTCGCGCCGAACGGCACGGTGATCGGTCCGAACATGGCTCACTCCATGATATTTTGGCGCCGACGGCGCCGTCGCCCTCGCATTCTAGCCCGAACGGCCGCGCGCCGACCGGCGGCCGGCGGGCCGCGGACGGGCCCGGGGCGTCATCGGGCCCTCGCCGTGCGGTGCGCGAGCGGGTCGCCCGAGACCGCCGCCTCGCGGCCCGCGATCACACGCTCGCCCAGTCCGGCGACCGCGCCGCGGGCGCGCTTCTCGACCGCGCACATCGAGTCGCAGAACGTCACCGACACGATGTCGCGCAGCGGCGCGAGGTCCGGCCGCGGGCCCGACGGGAAGAACGGGTCGAGGAGCGTGGTGGGCGCCCGGTCGCGCTGCCAGTACGGCTGGTTCACGATGTCCGCGAGGACCTTCAGGAACTCCATCGAGGTGTCGCCGCGGTCGATGCCCCCGCCCCACTCCGGCCGGTACGAGCAATGCAGGTCCTCGACGATGTAGACGCCGCCGGGCTTCACGTGGCGGAAGTAGTTGCAGAACGCGAGCACGATGTCGCGCGACGTGTGCGAGCCGTCGTCGATGAACACGTCGAACGCCGGCGCGCGCGCGAGGATCGCGCGGTACGCCGCGTCGGTGTTCGCGTCGCCGACGACGACGAAGATGCGCGGGTCGTCGAACGCGAGCGCGCCGCACTTCGGGTCGATGTCGCAGCCGACGAGCGCGGTCGCCTGCGGCAGGTAGCGCGCCCACAGTTCGAGCGAGCCGCCGTTCTGCACGCCGATCTCCGCGAGCGCGACCGGCGCTTCGCGGTACGGCGCGAGGACGCGCTCGTACACGTCGAGGTAGAGCGACCATTTGTCGGAGACCTTGCCGGCGTGCGCGGCGTAGAGCTCGCGCAGCGTGGGAAGGCGGGGTTCCGGGGGCGTGGGGGGCATGGGCGGGCAAGGCGCCGTGGGCACGAGCCGGAACCTACCACGCCCGGCGCGAGCCGCCACAGGCCCCGGGCCCGTCGCCGGGCCGGATCCGCGAGGATTCCCCTTGTTCCGCGCGACGATCGGGGGAGAATGTCCGTGCGCGTCCCGGCCCCGCGCGAAGACGGCACGGCGCCGGCGGACGCCACGACTCGTCGAGGAGGCACCTGCGATGGCGAAGTTCCTGATCGAGGCGAACTACACCGCCGAGGGGGCGAAGGGATTGGTCAAGGACGGCGCGTCGGCGCGGCGCGCCGCCGTCGAGAAGGCGATCGCGGGCCTGGGTGGCAGGCTCGAGGCGTTCTACTACGCATTCGGCCGCACCGACCTTTTCGTGATCGCGGACCTGCCCGACAACGCGTCGGCCGCCGCGATGGCGCTCACCGTCGCGCAGTCCGGACTGGCGTCGACGACGACGACCGTGCTGCTGACGGTGGACGACATCGATGCGGCGACCAGGAAGTCGGTTTCGTATCGGCCGCCGGGACGCTGACCCCGGCTCCGCCGCGTCGCCTCGTGCGTCGTCGGGCTGAAGCCCGACCCACAGCCGGGAGCTTCGTGGGTCGGACTTCAGTCCGACGGGTTTCGAGGACTGCGAAGCGAAGGTCGTCGGGCCGAAGCCCGACCCACAGCCGGGAGCTTCGTGGGTCGGACTTCAGTCCGACGGGTTTCGAGGGATGTGAGGGGAAGGTCGTCGGGCCGAAGCCCGACCCACATCCGCGAGTCCCGTGGGTCGGACTTCAGTCCGACGGGTTGTCCGGTCGCTCAGGCGCCCGGGAGCAACAAAAAAGCCCAGCCGTGGTCGGCTG
>WBZU01003355.1_pt1 | contig 10529 bp, 12 predicted proteins | sample 5204311 | NCBI WGS metagenome assembly WBZU01 (sample SAMN12344359, study PRJNA552823) | activated sludge metagenome | biome: Activated sludge suspended growth; feature: Nitrification reactor; material: Wastewater; isolation source: activated sludge from nitrification reactor of wastewater... | reverse complement strand
CTTGGCGAAGGGCGACAGCTCGACGGGGTAGTCGGTGAGGAAGGTGGGCTGCTCCAGGCCCGGCTCCACGAACTTGGAGAGCAGGTCGTCCACGAGCTGGGGCCAGGTGCGGTCGTCGGTCGCCAGTGCCAGGCCCTTCTCGCGGATGGCCGCCACCAGGGTCGCCTCGTCGCGGCTGGCCAGCACGTCGACGCCGGTCTCGTCGAGGATGGCCCGGGCGAGCGGGATGCGCGGCCAGGGCGGCTCGAAGGAGACGTCGGGCGGGAGGGACGACATTCCCACCGCACGGGCGGCCGCGGCCACGACCTGCTCGACGCGGCCCATCGCGTCCTCGTAGTCGGCGTACGCCTCGTACCACTCGATCATCGTGAACTCGGGGTTGTGCTTCGGCGACAGCCCCTCGTTGCGGAAGTCCTTGCCCAGCTCGTACACGCGCTCCAGGCCGCCGACGATGCACCGCTTGAGGTACAGCTCGGTGGCGATGCGCAGGTAGAGCGTGCGGTCCAGCGCGTTGTGGTGGGTCGTGAAGGGCCGGGCCAGCGCGCCGCCGTACAGCGGCTGCAGGACCGGGGTCTCCAGCTCCACGAAGCCGTCGTCGTCGAAGTAGCGCCGCACGGCCGAGACGATGCGGGCGCGGTCGACGAACAGCCGGCGGGCGTCCTCGTCGGCGATGAGGTCCAGCTCGCGGCGGCGGTAGCGCAGCTCGACGTCGGCCAGCCCGTGGTGCTTGTCCGGCGGCGGGCGCAGCGACTTGGCCAGCACGGTGAAGTCGTCGACGCGCAGGGTCAGCTCGCCGCGGCGCGAGCGGAAGGCGGTGCCGTCGATCCCCACCAGGTCGCCCAGGTCCAGCGCCAGCAGGCGCTCCATGCGCTCCTCGCCGAGCACGTCGAGCTTGGCCTGCAGCTGGATGCGGCCGGAGCGGTCGTCGAGGTCCAGGAAGGCCATGCGCCCCTGCCCGCGGCGGGCGTGGATGCGGCCGGCCACCCGGTAGGCGTCCTCGGTGTCGGTGCCGTCGGCCAGGTCGGCGTGGGCGGCGACGATGTCGGAGATCGGCCGCACGCCCGGGTAGGACGGCGGGAACGGGTCGATGCCGTCGGCCCGCAGCTGCTCGAGCTTGGCGCGCCGGGTCGCGAGGAGGTCCTCGCGAAGGTCGTCGCTCATGCGACTGACTCTACTCGGGGCTCGGGCTCTCAGAGCCCGGCGTCGATCTTGGTGATCTTGAGCTTGCGCGCGGGGCCGCGGGGGACCTGCACGGACACGATGTCGTTGCGCTTGCCGCCGATGAGGGCGCGGCCGACCGGCGACTCGTTGGAGAGGCGCGGCGGGGTGGCGGCGGGATCGGTCTCGGTGGAGCCGACGATCATGTACTTCAGGGACTTGCCCGTCTTCTCGTCCTTGACGTGGACGATGCTGCCGATGCCCACCACGTCGGTCGGGACGTCGGACGGGTCGACCACGGTGGCGGCGCGGAGCTTCTCCTCCAGCGCGGCGATGCGCGACTCGAGCATGGCCTGCTCGTTCTTGGCGTCGTCGTACTCGGAGTTCTCGGCGATCTCGCCGAACTCGCGGGCGGTCTTGATGCGCTCGGCGACCTCGCGGCGGCGGATCGTCGACAGGTGTTCAAGCTCCTCGTTGAGCTTGTCCAGACCATCGGGGGTGAGGATGACGTCCTTGGGCATGAATTCTCGCGAGATGCGGGGCGTGTGGGCGCACGTCCCGGTGACAAAAAACCCGCACGTCCCGAGTGCGGGATGCGCGCTGTCCGAGCCGCGCGAGCGCAGGAGGATAGCAAGGCCGGACACCCTTTCCGGGACTCGTTCCCGCAGGCGCTCCGGCGGGGTTCTCAGGCCGGCGCGCCGGCCGGCTCCCGAAGCGCGCGCAGGATCGCGCGGGCCTCCTGGACCGTGTCCGTCTGCTGCAGGGCGGCGCCGGTCGCCTTGGGCGGATCCAGCGGCCCCAGGTACCAGGGGTACACCTTGCGCAGGTACCGCCCGGCGCGCTCGGGGCCCAGGTGCTCGGTGATGGCGTCCATCATCCAGTCCAGCTCGTCGAGGATCTCCTCGCGGGTGGGCGGCTCCTCACGGGTGCCGAGCAGCTCGCCGAACAGCCACGGGTTGCCCAGGCCGCCCCGCGCCAGCATCACGGCGGCCGCGCCGGTGTCGTCCATCACGGCCTGGATCCCGGCGGCGTCGTTCATCCCCCCGGTGAGGATGACCGGCACGTCGAGCGCCTGCACGACCTCGGCGGCCAGCGCGTAGTCGGGCGTGCCCTTGTGCTGGACCTGGGCCGAGCGCGGGTGGAAGGAGATCGCGGCCACGCCGGCCTCCTCGGCCAGGCGGCGGGCCAGGTCGGCGCCCTCGACATCGCCCTTGCGCTGTCCGGAGCGCAGCTTCACGGTCACCGGCAGACCGCTGCCCTCGGCGGCGGCGCGGGCCACCGCGACGGCGGTGTCGGGGTCCTTCAGCAGGGCCGCCCCCGCGCCGGTCTTGCACACCTTGGGCACCGGGCAGCCCATGTTCAGGTCGATGATGTCGGCGCCCGCCTCGGCCACGGTGGCGGCCGCCGAGCGCATGATGTCCGGGTCCTGGCCGAAGAGCTGGATGGCGATCGGGCCGCCCGGGCCGGCCACCCGCTCGTCCGCGCTGATGCGCAGCAGCTCCACCAGCGTCTTCTCGTTGCCGTAGTGGATCGCGTGGCTGGAGACCATCTCCGACACGACCAGGCCGGCGCCGTGACGGCGGGCCTGCAGGCGCACGCACCAGTTGCCGATGCCCGCCAGCGGGGCGAGCACGACGCGGTTGGGCACGGTGAGGGGGCCCAGCTGCCAGGGGGTGGTGAGGTCGGTCATCCCCCTGAAGGGTAGAGCGGGCGAGGCCCGGCCACGGTGGTCCCTACGCCGAGATGTCGCGCCGGCGCATCAGGTGGATGCCCGCCAGCAGGAAGACCAGGCAGTACCCGAGCAGCAGCAGCCCGCCCGGGAGCTGGTCGAGCGTGTGGCTGGGGCGGTCGACGGAGGCGTCGCCCAGGGCGCTGCCCGCGCCGCCGGGGCCGTACTCGGTGATCCAGTCGCCCACGGTGGGGATGATCCCCAGCAGCGACTCCAGGACGAAGAGCCACACCAGCGACCCCACGATGGCGCCGACCTGGTTGCGGACGACCGCCCCCACCCCCACGCCGAGCCCGGTGTAGAGGACCACGCCCAGGACGCCGCCCAGGATCGAGTACGCGACCTCACCCGAGGCGAAGTCGGTCGAGACGCCGCGGGCCGACAGCAGCGCGAGCACCAGCAGGGTGCTGACGCCGACGCAGGCCAGGCCCAGGACGAGGCCGACGACGAGCCCGGCGCCGAACTTGCCGAGGGTGAGCCGCACGCGGTCGGGGACGGCGAGCACGCTGGAGGTGATCGTGCCGTGACGGAACTCGGTCGTCACCGCCAGGATCCCGATGACGAGCGCGAAGACCTGGGCGAAGCTGCCGATCCCGAGCAGGTCGACAGGGCGCGCCGGGTCGCTCCCGATGTCATTGGGGTCGGGCGTGAAGTCCGTGGCCAGCGCGGCGGCGACGGTGATGAGCAGCACGATCGCCAGCGCGGAGAGGAACAGTGCGTAGAAGGTGCGGGTGGTGCGGAGCTTGAACAGCTCGGAGGAGACGATGCGGCTCATGAGGGCACCTCGGCGTCCGCGGTGTCGGTGAGCTCGAAGAACACGTCCTCCAGGGACTGGGACACCTGCGAGAGCTCGGAGACGACGATCCCGCCCGCCGCGATCAGGCGGCCGATCTGCTCGCCGGTGCGGTCGGCCACGATCAGCGCGCCGTCGGTGGCGGTGACGGCGGCGCCGTCGGCCTCAAGGGCGGTGCGCAGCCGGTCGATGTCGGGGCCGGCGACCTTCATGCCGCCCTGGCCACGGGCCATCAGCTCCTGGATCGGCGCCTGGGCGATCGAGCGTCCCTTGCCGATCACGACCACCTCGTCGACCGTCTGGGCGATCTCCGAGAGCAGGTGGCTGGAGACGACGATCGCGCGGCCCTGGCCGGCCAGGTGGCGCAGGAAGTCGCGCAGCCAGCGGATGCCCTGGGGGTCCAGGCCGTTGGCGGGCTCGTCCAGCACGAGGATCTTGGGGTCGCCCAGCAGCGCGGCGGCGAGGCCCAGGCGCTGGCGCATGCCGAGCGAGTAGCCGCCGGCGCGGCGGTTGGCGGCCTCGGTGAGGCCGACCATCTCGATCACCTCGTCGGCGCGCGCGGTCGGCAGGCCGGCGGCGCGGGCCAGGCCCACGACGTGGTTGCGGCCGGTGCGGCCCGGGTGGAACTTGCCGCCGTCGAGCACCGCGCCGACGGTCCCGAGCGGATCGTCGAGCTGCGCGTATCCGCGGCCCGCGACGGTGGCGTCGCCGTCGGTGGGGGCGGCGAGGCCCAGGAGGACCCGCAGCGTGGTGGTCTTCCCGGCGCCGTTCTGGCCGAGGAAGCCGACGATGCGGCCGTAGTCGACGGTGAAGGAGAGATCGTCCACGGCCAGGACGGGGCCGAACCGCTTGGTCAGGTGGGAGACCTCGATGGCGTGCGTCACCGGTCGCAGTCAACCAGACGTGCCGGTGGTCGCGGACGCCAGGAACGGGCCGGGCCCCGGGACGAGGCTAGATCGGGGAGGGCGAGAAGAAGAAGAACCAGGCCTCGAAGGCGATGACGCCGAGCACGACCGAGGCCACCAGGATCCGCTCCACGGCGCCGAGATTGGCCCGCTTCTCCTCCGGTGTCTCGCGCTCGCCGCGCATGCTCCGCAGCCAGGGCGACGTGCGCCGCTTGGCCTCGGGCCGGTCGGTGAGGTCGTCGTAGGCCGCGGTGAGCCGGGCCAGGACGTAGACCAGCGCGCCCTCGGCCAGCGCCAGCACGAACACCACCACCACGAGCGCGGTCATGCTGAGCGTCTTGTCGCCGTGGAAGTGGGCGCCGACCCAGACGGCCAGCAGCGGCGCGCCCGTCCAGATGTTGATGCTGGCCAGGGCGATGGCCGCGGCGAGCAGGATCCGTCCCAGGATGTGGCGCTGCGAGGGCTGGGGCGGGCTCTCAGCCGACATTGCGGGCGTGAAGCAGCCGCAGGCCCTGGAGGGTGAGGAGATCGTCGACCGCGTCGATGGAGGTCGTGAAGGGGACGATGTGGTGGGCCAGCCCGCCGGTGGCGATCGTCCCGGTGTCCTGGCCGAGCTCGTCGCGCAACCGGCCGACGATCGCGTCGACCTGGCCGGCGAACCCGTAGACGATGCCGCTGCGGATGGCGTCCACCGTGGACTTGCCGATCAGCGTGCGGGGCGGGGAGAGGTCGATCTTGGGGAGCTTGGCCGCACGCTCGGTGAGCGCCTCCATGGAGATCTCCACGCCCGGGGTGATGATCCCGCCGAGGTACTCGCCGTCGGCGCTCACCGGGTCGTAGGTGATGGCGGTGCCGAAGTCCACGCAGATGCAGGCGCCGCCGACGCGGTCGAAGGCGGCGACCGCGTTGACGAGGCGGTCGGCGCCGATCTCCCGCGGGTTGTCGTAGCGCAGCGCCATCCCGGTGCGGATGCCCGGGCCCACCACGATCATCTCGTGGCCCAGGTAGCGGCTGGCCATGGCCGCCCACTCGGGCCCGAGGGTGGGCACGGTGGAGGACACGATCGACGAGCCCAGGTCGGCCAGGCCGACGCCGCGCAGCTCCAGCAGGGAGCGCAGGGCGGCGCCCAGCTCGTCCGCCGTCGACTGGCGGACGGTGGCGAATCGCCAGTGTTCGACCAGCCGCTCACCGTCGAACGTGCCGAAATGGGTCTGCGTGTTCCCGACGTCGACGACCAGCAGCATGAAGGCGCAACCTATCGACATGGACGGTCTAGTGTTCACGCCATGAGCGTCTCTTTGACCGTCGTCCACGGCTCCCACCCCTGCGTCACCGTGGAGCTTGCGCTGCAGCGCAAGGGCATCCCGTACAAGACGACGGAGCTCCCGCCGCCGCTGCACGCCGCCATCCAGCGCGTGCGGACCGGCAAGCGCACCGTCCCCTCGATGGTGCTCGACGGCGAGAAGGTCAGCGGCTCGCGGGCGATCCTGCGCCGCATCGACGCCTACGTCCCGACCCCGCCGCTCTACGGCACCACCGACGCCGAGCGCATGCGGATCGAGGCGGCCGAGCAGTGGGGCGACGAGGACCTGCAGGCGCTCGTGCGCCGCATCCTGTGGCCCACGCTGGCCCGCAGCCCCGCGTCGCTGGGCTCCTTCTCCGAGCACTCCAAGCTCCCGCCCATCCCGGCCCCGGTGCTCAAGGCGATGGCCCCGGTCGTGACCCGCGTCGAGTTCAAGCTCAACGCCACGAGCCAGGACCAGCTCGCCTCCGAGGTCGCGGCGCTGCCCGCCGCGCTCGACACGGTGGACGGCTGGCTGGCCGACGGCACCCTGGGCGGCGAGGTGGTCAACGCCGCCGACCTGCAGATCGCCCCGAGCATCACGCTCCTGCTGACGATCGAGGACCTCGCCCCCCTCTTCGCCGGCCGCCCCTGCGTGGCCTGGGCCCGCGGCCTGGTGACACAGCAGGACGGCCACGTCCCGGCCGGCGTGATCGCCGACCTCGTCCCCGCCTAGCCCGCGACGGAGAGCGGCGGGCCGTGGCGGCGGACGCCCTCGTCCAGCGGGAGCGCCGCCAGGGCGTCGGCGACGCGGTGGCCGTCCGGCGTGACGAGGTCGAAGTCCAGCTCCAGCAGCGGGATCATCACGAAGCGCCGCGAGGTCGCCTCCACGTGCGGCAGGGACAGCCGCGGTGAGCGGTAGGGCTTCTCGCCGAGGACGATCAGGTCGATGTCGACCGGCCGGGGCGAGTGCCGGGGCAGGGACGGGTCGCGCCCCTGCCGCAGCTCGATCTCCTTGGCCACGTCCAGCAGCGCCTCGGGCTCCAGGTCCGTCTCGATCCGCACGCACACGTTGAGAAAGGTGGGCTGGTCGAGGATCTCCCCCACCGGGTCGGTGTCATACACCGACGAGGACGCCGTGACCGCCACGCCCCGGGCCCGCAGCGCGTCCACCGCGCCCTGCAGCTGGGCGCGCCGGTCGCCCACGTTGGAGCCCAGCGACAGGTAGCCCGTCATGCGGTGGGCGGGGTGAAGGGCGCGAGCAGCGCGAGCTGCCGCGCCTGGCCCAGCAGCACGCCGTCGGGCGACCAGATCTCGCAGTCGCCCTCGAAGAAGCCCTGCGCGGAGGTGCTCGCCGACATCCGGATCATGAGGAAGGCGGCCGGGTCGAGCCCCTCCGGCGGCAGGTGGTCGCGGATGTGGACGGTGTAGTCCAGGGTCGGCGCCCGCACCGGCGTGGTGGTGCGGGTGAAGGGGGCGGGCAGCCACGCGTCGAGGTAGGCCACGGCGGCCAGGGCGTCGAACGGGCGCGGGTCCTCCAGGCGGATCCAGCCCCCGGACAGGGCGATGTCGGCGCCGGAGAACATCTCCGGGCCGAGGCAGGGCTTGACGAGGTAGCGCGCGGCGATCGGCGGCATCTGCTCGTGGTGGGGCCGGGTCGGGACCTCGTCGGCGGGCGGCAGCTGCGGCGGCGCGGTGGCGAAGTCCAGGGCCACCGGCTGGTCCAGGGCGGCGAGGGCGATGCCCAGCGCCATGAGCCGGCCGTCCTGCTCGGCGCGGACGGTCAGGTTGGTGACGCTGCGCCCCACCCGCTCGGCGACGACGGTGATGCGCAGCTCGTGCCCGGCGCGCGGCGGGCGCACGAACTGCACGGAGAGCGAGCGCAGCCGGCGCTCGGCCTCCGGCACCTCCTCCAGCACCGCGCGGGCCAGGATCGCCGCGACGTAGCCGCCGTTGGGCCCGCCCATCGGCACGGCCCAGTCCGGCGAGCAGACGGCGGTGTAGACCCCGCCCCCCTGCGCCGCGACGGCCGTGTCCGCGTCGAAGCGGTGCGTCACCCCGGCAGCCATCGGCTCAGTCGCCGTGGTCGACGCGGGTGCGGTAGATCTCGACGGAGACCTCGTCGACCGTGAGGGCGATGGGCGGCTCCGGCTTGGCGGCCTTGACCCACACCTCCTCGGCGCTGAAGTCCCGCAGCAGGCGCTCGGCGACCGCGGTGCACAGCCGCTCCAGCGTCTTGTCCGAGCGCTGGGTGGCCACGAGGGCGACCACATTGCAGACCGCCCCGTAGTCGACGGTGTCCTCGATCCGGTCGGTGACGGTGGCGTCGCACTCGGCGACCTCCAGCCGCAGGTCGAAGACGAGCCGCTGGCCGATCTCCCGCTCGGCGTCGGTGACGCCGTGGTGGGTGTAGAGCGACAGCCCGGAGACCTCGATGGTCACCCCGTGCTGGGAGACCCCGCCGTCGTCGGTGAAGTCGTCGTCCAGGTCGTCGTCGTGTTCGCTCATGGCGCGGCCAACGTAGCAGCCGCGACGGTGAGGGCCTGGACCACCGGCTCGACGTCGTGGACGCGGAAGACGCGGGCCCCACGCTGCAGGCCCAGCACCTGGGTGGCGATGGTGGCCGGGACGCGCTCGGACACCGGCCGCCCGGTGAGGCGGCCCAGGAAGGACTTGCGCGACGTGCCCAGGACGACGGGGAAGCCCAGCGCCACCAGCTCGTCCAGGCGGCGCAGGAGCGTGAGGTTGTGCTCGAGCGTCTTGCCGAAGCCGATCCCGGGATCGATCTGCACGCGCTCCGGCGGGATCCCCTCGGCCACCGCGAAGGCCGCGCGCTCGGCCAGGAACGCCTTGACCTCGTCGACGACGTCGACGTAGTGGGGCTGCTCCTGCATGGTGCGCGGCTCGCCGAGCATGTGGGTCAGACAGCACTCGCACCCGGCCTCGGCGACCAGGGCGGCCATCCCGGGGTCCTGGCGGAAGGCGGTCACGTCGTTGACGTAGCGCGCACCGCCCCGGACGGCCTCACGGGCCACCTTGAGCTTGGACGTGTCGATCGAGACGGTGTGGCCGTCGGCGGCGAGCTGCTCCACCACCGGCAGCGTGCGGCGCAGCTCCTCCGCCGCGCCCACCGGTTCGGCCCCGGGCCGGGTGGACTCCCCGCCGATGTCGAGGATCTGCGCGCCCTCGGCGGCCAGTACCCGCCCGTGCTCGATCGCGGCCCCGGTGTCGAGCCACCGCCCGCCGTCGGAGAAGGAGTCGGGCGTCACGTTGACCACGCCCATGACCGTGAAGGAGCTCATCGCCCCGGATCGTACGGTGCGCACCGCCCGCAGCGGAGGCCGGGGCGGGTCCCGCACGGGGCATCCCGCCGCCGTAGGATCGCCCGATGACGACGACCCCGCGCCTCTGGTCCTTCCGCACCTCCCCCTACTCGGGCAAGGTCCGCTCGGCCTTCCTGGAGAAGGACGCGCCGCTGGAGCTCGTGGAGATCCACCCGCTCAAGCGCCCGGCGCGGCTCAAGGAGCTCAGCCACGTCGGCCGTGTCCCCGTGCTGGAACTGCCCGACGGCGCGATCCGCGAGTCGCTGATCATCTGCGAGTGGCTCGAGGAGACCCATCCCGAGCCGCCGCTGTGGCCGGCCGACCCGGCGCTGCGCGGCTGGGCCCGCGGCTGGGCCAAGTGGATCGACGAGACCGTGGTGGCCGACTACTTCCTGGGCATGCGCAAGTGGGCCTTCGGCAAGGCCGACGACGACCCGGACGACATCGTCGAGCAGCTCCACGGCCGCCTGGCCCGCCGCTGGCCCGTGCTGGAGGAGGCCCTGGGCGCGCACGAGGGCCCGTGGCTGACCGGCGAGCAGTTCACCTACGCCGACCTCAGCGGGATGCCGGTCGCCGTGCGCATCGGCGAATGGACCGAGCACCTGGTGCCCGACGGGGACGCCTTCCCGCGCGTGACCGCCTGGATGGAGGCCCTGCGCGAGCGGCCCAGCGCCGTCGGGATCGACAGCGCGGGCGACGAGGTCCTGAAGGGCTAGCTCAGGTTCGGCTTGTCGGGGGAGTCGATCCCCCGCGTCTCGACGGTGCCGCCACCGGCCAGCCCCGGGCGGGGCAGCGGGCGGGGCGCGTCGCGACCGGTCTCACCGGCGGGCAGCTCGGGCGCCGCCGGCGGCAGCGCCGGGTCCTCGTCGGGCCCGAAGACCTCGAGCTCGGACTTGCCGGCCAGCAGGGCGATGAACTCGTCGGCCTCGATCGTCTCGCGCTTGAGCAGGACGTTGGAGATGGACTCCAGCGAATCGCGGTGCTCGGTGAGGATCTGGCGGGCGCGCACGTGGGCGGACTCGATGAGCCGGCGGACCTCGTCGTCGATCTCGCGGGCGATCTCGTCGGAGTAGTCGGCCTGGGCGGAGAACTCGCGGCCCAGGAACGGCTGGGTCTGGTCGTGGCCGAAGACACGCGGGCCGAGCTTCTCGCTCATGCCGAACCGCATCACCATCTGCTTGGCGCTGGCGGTCACCTTCTCCAGGTCGTTGGAGGCGCCGGTGGTGATCTCGCTGAAGATGATCTCCTCCGCGGCGCGGCCGCCGAGGGTCATCGCCATCGTGTCCTGCAGCTCCGCGCGGGTGGTGAGGAACTTGTCCTCCTGCGGCATGGAGATCGT
>WBZU01003354.1_pt1 | contig 10532 bp, 5 predicted proteins | sample 5204311 | NCBI WGS metagenome assembly WBZU01 (sample SAMN12344359, study PRJNA552823) | activated sludge metagenome | biome: Activated sludge suspended growth; feature: Nitrification reactor; material: Wastewater; isolation source: activated sludge from nitrification reactor of wastewater treatment... | reverse complement strand
TGTATAAATGCAGCAGTTGGAATTGCCTGTACTACTTCTGAGCCATTGATCGATACTACATTCAGAAGAAATTTCGGTGAACCGCTTATTTCGGACGGATCTAATATAGATGCAAGACTGGAATTACAGGACGGCAATCATAACTATTCAAACAACTGGGACGGCAGAGGAAGTATTGCGCCGAATATTCTGCTTACAAAGAATGATATAATTTCCTATGTAGAAGGTATTTTATATTTTTCATTCAGCAATTATAAACTTACTCCAAGAAAAAATCCTGATTTCGGAACAGTGACACCGGTTGGAATTTCTAACAATACTGAAACCGCAAACACTTATTCACTGATGCAGAATTATCCTAATCCGTTTAACCCTGTGACAGTTATAAATTACAATATACCTGTATCAGGGAATGTTTCACTGAAAGTATTTGATATGCTTGGAAGAGAAGTAAGAAGCCTTGTAAATAATTTTGTAACTTCAGGAAGCTATTCTGTAAATTTCGACGGAAGCAGTTTGTCAAGCGGTATTTATTTTTATAAACTTGAAGCAGAAGGATTCTCAGGTCAGAAGTTTGTAAGCACTAAAAGAATGGTTTTAATTAAATAAAAAATTATCTGCAGCCGGAAAGAAATTTCCGGCTGCATTTCAAATTACTTTAAATGATAAAAGCGCTTTTATTTTTACTCACCGCCGGAATATTTGTGATGACGTTTTCATGCAGTGATCCTACGAGCGGTACTATAGATAATCTTCCCCCGGACAGTTACCTTTCTATTTTTCCGGACAGTATTATTGCACCGGGATCAACTCTAAAAAAAATAAACTGGTGGGGAGATGATCCTGACGGAATTGTACAGGGATTCAGGATTTCATTTGATTCTGTAAACTGGGGATATACGACCAAGAATGACAGTTCCTTTTTATTATCAATAAACGGAAATGACAGTACATTCAGATTCTGGGTAGCGGCTGTTGATGATAAAGGTTTTATCGATCCGACTCCGGCAACAAATCTGTATCCTGTTATAAATACACCGCCTGTAGTTTCATTTGATGTGGGATTTGAACTTCCTGAGACGACATACACTGTTGCAACAGTAAAATTTACCGGCTCCGATCCGGACGGTGTTGAAACAATAAGATATTTTCAGTACTCGCTTGGGGATACAAATCATTTCAGGCGGATTCCGGGCAACCTAAACATTTTGACTCTTACACTGGATAGTGGACTGGTGGTAAATTCTAATAATGTTTTATATCTCCGTGCTGAGGATAATGCCGGGGCATTAAGTCCGACAGTAATGATGCCTGATACAGGCAGCATTTGGTATGTCAGAGCTGTTACCTCAAAGATATTAATGATCAGGGACCTTGTTCCAAATGATCTAATTTTTGCGAATCCATATTTTGCAAATGCATTCGATACAATTCATTATGATATTCTCGATATAAAATCAAACAACGGTGCTTTGATCCCGAAAATTTTAAATCCTATGTTTGTCAATACATTAAAACTATATGACATAGTATTCTGGACAGCCGGTAACGGGTCTGTAGCGAATTCAGCAAACTTCGACCTTGCTACTCAGACACTTCCGTTTTATATTCAAAGCGGAGGTAAAGTTTTTTTCGCATCCGGATTTCAGGGAGTGAGCTCGACTACTCCAACAGATATTTCAAATATTGCTCCGATTGACAGTGTTACAAGATGTGCTATTCCCATAACTTCACCAAATACGAATATGATAGTTTCCGATAATTCATACCCTGTCATCGGCACGAATTCAAGCGTGCTTGGATTAAAAGGGATGTATGTTTCGGGAAATGCAGTACCGGTCTATAAACTTTACACCGGATTCGGCTGTACTGACACATTGCTATTAGGAATAAAAGATGTAGCTGTTAATCCTAAGGTTATTTATTTTGCCGTTCCCATATTTTCATTTAACCGAGACCCGGTTGCATCAAAGGATCTTTTCAGGAGAATATTTATTCAGGAATTTGGATATAATTAAGTTAAAAGTTGAAAGTTTATAAAGTTAGAAATTGAAAGTTGAAAGTTGATTGTTAAAAGTGGAATTTAAAAAGTTACAGTAAAATGCTGAAAGTTAAAGAATTTATTATATGAAAAAATATTTATTAATTTTATTGCTGGTAATATTTTCATCCCAGGTTTTTTCTCAGGAGAAATTTGGATCCATATCGGGAATTGTTACCGATTCCGGAAAAATTCCTCTCGATGGTGTGATCCTTAAACTTGTCGGTACATATTTGGGAGGACAGTCTGACTATGAAGGTAAATTCAAGATCGAGAATATTTCTCCCGGTACTTATACTCTTCGTGTCGAAGTTGAAGGTTTTAGAACAGTTGAATTTACTGATCTTAAAATAGAGGGTGAGGAAAATAAAGAATTTAATGTAGTACTTAAATCAACTTCGTTTACTGTGGATCAGGAAATTGAAGTTGTTGGAGACAGACCTCTTCTTGATATTGAGCAGACAAGCAGCAGTCATATTGTCTCTAGTGATGAGATAAATAAATCCATAGTTTCCAACGTAACAGATATTATTACACAGCAGGCTGGTGTCATAAAAGAAGACAACGAGATTCATATCAGAGGAGGAAGAAATTATGAGAACTCGTTTTTAGTTGACGGAGTATCTGTTCAGGATCCCCTCTCAGGTACAGGTTACGGACTTCAGATGTCATCAAATTCACTTGAAGAAGTAGAGGTTATTACCGGCGGATATAATGCCGAATACGGACAGGCTACAAGTGGTGTTGTAAATGTAAGAACAAAGGAAGGTAAATATAATGATCTTAATTTTTATGTATCATATAAGAGGGATAATTTCGGAGTAAATAAGAATTCCGGTACGAGCTTTAATACGGATATACTTGAAATGAACCTTAGCGGTCCTGAGCCTATTTCGAAGTTTTTATTCAAAGCACTAAATATCAAAACTCCCGGAGAGATCACATTGTTCGGAAGTTTCTTCATGGGATTGTCGGACGGATTTTTTGTAAACAACGGCGGTCAGAAAGCAAATCAGGTCTATTCATCTACTTTCGGCGGATCCAAATATGCTCCTCGCCAGGATAACAACTGGTACTGGCTGGGAAAAGCAACATACCGGCTTAATGAGACAATGAAACTTGCTTATTCCTACAACCAGTCTGTCTCGATTAATCAAAACTCTTCCACACTTCAGACAAATTTAGAATATCAGGAACCTTCACCGGGATATCAGTATGAATTCCAGTATATATTAGACAGTGCGCTGACCTATACACAAAACAGTAATTTCAATACCGTTAACTGGAGTCAGACTACAAGCCCAAGTACTTTTTACGAAGTCAAACTTAATAAATTTTATACTCAGTTACGCGTGGATGCAAACGGAAAAAACTGGGATCAGTATTCAGAGCCTCTTGATGTTACAAGACCTCCGTTTCAATACTATTATATAGACAGCACACATACAGGTTTAATTCCGGGAGACGGATTTTATGATGTTGGAAATCCATTTACCTGGCATGACCATTTTGTTGATGAGATTTCAGGGAGATTTGATTACGTTCACAGTTACAGCCCCAACAGCAAAATTAAAGCCGGTGCGGAAATGAGTTTTCAGCAGATGCAGCTTGTTGATATTTACCAGCCCTGGATTCAGCCTCTTGGTCTGAATAATGATATATACTCAGTTTATCCTGCCTTCGGTGATATCTATGCCCAGCAGAGTCTTACTTTCAAAGGAATGATCTTAAATTACGGTCTGAGACTGGATTACTGGCTGCCGGGAAAATATGTTGATGATGCAGTTGCAAATCCGGATGTATCAACTATACCCGAACAGACTCGACAGGCTTATTACGAAGATACTTATAATTTATTCGGAAGACGTGTAAAATTCAATATCTCACCAAGGTTAGGTATATCTCATCCGATTACCAATAACCAGACTCTTTTCTTTTCATACGGCCATTTTTCAAAAAGACCAAAACCTCAGTTTGTTTATGCAAAGTTAAATCCACAGGCAGCTCAGTCAACATTTCAGAAATTCGGAAACCCGAATTTGAATCCGGAAACTACTGTAGCATATGAGCTGGGTATCAGAAACCAGTTCACGAATGATGATGTCTTCACAGTTACAGCATACTATAAGAATATTTATGATTATGTCGCAACAAAAAGCATTCTGATAAACAGCGGAAGGCTTATCGGTAAGTCCTTTATTACTTATTTCAATCAGGACTATGCAAGACTCAGAGGCGTTGAAGTAGAATATCAGAAAAGGATCGGCAGCTGGTTCAACGGTAAATTCAATTTTACATATGCTATAGCAACCGGAAAAAGCTCCACTTCAGATAACGGATATCTTGTTGCAACAACAGGTGCAGGAGAAAATCTGAATGAAATATTTCTATCCTGGGATAAGCCGTTTCAGCTTAGCGCAAATCTGTATTTCAATGCTGAAAAAGGTCAGGGATTATTCGGCTTTGGAAAGAATGTACTTGATGACATTTCTCTTAAGGCAAGAATATTCTATCAGTCAGGTAAAAGATACACTCAGCAGCTTCTTGTCGGATACCTTGATGACGGACGTCCTGAATATGAACCTGATCTGAATAATATTAACGGTGAGGTTGGTTCAAACTGGTTCTGGGTAGATCTTAACATTGATAAATATTTTTATGTAAATTCCCTTCAGTTTGATGTCAGTATTGGAATTACAAACTTATTTAATACACTTAATTCTACAATTATAAATCCGGTAACAGGAACTGCTTACGAGTATGGTCAGGAGACTCAAAATTTCGTAAATAATCCATTATATCCGGATGTACAGGCACCAATAACTCCATATCCATATAATCCGTCAAGGTATCTGACACCGACGAATATACAGTTTGGAATTTCAATGAAGTTTTAAGTTAATTTTAATTAATTATGTTCACAATCATAGGATGAAAGTTTATAATTTAAATATACTATCAAAATTTTTGAAGATTTTATTAAAGCACCGTTTAATGAAAAATAACCGGTCATCAGAATTTATTTTGTTCAGAAAAATTTGTCTGATCATACTTATTACCGGATTTGCGCTGACTGACATATCATACGCTCAACTCTTTCCTAATCTGGGAGGACAAAGAACAGGTACTACTTCATTACAGTTTCTGAAGATCGGAGTAGGAGCAAGAGCAACAGGCATGGCAGAATCTTTTGTTGCAGTATCGAATGATATAACTTCACTTCAGTGGAATCCCGCAGGTTTGGTCGCCTTTAAAGAAAACGGAATTACTGCTTCATATACACAGTGGTTTGTAGATACCCGGCTGAGCAATTTCGGAGGTGTATATCACTTCGGCGGAAGTAATGCCATAGGATTCAACGTTGTTTCTTTAAGTACCGAAGATATGAAAGTAACAACGGAATATCAGCCAAACGGAACCGGTGAGTATTTCAGATTCTCCGATCTTTCTATAGGATTATCTTATGCAAGACAAATGACCGAACAGTTTTCTTTCGGAGCTACAGTGAAATATGTTGTGGAAGATCTGGGAACATTGAAAATGCAGGGCGTACTTGGTGATCTTGCAACTTTTTACAGAACTGGTCTCGGTACATCCAGATTTGCAATTATGATCTCTAATTTCGGCGGACAGGTTACTCCCACAGGTGATGCACCTTTAGCAAACGGCGGTACAACAAATACTTTTCAGAGATTTCCACCACCGACAAATTTTCAGCTTGGTTTTGCGATTGAGCCTTGGATGAATAAAAATAACAGACTGACAACTTCAGTTCAGCTTAACAGCCCAACAGACAATGCAGAAAATCTTTGTTTCGGAGCTGAATACGCTTATAAGGATTTTTTATATTTCAGGGGCGGGTTCAAAGTTAATGTCGATGATGAGAATTTCTCAGGCGGAATAGGAGTGAAAGTTCCTATTTCTTTTGCTTATACAAATTTTGATTATTCAATTTCAAATTATGAACAGCTCGGACTTGCACAAAGATTATCTTTAAATGTTTTATTTCCATCTAAATAAAATTTTAATTTTTCTGATATGAAACATATAATACTTTTTTTATCTTTAGCAGTTATAGTGATTTCTTCCTGTACTGACAAAACAAGCTTATCCGAATTTCCATTAACTGGCGGAGGAAGCGTTCCAACTATTACTGATGTTACATATGTTCAGCAGACTCCTACCTGGAATCAGTTTAACAGCCCGAAAGCAGTTTTGGTAGGCAGAGAACCTTTAGTGTATGTAGCCGATACAAAGAACAACAGACTGGTACAGCTTGATCTTTCAGGAGCTGAAATAGGAAGTCTTGCAATAAAAAATCCCACAGCTGTTGCTCAGGATTATAATTATGATCTGCTTGCTATTGGTGATTCGGTTTTAAACATAACTTTTGATACAATTAGTGTTCTTTACAGAATTAAGCTTTCTCCGGTTCAGGGATTTCTTTCTCAGGCAACTTTGCTTCCATTACTCGGAAGTGATTACCCTACTCCGCTGACCAGCAGAAAGCGAAGATTTACAGGAGTCGGTGTATTTCCGGATAATAGTTATATAGTCACAAGAACAGGTCCGGATAACACAAGTTCACTTGATCCTGATAATGCTTTGTTAAAAATTATAGGTATTAACAGTGTATCATCCGTAACTCCATTAAGCGGATTTCAGACAACTGGTAACGGAGTTTACTCCATAGATATGATGTCTGCTATCACTACTTTCAATGGTAACTATACCGATTTTATCATTACAAGAAATACTACTGACTTCGGATTTAAAGTTGAATGGTTTATATATGATACTGAAAATGGTACATATAATCCCAAATTTGTTCCTGAAGACAATGTTGATATATTAAACATTCAGCTGGGAACACCTGACGGAGTGACTGTTGACAATAATAATAATGTTTATGTAGTCGATAATGAAAGAGACTCCCTGTATAAATTTTCCAGTGACGGCAGGCTGAAAACTGAATCTTTCGGCGGCGCGGGATCAGGGACTAACCAGCTTAATGATCCGGGTGGTGTTTCTTTTTTCAACAAAGTATTGTATATCTCCGATACCGGAAACAACCGGATTGTAAGATATAAACTATCAACGGATATTTATTGATTTGGCAAAGAAGCAAAATAAAACTGTTCACGGATCTGTTTCCTTAAAAAATGAATTCAAAGAAAATCCCCTTTACAACTACGGATTAATATTTTTTTTTACTGTTTTTATTTTTTTTCTTTCGAGTTTCAAGATCACCGGAGACGATGATGTCTTCTGGCATCTGGCAACAGGAAGGTATATTGTCGAGAATCATCATGTGCCTTCTGCCGATGTATTCGGATTTGTAACACAGGGACAGACATGGATGCCTTTCGAATGGGGATGGGATGTACTTACATACGGTGTCTATAATTTAGGAGGATATACTTCGCTTTCGGTATTCAGGAGTATTGTTTTCCTTTTAATTTTTTTTATTCTGTTTCTGATTCTTAGAAAGTTCCGAGTAAGTTATACTCTTATCTTTTTGTTCTTTACACTTCTTTCCTTTGGAATAATGGACAGGCTTAGTCCCCGTCCGCACATTATGTCGTTTTTATTTTTTGCCTTACTGCTTTATATAATTTCAGAATACAGATATTTCAGCAGAAAGAACTTTAAAATACTTTATTTTATACCGCTGATCTTTCTTGTCTGGGCAAATATGCACATGGGTATTATTGCCGGAATTTTCTTACTGGGGATCTATACCTTATCAGAAATAATAATTTACTTAAAGCCCGATAAATTTTCATCAAAAGAAATCCCTTCACTTACAAAGCAGGAACTATACAGGGTTATAATTATTTTTATAATTTCCCTGCTTGTTATGCTCGTCAATCCGAATTCCTTTGCGACATATGTTTATGCTTATGAGCATACAAAAATGAAGCTGCTTGAGACCATAAATGAATGGAGATCTCCATTCGATGAAATGTTCGGCGGCGGATTCGTTACTAATATTTATAAGCTGTTTCTATTCGGCGGTGTTCTGATATTATATTATTCTTATAAAAGAAGAGATCTTTTTGCAGCATTGGTTTTCATTGGCTTTGCAGTATATTCTGTAAGGGCTGTTAGGTTTACGGTGGATTATCTTATCATAATTACCATTTTTCTGGCATTAGCAGTAAGTTACATAATAATTAATTCAAAAAATGAATGGATAAAAAATTTATTTACAGTTAATTCCGTTCCCAAAGTCATAATTGAAGTTGTATTGTTATTCTGCATAGTCAATATCCCTAACGATAAGCTTTATCTCGAATATTTGAAGTATTACAGAGTATCAGGATTCGGAATAAATTCTGATTTTATACCTACTCAGATGTTTGATTTTATGAAAGAGAATAATATTCCAGTAACTGGTCAGAGACCTTTAAATCATTTTGGAAGCGGCGGATTCCTGATCTGGAATTTTCCGGAAAGTAAAAATTTTATTGACAGCAGAAATCTCAATGACGAAATATTCAGCGAATATAATACGCTTATGGCTAAGAAGACCGGATTCGAAAAAAAACTGAAGGATTATGACTTTGATTATTTTATCTATCTCGCTCCCGATCTTGTAAGAGCTCCGAATGAAATGGAACAGACCATAATTTCATATATGAGCAGACATCCTGAAGAATGGAAGCTTGTATTCTGGGATGATAAGTCATTTCTATTTGTAAAAAACTTGCCTAAGTTCAAAGAGGTAATTGATAAATACGAATACAAATACGCTGCTCCTTATAATTTTTTATATCAAAAGTCTGTTCTTGAAAAAGCAGTAACAGATGACCCTGAGCAGTTAAGATCTGAAATTAAAAGAAAAACGGCTCAGGATCCTAACGGTTTAATAATTAATTCCATTAACAATACCTATTATAGCAGATTATCTAAATAAACCTAACTTATAACCATGAAAAAAATAATTTTCACATTATGCCTATTGTTCATCTGCAGTATTTCACAGGCACAGATAGTTTCAATAGCATCAATATGTCAGAATAACTCCAGCGGAATTCCTATAGATACCGGAGCTTTTAAAACTGTAACCGGTATTGTTACGGCAGCAAATGAATTCGGCGGACCTGCTTATATTCAGGATGTAACAGGTGGAATCGCAGTTTTTTATACTGAATTCTCTACAGCCATTTCTATAGGTGACAGTGTAATTGTAACTGCAAAATTAAGTCAGTTCAATGGTCTGACAGAGCTTGTCTATTCAACATTCGGCGGCACTCCATCATTTACTATTGTAAGCAGCGGAAATCCTGTTCCCCCTCCAGTTGTATGCACTATTCAGCAATTCAGTACACAGACATGGAACGGACATGAAGAGTATGAAGGTAAGCTAATCAGAATTAACGGATTAACAATAACAGGCACAGGAACTTTCCAGGCAAATACAAATTATACTGTAACTGATGCATCGGGGACAAGTCAGCTTAGAATAGATAACAACACTAATCTTGTCGGTACATTGATTCCAACAGGAACATTTGACTGCATAGCTGAAGCTTCTCAATTTGATGCTTCAGTACCCTTCAGTTCAGGATATCAGTTTCTTCCCAGATTTGTTGCCGATCTTTTTCAAAGCGGCGGACCTATTATACTTGTTCCTCCGACAGAATCAAATTTAAGCCCTACCGGTGTGACACTGACATGGACAACTCAAAGTGCAGGAGATTCAAAGCTGAAATATTTCAGATCAGATTCTCTTGGACAACCGGTGGTTTTTACTGACTCTGTATATGATGCAGCAGCTACGACAAATCACAGCTTTAATTTAACCGGATTGCAGCCCGGAAAAATCTATTATGCATTAGCATACTCCACAAATATTTCCGGAACAAGTGTTAGTACTCCGAAATATTTTTCTACAACATCAGATGTCTCATCTACCGGAAAGATTGAAGTTTATTTCAACAAGTCTGTAGATAATTCCTATGCAATGCCCGGAAACAATGCAGTTGGTGATGAAGATCTGAAAATCAGACTCGGACAAAGAATAGATTCAGCTACCAAATCTATTGATATTGCGATGTATTCATTTAATGAAATTACTCAGATAAAAGATAAGCTGATAGGAGCATTGATAAGAGGTGTAAAGATTAGAATGGTTTATGATCACAGAGACGGAAATATTCAGGCACTTGTTCAGGATCTTATAAATTCAGGAATAAGAGTTCAGCAAAGACCTGTTGGTTCTAACATAATGCATAATAAGTTTTTTATATTTGATGCAAGAGATAACACCTCGGCTTCAGATGACTGGCTTTGGGGTGGTTCCGCAAACATAACAAATGAACAGTTTTATTCAGATGCACAGAATGTAATTTTAATACAGGATCAGGCACTTTGTAATACTTACACTAGAGAATTCGAGGAAATGTGGGGATCACATAATGAGATCAACAATCCATCAAATGCAAAATTCGGAGCTTCAAAACTGGACAATACTCCTCATAAATTT
>WBZU01003349.1_pt1 | contig 10542 bp, 5 predicted proteins | sample 5204311 | NCBI WGS metagenome assembly WBZU01 (sample SAMN12344359, study PRJNA552823) | activated sludge metagenome | biome: Activated sludge suspended growth; feature: Nitrification reactor; material: Wastewater; isolation source: activated sludge from nitrification reactor of wastewater treatment... | reverse complement strand
CATTCATCGGGCGTACGAAGCGGGGACGAAGCGTTTTTCGCTCGAAGGTGGCGAAGCTCTGATCCCGCTCATCGACTTGCTCATCGAAGTCGGAGCTACGGACGGCGTTGAAGAAATCGTTCTCGGAATGGCGCATCGCGGGCGTCTCAATGTGCTCGCGAACATTCTCGAAAAGAGCCCCCGCGAGATCTTTGCGCATTTCGAGGATGCCGATCCGGAGCGGTATCTCGGAGGTGGGGACGTCAAGTATCACCTTGGATATTCGTCCGATCGCATCACGGAATCGGGGCGCAAGGTTCATTTGACGCTCACGTTCAATCCGAGCCACCTCGAGTTTGTCAATCCGGTCGTCGAAGGGCGCGTGCGGGCGAAACAAGACAGGTTGGGCTCGACGAACGCCGAACGCGCGGTATTGCCGCTGTTGATTCACGGCGATGCGGCGTTCATCGGTCAAGGCGTCGTCCCTGAGACGCTCAACATGAGTTTGCTCGAAGGGTATCGAACGGGCGGGACGATTCACGTGATCGTCAACAATCAGGTTGGATTTACGACCGATCCGAAAGATTCGCGATCGACGCGGTATTCTTCGGACATCACGCGCATGCTCAAGGTGCCGGTCTTTCACGTCAATGGTGAAGATCCGGAAGCCGTGGCGCAGGTGGCGCAGCTGGCGACGGAATGGCGACAGAAGTTCGGCATGGACGTCGTCATTGATATGTATTGTTATCGTCGTTATGGGCACAACGAGGGTGATGAACCGCGTTACACGCAGCCGCGCATGTACGCGATTATCGACAAAAAGCCCACGGTTCGCCAAATGTACGTCAAACGCCTCGTGGAAATGGGGCAGGTGAGTGAAGCGCAGGCGGACGAATTGCTGTCGAAGCGTCGCGCGGCATTGGCCGGCGCGCTCGAGGAAGTGAAGCAAAAAGGATTCGCGCCGGTCACGTACACGATGGGCGGAGTTTGGGCGTGTTATCGCGGTGGGCGGGACGCCGATACGCCGGAGGTCGCGACGGGTGTTGCGCGGGAAAAACTCATCGAGTTATCGAGTCGAATGCTCGAGATGCCCGAAAACTTCAAGGTTCATCCCAAGGTATTGCCCATTCTCAAAGGGCGACACGACCGGTTGGTCAAGGGTGAACCATTTGATTGGGGAACGGGCGAAATGCTCGCGTATGCGACGTTATTGTCCGAAAAGGTTCCGGTGCGTATTTCCGGACAAGACGTTCGTCGCGGTACGTTCAGCCATCGTCACGCGGTGGTATTCGATGCGGAATCGGGAGAGTCGTTTGCGCCGCTCTCGCGGGTGCTGGCCCCGCCGGCTCGAATCGATGTGTACAACAGCCCCTTGAGTGAAGCGGGCGTGCTCGGATTCGAATTCGGTTATGCGCTCGATTATCCCGACGGACTCGTGATTTGGGAGGCGCAATTCGGGGACTTCTTGAACGGAGCGCAGGTCATCGTCGACCAATTCATCACGTCGAGCGAAGACAAGTGGCATCGTTTGTCCGGGCTCGTGCTCTTCTTGCCGCACGGATACGAAGGCCAGGGCCCGGAGCATTCCAGCGCGCGTATGGAGCGTTTTCTCCAAAATAGCGCGGAGGACAATATCCAGGTTTGTAACCTGACGACGCCGGCGCAATTGTTCCATTGTTTGCGTCGACAAATTCATCGACCTTGGCGCAAGCCGCTCGTCATTGCCACGCCCAAGAGCCTTTTGCGCGTGGCGACGACGGCGAAAGGCCCGCGTCCGGTCTCCACCATCGACGACTTGGTCAATGGTCGATTCCACAGGGTCATCGGCGATGATTCCGTGGATCCGAAGCACGTGAAGAAGATCCTCTTGTGCTCGGGTAAAATGTATTACGATCTCGCGATCGCCCGTGAGCAGCGGGGAATCAACGATGTCGCCATCGTTCGTCTCGAACAACTTTACCCGTACAATCACGAGATCGTGGACGCGCTCGCGGCGTATGCCGATGGAACGAAGCTCGTTTGGGTCCAGGAAGAACCCATCAATTACGGCGGCTGGTATTACATCAATGCCACATTGCCGCAATATCTTGCGAATCGATTCCCGTTGTCCGTGGTCGGACGTAATCCGAGCGCGAGCCCGGCGACGGGATCGAAAGCGAGCCATGGGTTCGAGCAGAAGCGATTGATCGACGAAGCGTTTGCCTGATCGTGAAACGATCGAGGAGGGGTTCATGTCTTACGCCAATATCGTTCGAAACTCCGTTGTGGTTTCTCTCGTCGGCGCGTTGCTCGTCGGATGCGGCTCCGAGCCGGCCGAAAGCGAGTATGCGTTTGGCGAGACAGACATGCAAAACGCGATCGTCGGTGCCTGGACGGGCACGATGTCCCTGACCGGGCAAATGGCGACGCCGTACACGTTGTCGATCGTGCAGGTGCCCGCGTTGCAACCTGCGTGTGGGAATCGCACATTCAATGCGCCGCAATGCGTGGAGACTTCGTCCATGAGCGTCGAAGGAACGCTGACGACGGCCGACAAGGTCTTCGACGGCGTGAAGCTTCAAGGCAACTTCATGGTGATCGGCCTCGAAATGACGTATGGCGATTTGAGTTTGTCCGGCAGCGGCGTCACGATGTCGGGGGGACTCGAAATGGCAAAATCCGTGCATGATTTGACGATTTCCGGGAGCCAAACCGGAAGCGCCACGATGCAGCGGTAATCGTCTGCATTTCGCGGTTTCATCGTCACCGGCGACAAACCACTCCTTTTGAAAGGCAAATGTTATGACGGTCGACGCATTGGTCGTGGGGGCGGGTCCGGTGGGTCTCGTCATGGCTTCCGAGTTGCGGCGTCACGGGCTTACGTGCCGCATCGTCGACAAGGCGGATGCCCCTTCGATTTGGTCCAAAGCGCAGGTCATTCACGCTCGAACACTCGAATGTTTTCAGGACATCGGCGTTGTCGACGAGATCCTCGCGCAAGGCCGAGCAGTTTCGGGTTCACGCATTACGACGCCGGATTTGCAGGCCATTGCCCGTATCGAGCTCGGGCATATCGATTCGCCGTATCCGTATTTTTTGAGTTTGGCTCAGCGAAACACGGAGATCATTCTCGCCAAACACCTGGAAACGGTCCACGGCGTGAATATCGAACGCAACGTGACGCTGCAAGGTTTTACGCAGGACGCCGGAGGTGTTCGGGTCAAACTTCTGCACGTCGACGGTTCGTCCGAGGAACTTCAGGTGCCGTGGCTCCTTGGTTGCGACGGATCGCATAGCACCGTGCGAAAAGTCTTGGGATTGCCATTCGAAGGTTCGACGTACGAGCAACGTATCATTCAAGCGGATGTGCGCGTGGATTTTCCGCATGCCGTGCACGACGACGAGATCGCTATTTTTCTGGGATCGCAGGGAATGCTGGCGTTTTTCCCGCTTCCCGGTGCTCATCGTTATCGCATGTTGACGATTCTCGAGCCGGGGGACGATCGCCCCGTGGAACTCGAGACCTTCAAATCCCTCATGCTCGAGCGGGGGCCCAAAGGTGGCGAAGTATCCGAACCGGCGTGGATGGTTGATTTCAAGATTCATTGCCGTCTGGCGGCTCGTTATCGAGTGGGGCGCGTTTTCTTGTCGGGTGATGCGGCGCATATTCACAGCCCCGCCGGTGGTCAGGGGATGAACATGGGTATCCAAGATGCCTACAATTTGGCTTGGAAACTCGCGCTCGTTCAGCACGGCAAAGGCAAAGAAGCGATATTGGATTCGTACGAAGCGGAAAGGCGACCGATTGCAGCGTCGGTTTTGCGATCGACGGATGCGAGCACGAAGGGGTTGGCGACGGCAATTACGCTGAAAAATCCCATTGCGGTGGGCATTCGTAACAACCTCATGAATTTCATCACGAGCCTCGATGTGGTCAAACAGCGGGCCGGTCGAGCGATGTCGCAGATTGAAATATCTTATCCGAAGAGCCCGATCGTCGGTCAGGATCAGGTTTCGATTTGGTCGGCGGGAATGGGAGGATCCGGTGAACATCCGGGTTTGTCGGACTGGATGCATTTTGGGGACGGTCCCGCGCCGGGGTCACGTGTGCCCGATTTGCCGTTGGCCGAGAAAACATTATTCGAGGTTTTGCGTGGTCCGCGGCATACGTTGCTTTGTTTCGATGGAGGAACGGCGACCGAAGCGGGATACCATCGAATGAGCCGATTGATCGAATTGGCGAAACACCGTTTGGGTAAAGCCATTCAATGCTTCGTGGTTGTCCCGACCGCCAACCGACCGGAGTCGATGCCTGGAGATATGCCCGTATTGTTCGACGGCGACGGTGAAATGCATCGGCGTTTTGGGGCGCGGTCCGAGTGTCTGTATTTGATACGTCCCGACGGATACGTGGGTTATCGGTGTCAACCCGCCGACGAACATCGATTTTCGGCGTATCTGGATCGGCTCTTCGTCTGACATCGAAAGGGCCACTTTGTCCCTTTCATTCGTCGACGTTCTGGCCGTATCATCTACGGATGCGATTCAAATCCATTGATCCGAACGTCCTTCATCATTCCGTCGAACGCCGCGGGTTTCATTCCGTTCCGCTCGATTACCAAAATCCCTCGGGTCCCACGATCAACCTGTTTTATCGCCTCATTCCGGCCATCGGCGGTTTACCCGACGATCGCAGTAAACCCGTCGTTGTCGTCATCAACGGCGGTCCGGGCATTCCTGCTTCGTTCTATCGTCCGCTCGATTATGATTATGCGACGAATTCAATGCCTCATGGCGGTCTGGATCGATTCAAATTCCTCGCTCAATCCTTTCGTGTATTGATCGTCGACCAACGAGGAACCGACGGTTGTTCCGCTCCGCTCGACATGGACGATCCGGAGCTCGATGCGTCCGCCGTTGCTCGGTATTTCTCATCCGACAGCCACGCGCTCGATTATCGCGCGGTCATTGATGCGCTCATTCCCGAGGGCGATCGCTTTTTCGTCATTGCGCAGAGTTATGGCGGTATCCCGGGAATGCAATTTTTGGGTCATTCGGGGCGACGAGCCAATGGCATCGTTTTCTCGAGCTCGGCATTGCCCTTTGAAGACGCTGTCGAATCGGCGTTGGGACGACGACGAGAACAATTGCGGCTCAATTTGCAATTAAAGGAAGTTTTTCCGGAGGTCGTCGAACGAATGGGGCGAGTTCAGGCGCATTACAAGGCGCTCGGCGTCGATCCGAGCCTATTGCACGGTATGTTTGTATTGCTCGGCAAAGACGTCCCCGGCGTCTGGGAGCCCGGGGTCATGGCGCGCCTCGACAAGATCCTCGGACAAACCCGCGAAGAAATCTTGGCGGATATCGAAGCTGGTCAAGAAGCTCCGAATTTGCTCAATTACATTCTTTCGAGCGTGAACTTTTCGCCCGGACACACCGACCGCACGCTGGCCGCTTTGACGTCCCGTGAAATTCCGTTTGAATCGTGGATGATCGACGAAAACGTGATGATCATGGAAACGGGCCAGGATGGATCGTGGCGCCAAGAACTCATTCGCCGTTTCGACGCCAATCCTCCGCCCGCGACACCCATACCGTCGCTTTCGGCATTACGCGAGGCCATTGCCGGCAATCAGGTGCTCTTTACCGCCGCCGACAACGATGCTTTCGTTCCCGCCGAAGGTTATCAACGAGCCGTGGAGAAATTCACCGTTCCGGGGCATACGGAGTTGCGGACGTTGCCCGGCGGTCACAGCGCGATTTTCATGGAGAAAGGTTACGAAACCTTCGTCGAATGGTCGCGCGACAAATGACGCCGAAATCGATTGGCTGGACAAATCGTCCTTGTCGTTGAATTCGCCCGGATTACGTCGTTTTGGCGTTTCGTTTGCGTCGTCCTTCGGTCGGCGCCGCTTTTCTCACCCGCTTGGCGCTCCCCGGAGGCGGCGTAAATCCCGCGGCTTCCAATTCATGCACGGTGACGACTTTCGCGCCTTGCGGCACGGCCAAGACCGCGCGCAAGAGCAAAGCCTCGAGCTCCAAATCATTGCCCGGAAAATTGTATTCGACCAGCGCCGCCAAAGCGTGCGGCTCGATGCCCAAAGGCGCCCCGTGAATACGTGGACCGAGGCGCGTGAGTTTGTCCAAAATGAGCGCCGAAAGATCCTCCGCTCGCGAGGAGATCTCCGGCAGAGCGACGGCGCGGTCTCCCAATCGATCCGCCAAAGCTTCGGTCAACGTGCCGTTGGCGGCAAGCAAATCGACCGTTCGCGGTAAAACGGCGATCAACCCGAAGTCGTCGCGCGCCGTTGTGGCAATGCGCATTTGCACTGCCGTGGGCAACAGATGCCCGTCGAGGATCACCAGCGTTCCTCCGGCCGCGAGCGCAAGCGGACTCGTCTTCGGATCGCGCCACTTTTCCACGTCGTGATCGAGGACGTTGCCTCCATCGACGACGACCATCACGCCGGTTTGTCGCGGCGAAGCCAAGTGCACGAGCGCCGTCCACGCGAGGACATCGATTCCCGGCGCCGACAACAACGTCACAGGCGAGTTTGTCTGGGCCAGAGTCTCCAAACGTTGCACGGCGGCGCGCGATGCGGGGCTGTAGAGCGCCACGCGCGCGGGACGCTCGAGCATCTGCGCGATGGCCACGAACCGACCTTGAATACGCGCCAACTCCGCGGCGATTTCCGTGCGATCCGTCGTCGCCTTCGTGATGCCGTTTTGTGCGACGAGCTCACGTTCGCGCGCTCGAGCAAGCATCGACGTCACGCCGAGCACTGCGCCCAATCGATCCGACAGCTCGCGCAACGCGCGCACCTCCGCCAGCGTCGAAGGCGCCGTACGCGCGCCTCGAGGCACCACGATCGCCGCGATCGGACCGTCCGCATCGCGCACGAGACTCACGGCAAGAAGCCCTCGTTCGTCCATCCACGCCATGAGCGAACGAACTTCAGCGCGACGCACGGCTACCGATGCCAACGCTTCATATCGAAGCACGCGCTCCGGCTCCTCGTCGGCAAGCGCAACGAGGCGCGCGGGCATCTCGGCTTTCATCGTCTGCATGTAGCCCGCGCGATCGACCGTCAGCCGTTCCGGAGGGAAAAACCGGTACAAGGCTGCGGGCTCGCCATCGGTACCCAAAACGTTGCGCAGTTCAAAAAGCGCGCGACGCAGCGCTTCCTCGGGATCGGGGGTCATCGCCGCCCGCGTCGCCCCACGCAAGGCACCTGCAAGACGCCCACGTGCGGGGCCATCCGCCCCGGATACGCGTCGAGCAACGAGTGAAGCGAGCGCACCGATTCCTACGCTCACAAACGATATTTGTCCGGCCAGACTCGGGTACTGATGAACCAGAAACACCGCTCCGAGCGCCGCGGGCATCACGATGATCGCGGCGGCGACGATCGTGCGCAACAATCGCAACGCCGTCTCGGGTTGATGCGATGCCGCCGCATACGTGCTGCCGCTCGACGCCACGACGATCGCCATCGGCAGCACGCGCTCCGGAGCCAACACATGCGCCGCTCCAGCCATGATGCCCGCAACGAGCGCCACCGACGTCACCCAAAATGCCGCCCTTGCCCGCTCCGCGACACCAAGTTCGGCGCGACGAACACTGATCGTTCGAACAGCAACGAAGAGGCTGACGCCGAGTGATCCGAGCGAGGCGACGACGGTGGCGTAATCGAGGACCAGAGGTTCGAGGTCTTCGGTGCGTTCCGGAAGGACAGACTTTGCAGCGGGTAGGGCGACGGCGACGACCCAGAACAGCGTCGCGAACACGACGGCGTCGACACGTCGTGCGGTTGGTCCGGGCGTAACGAGTCCTCCGAGGGGCGGTACGCGCGACAGGGCCCAGAGTGAACCGACGACCGTGAGGGCAGCTCCAAAGTTTTCGGCGGCGACGAAGCCCGGGGAATGTGTTCCGGCGAGGGAAGCGGTGAACAGCGAGACACCGGCGATCGTCAATCGGGCGCTGGCGCGGACCTCGGACGTGGTTTGGAAGGGCGTTGCTTCGTAGGCGTCCGGTCCGGAAAAACTCTTCGTGAACGTGGATTCTTCCGTCAGCAGCCAGCCGACGAAACACATCGCCATCGACAAGCCGAGCACCACCCAGCTCGCGACATCACCACCCGTGGCGCGAATACCGGCGACGGCGGCGTACGCAACGACGGCTGCCGCGATCCAGAACGAGCGCTTTTGCCACGGCATCGGACCGCAAACGTAGCTGATGCTCGATGCGTGGGCCAAAAGCGCCGCGACGCTTTTTCGCGTTCGCGTATGGAGCGCTGAAGGTCACGCCATGCCGCAAAGGCTCGGGCTCGAAATTGATTGGAGGTGAAACGAAGGAAGGTCGAAACGGGCGAAGCGATCAGTACATCGTGCCGCTGCTGCTTGCGCCTTGGGAGGGACAAACATCGGCGCCGGACACGTAGCAGGTGTTCGTTCCGACGTCGCAGCAGTTGATGCCCACCGGCGGCACTTTGCAGCTGTTCTGGCAATCCGAGTCGAGCTCGCACTTCACCATGCACGCGGTGTTGCCGCTGCCCGTGCTGCTGCTGCTCGAGCTGGTCGTACCCGACGACATACCGGTGCCGCTCGATGTCGAGCTGCCTGTGCCGGGTTTTCCGCCTTCTCCGCCGTTACCACCGGTCCCGGGTTTGTTGCCGAAGGTCGAATCATCTCCTTCCGCGCAAGCGAGAAAGCTGAATCCACAGAGCCCAATGGTGAGTAGAAGGATGCTGGCGTGTTTCACGGCTTTATGTTTTGAAGCTACACCAATGCCCGAATCTACACAACTTCCAAACCTTCGTTTCATAGCCGATTGGAACTTCTTTTGGGTTCGAAAACACGCACTCTGAATCGACGATTCGAGTTATGGCGGAAGCTGCGATGACGAATGCAACGCGTCAGATGTCCGAACGGCCAAAACGTCCGTGGTTGCCGATCCTCGCGCTGCTGCTCGCGGGACTCGTCATTTATTACCCCACGCTGCGTTCGCCCTTTCTTCTCGACGATTACCTCCACGCCGCGATGGTCGACGGCACGTTTCCCTGCAAACGCGGCATTTTCGACTTGTACGACTTCGTCAACGATGCCGATCGCGCCGTACTCACCGAACGCGGCATGATCACGTGGTGGGCCGATCCGCACCTGCAAATTCAATTCTTCCGGCCCCTCGCCAGTGCCTTGCGCTGGGGTGAACACCTGCTCTTCGGTCGCAACAGTTTTCCCCTTCATTTGCACTCGTTTTGTTGGTGGTTTGTCGCGGTACTCGGCGCCCGAACGCTCTTCCGACGCGCTCTCCCCGAACGACCGGCGCTCTTCGCCACGTTCATCTTTGCTCTCGCCCCCTGTCACGTCATGCCGCTCGCGTGGCTGGCCAATCGCGAAGTCTTCATGTCCCTCGCGTTCGGTACATTTGCTTTGAACGCATACCTTCAGTATCGCGACACGCGGCGCGTGCCCCAGGCGCTCGTCGCCACCGTGCTCTTCACCTTCGCGCTTTTATCGGGCGAATACGCGTTGAGTCTCGCGGGGTTTGTCTTTGCCGCGGAAGTTGTTCGGCGTAACGAAGGACCGCTCCGACGAACGCTCGGTCTCGCGCCGTTTGTCGTGCCAACCATCGCGTACATGGGCGTGCGCGCGTGGCTCGGTTATGGCTCTCGAGGCTCCGGCTACTACACCGACCCGCTTCGCGATCCGATTCGTTTCTTGACCGTCGCGCCGCGACGATTCGTCACGCTGCTGGCCAATGAATGGATGTCGCTCGATTACGACTCGTTCGATGCTTCGACGTGGTCCGGGACGATCGTCATCCTGGCTCTTGTCGGCATTCCGCTCCTCGTCATGACGCTGCGTCGTTTAATGGTTTGTCTAGACGAGTCGGAGCGACGTTGGTTTTGGATGTTCGGCGGAGGTTCGGTCTTGGCGCTCGTGCCGGTCATGGCCGTATCCCCGACCCCGCGGGTAGTGGGCGCGAGCATGCTCGGCGTCGCGCCGCTCGTGGCGATGTTGCTCGAACGAGCCTGGTTTGTCGCGGAAAAGGAACCGCGTGACAAGAGCGTCTCGGTGCAGCTCGCCAACGGTGTGACGATGCTTTTGGCGTTTGCGCATTTGGTGCACGCGCCCGGAGCGGCTTGGCTCTCCGCCGATCGATTACGTGACCATGCGCAAGAGTTCGTCGACCACGCGGCGTCGTTGCGGGCGAGGATGACGGTGCCCGAGCATTCCGAGGTGATTGTCGTGCGCGCGGTCATCAATTCGTTTTACATGCCGTTTGTCTTGGATCCCGCGGGGCGGTTGCCCGTGCATTGGCGCATTCTCGCCCAGACGCCGCATGCGCTCGTTCTTCGTCGTGGTCCGCGCACATTGGAAATCATCGTTCGTCAGGAAGATCGTATTTATTCGAGCGGTCCGGACCACCTATTTCGAGCGGATGTTTCGGGCATGCACGAAGGGGACGTCGTTCGGATGCCCGGCGTACGCGTGACGATTCTGGCGGTCGGGGCTTTGGGGCCGCGGCGAGTCCTTTACGAATTCGATCGGGATCTCGAGGCGCCGGAGTACACGTGGCTC
>WBZU01003348.1_pt1 | contig 10543 bp, 9 predicted proteins | sample 5204311 | NCBI WGS metagenome assembly WBZU01 (sample SAMN12344359, study PRJNA552823) | activated sludge metagenome | biome: Activated sludge suspended growth; feature: Nitrification reactor; material: Wastewater; isolation source: activated sludge from nitrification reactor of wastewater treatment... | reverse complement strand
CGGCTTTGGCTTCCAGGTCAGCACGGCGTCGTCAAGTTCGAGGAAAGTCCCCTGTGTGCGGGCCACATTGGCCGCCGTCAAGCTGCGCAATTCTTCGAGAAAGGCGGCTTTCTCCTGCGGTGGCGCCATACTTTTCCTCCTGTCTCCACGTCAAGGCAGGCGCGCAATGCGCATCGCAAATTCATCGAGAAAAACCGTCTCGTCCACCCCCGTCAGCAGGCGCGTCTGGGCCGGCCGGTTCCACAGGCCGCGGAAATCAGCCACGGTCTGGCCGCGCGTCAACTCACCGGCCGTCTCCACGTCGATGCAGACCCGCTCGGCGGTGTAGAGTTCGGGGCGCACGAGGGGCATGACGGCGTGAACGTCGTGCATGCACGCGCCGCTGAAGCCGCGGCTGCGATAGAAGGCCAGGTAATGGACGAAGGCGTCGGCCAGAAAGCGGCCGGCAAGGTTGCCCGGTGCCGCCAGGCGATCGAGGTACTCTTCGGCGATACGGGGCGAGCAGGTGACATCGAGCCCGGCCATGGTGATCTCCCAGCCGGCGGCAAAGACCAGTCGCGCCGCCTCGGCATCGGCAAAGATGTTGAACTCAGCCACAGGGGTGATGTTGCCGCCGGCGCGTGCCGAGCCGCCCATGATGGTGACGCCGCGCACCAGGGCCGGCAGCGCCGGCTCGATGCGCAGGGCCAGCGCCAGGTTGGTGAGTGGGCCGACCGCCACCAGCGTGATCTCGCCCGGCCGCGCCCGGCAGGCGTCGACGATGAACTGCGCCGCAAAGGTTGGCTCGGCCGGGCGGGACGCGGCCGGCAACTGCACGCCGCCCAGGCAGTTATCGCCATGCACGAGATGGGCGCGTCCGGCGTAGGGCCGCGTCAGCGGGTGGGCCGACCCCGCGGCGACGGGGATGTCGGTCCGGCCGGCCAGCGCCAGGATCGCCGATGCGTTGGCCGTCATCAGCCTGATGTCATCGCTGTTGCCAAAGACGGTGGTCACACCGAGAACATCCAATTCCGGCGAGGCCAGCGCCAGCAAGAGGGCCATGGCGTCATCTACGCCGGGGTCGGTATCGAAGAGAATCGGAATCGTCATGATTGCTTACCAACTAGCCGTAGGCGGATTAAGAAGGGCGCCGACTTCACGCGCCAAGAAACCGTCAGGTAGAATGGACGGATTGCGCTGGGAACCGGCCACCCAAATACCGCCCAAATGTTATCGTTTTTTGTCCTTTGGAGTCAATCGCATGAAACAGTTGATCTTATTGCTGGCGACCGTGTCGCTCAACGTTTTCGGCCAATTGATGATGAAGCGCGGCATGGCCAGCGTCGGCGCCATCACCGGCGACATGAGCATGATCGTGCAGAGCCTGAGCCGGGCGATCATGAATCCCTTCGTGCTGGCCGGCGTGGCGACCTACGGCTTCAGCACTGTCTTCTGGCTTGTGCTGTTGAGCCGCGTCGAGCTGAGCTATGCCTACCCCGCGCTCAGCCTGGGCTACGTGCTGATCACCCTGGTGAGCGCCTTCTTTCTGGGCGAGCAGGTGAGCGCGCTGCGCTGGGCCGGCGTCTTCGTCATCGTCGCCGGCGTGATCATGGTGACGCGCGGCTGATCGGACGGCGGGCCCTGCAATCGGCCCTGGCAAAGAAAAGCCGATGCGCTGGAAAGGGCATCGGCTTCTTCGTTCTATATTCGACCCCACTCTTTCGTTACGACTGAGTATTGGGATCGGCGGTCACATGCGGGTCAGGCCGCCGCGAAGACTTCTTCAAACTCCTCGGCGTTGAGCGTCTCGCGTTCGAGCAGTGCGTTGGCGACGCCGTGCAGCTTGGCGATGTTGTCGCCCAGCAACTTGCGCACGCGGGCATACGCCGAATCGACCAGTTGGTGTATCTCGCCGTCGATCTCTTCGGCCACTTCCTCGCTGTAGTCGCGTTGCTCGGCAAGATCACGACCCAGGAAGACCAGCTCGTCCTGCTGTCCGAACTGGAGTGGACCCATCTTCTCGCTCATGCCGTAGCGGGTAACCATGGAGCGCGCCATCTGCGTCAACTGCTGGATGTCCATGGCGGCACCATTGGAGACATCGCCAAAGACCAGTTCCTCCGCCACACGCCCGCCCAGTGCGACGGCGATATTGTCAAGGAAGTAGTTGCGCTTGGCCATGACGCGGTCCTTTTCGGCCACACGCCAGACGTAGCCGCCGGCGCTGCCGCGCGATACGATGGTGATCTTCTGCACCGGATCCGAATGCTCACACAGCCGTGAGACGACGGCATGGCCGGCTTCATGATAGGCCACAACCTTCTTCTCCTGCGGCGTCATCAGGCGGCTGCGGCGCTCCGGCCCGCCCATGCCGACCCGCTCGACCGCTTCCTGCAACTCGCTCATGCCGATGGCGCGCTTGTTGCGCCGCGCCGCCAGGATCGCCGCTTCGTTGACGACGTTCTCCAGGTCGGCGCCCACAAAGCCGGGTGTCTGGCGGGCGATCATGTCCAGGTCGATGTTGGGCTCGATGGGCTTGCCCTTGACGTGCACATCAAGGATGGCGCGGCGGCCAACGACGTCGGGCCGGTCCATGGTGACGCGGCGGTCGAAGCGACCGGGGCGCAGCAAGGCCGGGTCGAGAATGTCGGGCCGGTTGGTGGCCGCAACGAGAATGACATTCGTGTCGGTGCCAAAGCCATCCATCTCGACCAGGATCTGGTTGAGCGTCTGCTCGCGTTCGTCGTGCGAGCCGCCCAGACCGGTGCCGCGGTAACGCCCCACCGCATCGATCTCATCGATAAAGATGATGCACGGGCTGTTGCGCTTGGCCTGCTCGAAGAGATCACGCACACGGCTGGCGCCGACGCCGACGAACATCTCGACGAATTCCGAGCCGGAGATGCTGAAGAAGGGCACGCCGGCCTCGCCGGAAACAGCCTTGGCCATGAGCGTCTTGCCGGTGCCGGGCGGGCCGACGAGCAGCACACCCTTGGGAATGCGTGCGCCGAGCGCGGCAAACTTCTGCGGCTCCTTGAGGAACTCGACAACTTCCTTGAGTTCCTCCTTGGCCTCATCGGCGCCGGCGACGTCGTCAAACTTGACCGTCGGCTTGTCGCCCGTGAAGACGCGCGCCTTGCTCTTGCCAAACGAGAGCGCCTGGTTGTTGCTGCCCTGCGTCTGACGGAAGAGAATGAAGAAGAGCGCACCGATGAAGATGAGCGGCAGCAGGTTGACGAGCAGCGACAGCCAGTTGGTCGCGTTGCCCGGCGCCTCGTACTTGATGTTTACGCTGGCGAGCTGCTCCGGCGTAACACCGAGCCCGGTCAGCGTCTCCGTGATGGGGATATTCCCCTCACGCCGCGAAACGGTGACTGTCTCGTCGCCCTTCAGTTCGATGCGCAACTCGTCGTCGCGCACGACCACGGTTTCGACATCGCCCGCCTCGATCTTGGACGCCAGTTGGGTCAGGCTGATCTGGTTGGGCGCGTCGCCGGGCCGGTAGATGTTGATAAAGAGCGTCGCGGCCGCTACGATGATGAGCAAGTAGACGAACGCGTTTCTGCTCCAATTTGCATTCATTCATGCCTCCTGCTAGAACGATTCGTCGTAATTTTACCAGACGGATCGGCGGATGGCTAGTGATATGGGATACGGTTCGCCATTACAATTGGGCCGGTGACGTCGCTTCGGAAGAGCACGTACCGATTCGCCGGCCCATCGCCTGTACGATACACGTCGGAAACTGGGATGTCGGGGTCGATATGGCCAACTGATTGGAGCCGTGGGATGAGTCTCTTCGATGCAGTAAAAAATCTCTTTGGTAAGCCGGCGCCGGCACGCCGTCCTGTGGCGCCGCTGGTCGACGAGCCGGATGCCGACGAGATTCGCGTCCCCGAGTGGCAGGTCGGCGAGGCGCAGGCTGCCTTGCTGAGCGATGCGCCGCCGCTGCTCCTAGACGTGCGCGAGCCCTATGAATGGCGCCAGGTACGCGTTCCCGACGCGCTGCACATCCCCATGAACAATATACCGCAGCAACTGGCCGACCTGCCGCGCGACCGGCGCATCGTCGTCTTCTGTGCGCACGGCAGCCGCTCGTTTGGCGTCACCCATTTTCTCTGCACGCAGGGTTTCGACGCCTACAACTTGATCGGCGGCATCACGCAGTGGCACATCCAGGGCGGCCCTGTGGAAGTGCGCACCGCCTACTGATCGCCCGGTCGGTCGCAGATTAGCCGGCCGCTTCCAGCAACTCGGCGGCTGCGGCAATCTGGTCGCGGAACTGCGTCTCGTAGAGCATGGCGTAGAGGCCGTGCTGGGCGAGCAGTTCCTTGTGCGTTCCCTGCTCGACGATTCGCCCCTTGTCCACCACGAGAATCTTGTCGGCTGCCAGGATCGTCGACAGGCGATGCGCGATGACGACGCTGGTGCGGCCGTGCAACAGCGGCTCCAGCGCAGCCTGAATGAGCGCCTCGCTCTGCGAGTCCAGGTGTGAGGTCGCCTCGTCGAGTACGAGGATGCGCGGATTCTTGAGGATGACGCGCGCGATGGCCAACCGCTGTTTCTCGCCGCCGCTCAGCCGGTAGCCACGCTCACCGACCAGCGTTTTGTAGCCGTCCGGCAGCGCCGCGATCATGGCGTGGATGTTGGCCGCCTTGCAGGCCGCTTCCACTTCCGCCTGCGTGGCATCCGGCCGGGCATAGAGCAGGTTGGCGAGAATCGTGTCGTGGAAGAGGAAAGTTTCCTGCGTCACCACGCCGAACTGGCGCGCCAGCGATGCCAATGTCACGTCGCGCAGATCGTGGCCGTCGATGGTGATGCGGCCGCCCGTCGGGTCGTAGAGGCGCGGAAGCAGGTAGGTGATCGTCGTCTTGCCGGCGCCGCTCGGCCCGACCAGTGCGGTCAGCGTACCCGGTTCGATGTCGAAGGTGACGTCTTGCAGCGCATGGCGCCGCGTCTTGGCAGCTTCCGCCACCGCGCCGTTGCCATTGCTGCCGACCTCGTCGCCGGCATCGTCCTCTGCTTCCTGCAACGCCTCGTCGATGAGCGGACCCTGGTACTGGAACCACACGTGGTCGAAGCCGATACGCCCCTCGACACTGTCGAGTTCGAGCGCGCCGGGCCGGTCTTGAATCTCGATGGGCATGTCCAGATACTCGAAGACGCGCTCGAAGCTGACGAGCGCGGTGACAAACTCGACCTGCACATTGGTCAGTGCCGAAATCGGGCCGTAGAGCCGCGTCAGATAGGCGGCGAAAGCTACGATGGTGCCGATGGTCAGCGCACCGTTGATCACCATGAGCCCGCCCACCCAGTAAACGAGCGCCCCACCAATTGCACCGACCAAACCCAGCCCCATGAAAAAGAGTTGCGACACCTCGGCCCGGCGCACACCGATATCACGCACATTGGCGCTGATCGCTTTGAAGCGGCGTTCTTCATCAGACAGGCGACTGAAGGTCTTCATGAGCAGCGCGCCATTGACCGTGAGCGTCTCCGTGATCTGGCTGCTCATGTCTGCGTTGTAGTCGAGCGCCTGGCGGCGGATCTTGCGCAGGATCAACCCGACGCGCCGCGCTGGCAGCAAGAAGAGCGGCAGCACCGCAATCGACAGCAGCGCCAGCCGCCACTCGATGGAAAGCATGACGATCAGCGTCGACACCAGCGTAATGACGTTGGTCAGAATATCGGGAATGGTGCCGGTAATTGCGTTCTGCGCGCCGACGACGTCGTTATTGAAGCGCGAGACGATTTCACCCGACTTGGTATTGGTAAAGAAACGCATGGACATGCGGCCGAGATGGTCGAACATCTGGTTGCGCAGATCATAGATGATACCTTCGCCGGCGCGGGCGCCATAGCGCCGCTGCACGACACCGAGCAGCCCGCTGAGCAGCGGCACAGCAAAGAGCCCGATGGCCAGCAAATTGAGCCGCGCCAGGTCGCCATTGGGCAGCACATTGTCGATGAGCGCGCGGTAGATGAGCGGCGGGATCAGCCCGAGCAGCGAGGTGAGCGTAATGGCGACAAGGAGGATGAGGATGGCCGGCAAATAGGGGCGCGCATACTGGAAGACGCGTGCCAGCAATTGCCTGTCCATCGTCGGGCGCTGCTTGTTGCTATCGTCGAATGAAACGTACCGCCACCAATTGCCACCATGCATCGTGTTTGTGTGCTCCTTACTCGTTGCGCGCCTGCCATGCTCGGCAGCGTATCCATCGTACCACGCCCATCAATGCCGCGCCCTGCTCAAAGGAGCAGATGCCGTCCGCACCTTCGGGCAGGTATGCGCGACCGGCGCTCACAGCGCGCCGGTGCGGCGGCGCAGCACGATCTCTGCCAGCGCACCACCGATGGTACAGAACGCGCCGGCGTACAGGGCGGGCTGCCACGCGCCCTGGAAGACAAAAAAGGTCAGAGGCAGCACGCTGAGCATGCCGCCGAGGAAGGCGTGCATTGCCCCGCGCTGGCCAGTGTAGATGGCCGTCAAGACACCGGTCAGCAGCGGCCCGGCCAGCGTGGCGATGCTCTCGAATTCGATAGGCAGGCGCAACGTCTGCACCAGCCCCGTGCCCACGGTGACAAGCAGCATGTTGGCAGCAAAGGCAAAGAGCACGCCCTTCCAGGAGAGCGGCGGCTTGGCGCTGCCGGGGGTCGATGTGGATTTGCGCGGTGATCGAGTCATGCTCCCATTCCTACCGATTGATGTCTACCGATTGTTTGTTGCCCGGCCCAACGCCCGGCTACCTCACTAAAGCTGCGCCCAGTCGGGCTCGCTGTATGCCTCGCGCCGCCAGCGATAGCCGGGCTCGTCGATGATGCCTGGCTGGTCAGCGTTGACCAGCAGCGACAGCGCGCGGAAGATCACGGTGCGTTGCTGGAGCGGGGCGTGCGCTTCGCCCAGCGGATGGCCAAGCGGCCACTTGACGAAGACCGCGCGCGGCACGCCCACCGCCTCGGTCAGATCGCGCGTGATCGAGATGCTGACGGTCGGGATGCCGGCCGCTTCCAGCGTGCGTGCGATCAGCCCCACGGACCGATTGCAGAGCCCTCAGGCAGGTGTGAGAAACGCGAAATCCACGCCGTCGGCGCGCAGCATGGCCGCCACCTCCGGCGCGGTGCGGCGGCGCAATATCTCCACCTGACCGGCGTCGATATGCCCCATGAAACCGAAATGACGCGGCGCCAACTCGCCAACCACGCCCAATCTTGCCAGGTCGCGGAAATGCGCCAGCGGGAAAATCACGTTCAGATCGGCGTCGGCATCGCGGTGATCGTAGTACTTGTGCGTAATGGTGATCGCAGCCGGGTCGATGTCGCCCGGAATTTGGCGGTAGGTGGCGTCGCCATCGGGATCCTCCATGTCGAACGGCGGCTGTGACGGCAGGTGAATGCCGCCCGTTGTGATCAGCGCCACACGTGCCGAGTGCAACGGCCCGGCAAATGGAACGAAGGGAATCCCCCCGCCGGCGGGCAGCAACTCCTGCTTTTTTGCCGTCCGTTTTGCCCAGAACTGCGCGATTTCGGGCACGGCAATGAGGCGTTCCAGGAACTGCTCTTTTAGTGTTTTGCGTTCAGTCATGGCTCCAGTATAGCGCGGTCGCGGCCTGCCGAAAGAATAGCGATTACAGTTTGGACGTTCGCCAATCCGTTGACGCCTCCCGCCAAACAGCCTAGAATGAAAAGGCAAGCTCAATCCACAAATACCCCGCACCGCTCCGACCCTGCCATTGCACATCGCAGCCAACAGTTCCAAGACCGTGCAGGAGGCACACCCATGTTCAAGCCAACTCACTACGCCAACAGCCGCCCCGACGGGTTCGGCGTGCTCGAGATCATGCCGCCCGACACGACTGACTTTCCGGAGCCGCAGATCCGCTATTTCGTGCCGCTCAAGGAGACCGAAGCGCGCGGGCAGGTCGCCGGCCCGCTGGCCCAACTCAATCTGGTCCAGACCTTTGCCTTTAGCCGCCAGGCGCTCGACCGCATGATCGAGGCGATCTATCGCTTTCCGCTGCCGGGCGACGCGGCGGTGAACGGGGTCACCGTGCGCTTTGGCGACGTGGCGATTGTAGCCACATTAAAGGCACGCCCCGAAGCCGAAAAAGAGTACACAGACGCAAAACAGGCGGGTTCGCAGGCGGCGCTGCTCATGCGCGAGTCGCCCGACGTCTTCACGCTGCAAGTCACCGGCATCAAACCCGACGAGGAAGTCCGCATCGAGACCACCTATACACAACTGGCGCAAAGCGAGGGCGAGCAGTGGAGCCTGCGCATTCCGCTGACCACCGCCCCGCGCTACGTGCGCGCCGACGAGGCCGACTCGCCACATGCCCACGGCCAGCCGCTTGCCCTGCTGCGCGACCCGGGACACCGCTTCCGGCTGCACCTCGCCTTCCCCGCCGGCACCGACGTGACCAGCCCCACGCACGAGCTGGCCATGCACGCCGTCGACGACGGACGCACGGTCGAGCTTGCCGGCGGCGCCATCATCCCCGACCGCGACTGCGTGCTGCGCTGGCAGATGGCGCAACCAGGCGACGCGGCGGCATTGCAGGTGTTCCGCCACGACGACGCAGCGCACGGCCACACCTATTTCCTGGCACAGGCCAGCCCGCCTGCGCGGCAACCCGCCGCGCCCAGGCACGCTCGCGAGATCATCCTGCTCGTCGACCACTCGGGTTCCATGTCCGGGCCGAAGTGGGAGGCCGCCGACTGGGCCGTGGCACGCTTCCTGCGTTCGCTGCACCCGCACGATTGCTTTGCGCTGGCCGTCTTCCACAACCACACCACCTGGTTCCAGGGCGACAAAACTCACCGGGCCGACGCCAAGACGGCCACTGCCGCCATCGACTGGCTCAAGCAGCGCCGTGACAGCGGCGGCACGGAGCTGGGCGTTGCACTGGAGCAGGCGCTGGCCATCGCCCGCACGGACGACGCGGCCAGCCGCCACGTCCTGATTCTGACCGATGCCGAAGTTACCGACGCCGGGCGTATCCTGCGCCTGGCGACCAAGGAAGCCGCCCATGCCGGCCGGCGCCGCATCAGCGTGCTGTGTGTCGATGCGGCGCCCAATGCGTTCCTGGCCAGCGAGTTGGCCGAGCGCGGCGGCGGCGTGGCACGCTTCCTGACCAGCAGTCCCGACGACGAGGATATCACCACGGCGCTCGATCAGGTGCTCCAGTTCTGGAATGAACCAGTGCTTGTCGGTGCGTCGCTGGCCGTGAACCGGGCCGCAGTGGAAGCTGCCGGGCGCACGGTCACGCCCGCCGGCGACACCAGCCTGGTCGACGTGGGCGACCTGGCTGCCGGCCAGACGCAGTGGGTCTGCGGCCGGGCACCCCTGGCCGGCGATGCTCCGCTCGATGTGAGCCTGGTGCTGGCAGCGGGCAAGGTTGTCGCCACGACCGCCGCACCTGCCACCGCCAACGGCATGGCCGCCATCAAGAGTCTGTTTGGCGCCCGGCGCGTCAACGGGTTGGAGTACCTCATGACGGCCGGCCACTCAAAGGCCACGCTGCGCGCCGAGCTTGAGCGCCTCGGCTACGCAGCGGCCGGCGAGGCGCCGCGTGCAACGGCAACCGTCTATGCCGAGAATGCGCTGCGCGATGCAGAGAAGCTGGTCGAGAAGTTGCTCGTCGAAGAGTCGCTGCTCTACGGCGTGCCGTCATCGGCCACGGCCTTTGTCGCCGTACGCACGGAGAAGGGAGAAGCGGTTGCCGGGACGGTTGCCGTGGCCAACGCGCTGCCCGCCGGCTGGTCGGAAGATTTCCTGTCATCCGGTCATGGCGGTGCACCACGCGCACGCTCGATGCGCGCGGCCAAGGCGCTCCATGCGCCGCAATCAATGGCATTTGGCCTGGCGGCTGCGCCCATGCTGGCGGCGCCGGCCGCACTCTATGGTGCCGCGTTCGAAGCGCCGCCGGCCAATGACAGGGTGCAGTGGGTGGACATCTTCGCCGGCGCGCTGACCGGAACGGGCCAGGTTCTTTTCGACAGCCGGCAGAGCGGGCAGGCGATGGCAGGCGCAGGCAGATTGACCGGGCTGCGTGCGGACGGTGATGCCGGCGCCATCGATCCGGTCAGGGCAAGCGCCATCTCGCTGCTGCTCTATGTCGGCGACCTGGCGAGCCCCCGCGCACGCGTGACGCTGGCCGACTTGCTCGCCGGCGAGCGGCCGCTGAACTTGCGCCGGCGTGCCAATGACACGATACTGCTCGTCGCCGCCATTGAGGCCGGCGCATCGTTTTCCCAGCCGATTCTCATCAAGGTTGCCCTATGCTTCACACCCTGAACGCGCACGAACGCTTTGTCACGACCAGTGCTGCGGGCTTGCAACGCGCCACACCGCCCATGCGCCTCTTCGAAAAGGCCAAGCGCTACGGTATCTGGAATCCGAGCGACATCGACTTTCGCCAGGATGCGGCCGACTGGCAGCGGCTGGATGCGGCCGAGCGAGAAGAGCAGGTCGATCGGGTCCGCCGACGCAACCGCCTCGATCCGGATCGTCGTGCTCCACGCGGTGTCGGCCCCGGCCTGGTGCTGGTCATCCGCTCCGACGATG
>WBZU01003347.1_pt1 | contig 10543 bp, 7 predicted proteins | sample 5204311 | NCBI WGS metagenome assembly WBZU01 (sample SAMN12344359, study PRJNA552823) | activated sludge metagenome | biome: Activated sludge suspended growth; feature: Nitrification reactor; material: Wastewater; isolation source: activated sludge from nitrification reactor of wastewater treatment... | reverse complement strand
GCGTCACCCTTGAGAAGTACTTTGGAGCGGGCGATGGGATTTGAACCCACGACAACTTGCTTGGGAAGCAAGGACTCTACCACTGAGCTACGCCCGCTCGCTGGAGATCTTATACAGGAACACCGGCTGGCTGTCCAGCCGGTGGTAGCGATTCGCCTTTTTTCATGAACTTGCGGAGAACGAGGACTTCCAGTTTATTAGAAGTTACGGTCCAAGATTGATCGGCTAGGGTTTCGGCAATGCAATAGTGCCTCACGTTCATGAGGCCGGATCCAGTCAACACATACCGATCGCCTATCTGTCATCATTATTCGAGTCGCAGACGATCGTACATTACGCGAGAAAGGCCATCGACAGGATCCAGCAGTCCTTTCAAGCCGGACGCACCCTCGGCCTCACATCCTCCACACTCGACCATGCTGAACGACTCTTTCGAGCAATGTATAGCAATACTTCGGGATTACACGATCGCCTGAGGCTGATGAAGGATGTACCCTTACCCCTGACAGTGAGAGAAATCAGCGTCACCGTGCTCACCAATAACCTGTTGGAATTCCGCCGCATCGCCCGGAAAGTCCCAAGCCTCAAAGTCGCAGCGCCCTAACTAGCCTTCGTGTGTTTTTCCAAAAGATACCAAAATTGAGGATTGTTTAATTGAGATCCCAATGTCGAAATCCGTCCGCGCTGACACTGAAAGCTGACAAATTCCTTTAACATCCAACGCTCACCTGCTGTGCCCTTCTGCAGTGTATTCGCGGAGAATCTCCATTTTCAATTGTCGGGAGATCACGACGTTGGAATGATCGCCCAGGGCCTGCACACCAGATCTTCCCATGATGCACAGATCAAGATGCGACTCCGCTATTCAGCTCTTAAACAGCCCATCCGCTATTGACGGCAGGAAGGTAATATCTTGCCGCTTCATACTGAGTCGACCCGCTGCCAAATGAGCGCCCCCCTACTCACGCATGTGCCAGAATCCATTCGCCGTTGCGTTAGGCGAAGACGTCATGGCTTATTCGCGCCTTTTACCTCTCGCACGAGAGCTCACGCGGCGTCTGGGTCGTCGTTTCACTAGTGGACGACCAGTGTCACAAAAGCGTGCGGACTTTGTGGTCTTCACCTTTGAGAGAGGTGTGGCTCGTCTAACCAACATTGGGACTGGTTCTGCCTCACCATTGAGGACCAAATTCTTAAAGCGTTCCCAGTCGAACTGAGTGCCTGGGTCGGTCCGTCGGGTGGGATCGAGTTTCGCATGCGACACGACATACGTGAGACTCGGGTACTTCGCCCAACAGTAACGAACAATTCGGGCGGTGGCTTCAAGTTGCCACGAAGAAAAAGGATCGTTCTCCTGAAGATTCACCACTTCGATCCCAAGCGACCAGTGATTCACACGAGTTTTGCCGTCATTGACATCCGGATCAAACACGGCATTCCGTACGTGCCAGGCTGCAAGCGCTTCCGGAACACAGGCCCACACAAACTCACCATGTTGGGGTTCGTCCTCATCCGGAACCAGCCAGTGAAATGAAGCCGGGTTATCCGACCTCTTCATGACGGAGATTGCCCCCGCCGACGAGGATCCAGCCGTGGCGTGAATCACGACTGCTACGACTCCCATGATCGGATCGACAGATCGTTTGGTTGTGCAATCCGCCCAATAGGGTTGAACACCAGGGTACCAGGGTTCGTTAAGCACCACCTCATTGGGGCGCTTCGACTTCGGGAGGGTGAAGTAGTAGTTACTTGGATCAGGCATATGACCTCCTTAGCCAATGCTTGCTTACGACTCCGAACCAGAACGGTTTGAACGAGTCCCGTTTTCCATCCGTACGTTGTTGCTGCACACGCATCTACCCTCTTCCCTCACTCGATGACGATCGATGAGCAACCGTGAGGCCACAACAGAGGGAAGGAAGAAGAACTACAACTCCCATTCCCAGCTGGAATCGTTCCACTGCCAATGCGGTTCTCGGTTGCCTTATGCTACAGCTGCCAGAGCCCTCACCTTTCTTTCGACCGTATTGCGTAGCCCAAGCTTTTCGAGGAGACTGAACACCGAATTGCTTCCCCCCGCCATAAACAATGCCGTTACACCTCGGCCTAGTGTGTCTGACTTAGCACAGAGATCTGTTCCATCACCGTTGAAACACATATTCAAGACATCCAAGACATTGGTCATCACATTAAGTTGATAACTCCACACAATAATACCGGCAGAGAGGATCGCAATGGGTGTTTTCAAGCCTTTGCTCTCTGCATACTTGAGGAAATACCGCCAGCTAAAGAGAACCGTCAACGCCATTTCTAAGATGATCGACAGCACGAGATACACAAGTAACGCAGAACCAAGCTTGGCATAGTCAACTGTAAGGCTAGGTGGGGGATTCCCAGGATCAGCATGCGCGTCAACAACGAACCCCGTCAGGATCAGACCAAGAAGAAGTATAAACAAAACTACGCAGGTTTGGAATCGCATGAATCTCTCCTCCAACCGATCGGTTATATTCAAGCAGCGCCACTATCCGAGTTCGTCCGAACACTTTCCTCGGGGTATTCCTCTGATCTTAGGAACGGCGATAGACACCACAGCAAAAGGTTATAGAGACCAGAGAGGGTCAGCCCTAAGACCGCCCCAAGGCCTATGCAGGTGAATAATCCAGCGATACCTTCAGTTGGTGGTGAGACCTGTCTTCCTACAAACCAGAGAAGCCCAAGGAGTGCACCACAAACAGTAACTGCAATAAGATCAAGGTTCAATACGAACGGATTCTTCAGCGGAGATCCAACAGGACGTCCGAGTGGAGGGATGACACACCGACAATCATGCTCGACCGTCACAGATCCATTCTCGTTGATGGTCACAAACGCAAGCGGTGCGTAGCGGTGATCTATGCCATATGGAGCCTGTTCCGCATAATGGACACGTCCATTCTCATCGATCATCCTGGGCCATTCAATGTCACTCGTTTCGGTTCTGGCTGGAATGAGCCAGTAGTCTCCGCTGCTATACACTGCTGGATGCCCATTTGCGTGACTGCAAAATGTAATCTTGATATTGTCCTCGAGCTCGACCTCCACTCCTTCGCGTACAACAATCGCTCCACCCTCAATTTGGCCATTGTTGCGGCTGTGATCCCATCGGCGTAACACCGCATGGTCCAATCCAGATGGGGCGTAGCTCCGAGCCTGCGGATACTGGCTCTTGAGCATAACGACCGTTTCCATCCCTCCCGGGTCAATTTTCTCTACTTGATACAATGCTCCAGGAGTTCCTCTGAGGACATCATGCTCAGTAACAACCTCCACCCACTCATCGAGGTTCAATCCCCCACGGACATCGCTACCGTAATACTTCAGCGTCACAAGCAGTTCATTGGTTGTGTCTTTTAAGGACACGACGGACTTGATGGGAAACACTGCGGAACCGTTGTCCCGTGACATCTTGAAAGTGACATTCCCGGACTGCGCCGCGCCTCCCTCATGAACCTCGACACGATAGAGTTGATTCTCGGGCCCCTGAAACTCTGAGGTTATGGCAGTATGGTTTCCACCCACCGAGGCGCGCAGCTTGATGCACCCCTTCTTTTGTAATTGTTCTTCCAGAAGCTGTTGGGCATATTCGACAAACGCCTTCCGAGCCTCCTGGACTCTCTGAGGGTTGCGAGGCCAGAGTGCTTCAGCCTTTTCGAGACGCTGCAACGCCAGCTCTCGATCCTCAACTTCTCCGGAAGCGCTCTCATCGAGCAGAAGCGTTTTCACCTGCCATACAATCTGTCCACGCGAGCACGTATCGGCCCCTCCAAGAGCCACTTCGCGTATACTGTCCTCTTCGGCAGCCGTCACATGCCGTTCCCAGACGTCGAGATATACCAAATACATCTTCCCAGGTTCGAGGTGTTCGGATTCGAGAAGGGGATAATAGGCCTGCTGGTCGTAGGGTTGGTCTGTGGGGTTAGAGCACCCGATACCCTGCACATAATAGCGACCTTTCTGAATGAAGAACCCTTTTTCTCCTGGCACAATCTTGAAACTCGTATCTGTCGTGCCGCCATGCCGACCGATCACATCGGCCGTCAACGCACGTATCGACTCCAGGAATATCGAGACTTGCTCATTCCAATCCGCATCAAGCTGTACACGTCCTTGCTGCATCAAGACGCGCGAGAACTGTTTTTCTTGCTGATACGTGACACGAGAAAAATCACCTTTAAAGTCACCTTGCATGTTCCACTCCTAACTGGCGACGATCACTCGAGCTTCCATCCCCGCCGGTATATATTCGTTAAGACGTCCCTCCAAGTTCGCAAGCCGCTGCGTGTGCTGCAGATCATGAAACACCCCCAGTTCGCCTTCATCCTCTGCTCCTCGACCAATTTCCACGGGACAGGATACAGCCAGCTGGCAATACGCCGCGTCGCCATGTTGTCGGCTGGTGAAGGACGGGCGTACGCGCTTTCCTCTTGCCCCGCGAGCGGCAGCGACTTCTTCTTGACTAGGCGTCGGTTTGTCTTTTCGAAGCTGTCCTTCTGCGTCCTCCTCGGCAGCGTCAGGCTGGCAATGATGCCGGCTCGGTGTACGAGATTCTGCAGGCACATAACAAAATCGCATCTCCCCTCGTTGGCGACGATCGGCATAGATCAATCCACTGAAGATCGTGTTCACAGCTGCATCGACTGCATGCACTCGAACTTGCCCTAATATCGTACTGCGCTCACTACAAAAGACGGCATGAGCCGGCTCATGATTCGGTGCACCCACTGCCGTTGCCTCATCGCTGCCGGCATCGATGATACTATTGACCACAGAAATCTGGATCGGATCAGTTCGGACTTCATGCTGGGACACATGCACCGGTCCGACGATCGAGGACTCAATGACGGCCTTCCTCCCGAGACGCGTCAGCGTGAGACCCGGCGCAGGCTCCTGTCCTTTGCCTGGAACCAGCGTGCAATGCCGGAGCAACACCTCGGCCTGTGTCGTGTCCTGTACACCTTTCACGGTAAGACTGCCGTCAATCAGGATCCCATCGAGTACCAGTCGAGACCCCGAATCGACCGTGACGTTGAACGTGCCATGCAGGACCGGACGAACAGTATTCGCGGCGCGCAGATGCAGGCTTTGGTTTGCCTTCAAGCGAAAAGAGAGTTGCCCGCCGGTGAGGGTCACGCTTCCACTTTCGGTAAACTCGATGACCGCATGACGAGGATCCTCAGACTGCCATTGCTGTCGGATTGAATCGAACGAACGTATGCTGTTCGACGTGTACGTCCGAAAACCTTTCACCATGTCCGAGTACGCCGCCTCGAGTAGCAATCGGTTCGCATACAACCGAAGAGCGCCTTGCGGATTCGCGGCAAGAATATCCAGCGCCTGTTGCAGCAGTTGAGGATTGGCTGACTGGAAGCGATCCTCCTTATAGAGATGCTCATCTCGCAACAGCCCATTGAGGTCATTCGATAACGTTTTCAGCAGCTCCCTCGATGGCGGTTGGGTAGGCACATAGGCGTTGAGGAATTGTTGAGCAATCTCGGACAGATGGGTGCGGATATAGAGCGACAGCGCATCTTGTCCCTCCTTCAGTGCCCCTAGCATAGCCGGGGCCGTCTGAATGTCATCCTCTTGAAACAGGAAAACCGAAGCGAGAGACGGTTGTCGTATAGGACGGGCATACTCTCCACCACCAATGTCAGCACTGAATCCATAGTGATAGGAAACCGTGACTGCATGCTGCGGTTCTCGGAACACAATGCGGCCTAAAGCGGGATCCACGGCCACATGCTCTGGTTCCAGTTGGCAAGTCCACTCCTGTAAGGCCGAGGACACGATCTGTTCGGCCTTTACTTCGACCATGGGGCTATCGCGATCCTTCTGTCGCCAAATGCAGAAACTCTTGCCCTCTCCGTAGTAATCAGCCAACCGATCTCTGAGTGCGCGCCGGGGAATCGGAACCGGCAAGTTGAATTCATCGGCAATATGGGTTGCATCCGGTTCTTCAATCGGCAAGGTATACAACGGAACATCATGGTCGAATGCATCGAATCGATAGCGTCCCTTTGCCGTATCGACAGCAGTAGCCTCTGTCCGTCCAACGGGATAGGCCCTCAACCGCCAGACAAAAAGGCCGACATGAGCCGGATGGTATCGGCCTCGTGAGTACTGGGAACCGAGTCGGCGGACATCGACCGTATGGGGCAGTTCATCGAAGGGTGTGTTCAGACGATCAAGATCGTCCCCAAATCGCAGATCCACCAGGTTGTTGCGGGACATCACACGATGTTTCAGGCCTTGGGTTCCGGCAACCAGGCGGTAAAACTCCACCGCTCGCGCGGGCCACCCGGCTATATCATTGGCAAGTAATTCCAACAGCGCGAGCGAACCTTTCCGACGCCGGTATCGGAGCGTGTTGGCAACCTCACGCCGCGAGACGAACACGGTATCGTGGGTACCTGGTTGCTCAACGTCGACAAAGCCACGTTCCCGTATCTCTGGCGCAGGTCGGTAACCCACGAGGTCGCCGAGATAGGGCAGGACCCAAGCATCACAGGTTTCAATAAACCAGTTCTCATAGAGACGTTCGATATCCTGTTCGACAATGCCAACCTGGTCGGCAATCACGCTCAGTAGCGCCCGTAACGGCTCGCCGGCGTCCTCGTCGCGCTGACGATGTACGACCGGCAATAATGCGTACACTCGATCATCTACATCACCCATGGCGCCCCCCGGGATTTACAACAATTGCGTTCGGCACAGCGAAAGGAATATAGGCCAGCTGCGCAGGACGAACGGCACCGTTCACCGTCCTGGCAGGATTCACCGTGATCGCTGTTTCCAGAGGGCAGTCCGGCTTCTTGAGTGCTTCCTTGGCCAGACGATCTAAATCAGCGAACGTCAACAGGCGCGCCTGTTCTCCTGTGCCTTGTATCTGAGAAACATAGCTAAACTCATCGACATCGACATATTCCGCACCAGGGACGTTCTGGATAGTTGAAATGACCTCGCTGAGAAATGCGTCTTGCCCTAAGGCCCGCTTCGCGAAACTAAATTGTGAGAGTAAAGCCGTACGGACCTGCTGCTCGACATCTGCCCATCGATGGTCCTGGTTCACAGCCACCTTGGCCGACAGAATGAGAGCCAGTAATTCACGTGAATCAATAGAAAACTGGTGATGGGGATCCCCATACCTCCGCAATGCCTCGTGAAGATGCGTATAGAGATCGGAATCTTTGTCAATCGGACCGTCGTCGATCCCGGCGATCGTGAGATGAATGAATTGTTGCCGCCCATGCCGCAACAGCTCGGCCCGAGCCTTCCCGATTCCAGAAAAGTTGCGAGCAAAGTCCTCGTAGTCCTGGGCCGACACCACGCGATCGAACGCCATCACCCCAAGTGAGGCATTGGCTCGGATAAGGACGCTCCCTTCTTGATCAGCACCTCCGGACGCCCGCAGAGGGTTGTCCACCGCTTTCACGCCCAGCGGGCGTGTCATCAGAAGACGAATCCGCTCAGCGTCGACATTTCCAACCTTGCCAAGTCCAGACCGATATTCGGCTTTCACATTTTCTATCCCAGTTGGGAGGCGCGCGCCGTTTTGTCCGTCGCCGAAAATGATGTTCGTCTTCTGTTCCTCATCTGTCTGCACCACAAACCCACGATCGCTGGCCCTGAGATCCGTGAGACGCGCGGCCTCCTTCCAACGAATACCATTGACATAGACGCTCAAGGTACTGACGCTGCCCGTAGGCGTGGAGGCAGCCGTATAGGTCAGGGGTTTCTGAGATAATGTGAAACGTTGCAGGGCCTTACCAGCGTCACCACTTCCGAGAATTTCATTGCGGGTCTCACCATGAGTTGCGCGCACGACATTGCCATAGATTTCGACCGTCTCCCGTTTGTAGCGGGCTTGCAAACCTTTCTGAAACACAAGGGTGGTATGAGCCGTATTCCCCGGTGCCGGCTCGGGAAGTTTCGTTTTTCCAGTTGTTTGGATTGGAACGGCAGGAGCAGCACTTTCTGCTCTCGGAGGTGTTTCCTTCTTATTAGGACTGGGTAACGTCGGCCATCCATGGTGAACTTCAGCGAGCTGCACGAGTTCGCTTCGCCTCGCACCCTGCACTCTTATCCCACCCGGTATTTCCCCCTCGAGTCCGAGCTCCTTCGGAGTCTTGGTGATGTCTTCCTCTTCCCCAGTCACGATCAGCCAGCGACCGGGCTTCAGTCCCTCTACATACCCGTCGAGTTCAATTTGCGTAGAAGACTCCCCCCCAATCGAAGCGACGTACGGCTCAGCAGCGAGAGACAGTTCCTCACTTTGTGCGTAGACAACGGTTTGACGAATCCCCTTAAACCCCTCTTTGTCCTGTAACCAGGACTGGGCTTCGCCGCTTGTGGAGGACAGTACCAATCGAGTGGTTTTACACGTGACTCCGTACGCCGCGCGAGAGATCCCTGTATCAACAGTGCGGACGCTCCTCGGCACCATGATTCCTTGTGGGCTATATTCAAGGATCACCCAACTGTCCGGTGTAATCTTGTCGTAACTCGCATCAAGGTAAAGCGTGTTCGGTGTCTTATCATCGGGTTTAATATCCTCACTATCCCACTCGTCAAAGGTCATGACTTTTGTATTGTTGTCCATCCCCTTGGGTTCTTGTGGTGCATTATGACCAAACAGCGACGCCTTCACCCGAAAGGCATACACCGTCACCACGCTGGTCTCTATGAGACTGGTTCGAGAGAGGTGATCAGACAACCCTCCGTCCTTGGGTAAAACGCTTCCTGCGAGCGCGGCGTAGACGAGTTCGGAAACTGGACCATCTGCGCGCTGCCTCTCTAAGGACAACGCCTGAGAGGGGCCTTCCGCCTTTTTCCTACCCCCATCAAGGTGATTTGTGGTCATCTTGTTCAGGGTTGTCACGAGGTTCATCAACCAGTCACGCGTCTCCCCTGCTCCGCTTTCTGTCGCGATACGTTCCAGGCTCGCAACTCGCTTTGAGAGACGGGCGGCACGCTCTTTAGAAGATGTCGTTGCCGCCATCTCCTGTTTCAGCGATTTGAGTATCTCTCGTTTGAGTGTCTCTGCCTGAGTCGGGTGTGGATCTTGTGGTAGCACAAGGCTCTGAACGGCAGAATCACCGGCTTTCTCTACTTTCTCCGAGGTTGGTAGTGACTGCAAGGTCACCAGAGTTCGCTTGTTGGCAAAATCCGGATCGTGGACGATGTCGATTCGACGGTAGAACGGTTTGGGAGAATTCTGGAAGACAAACAACAACAGATCGTTGGACTTCAAACCTGTCGAGGTACCATCGACATACAAGGTCGCCAGATTCTCTATACCTTCAGGAGTGATTCGCTGCGGCCGCGTCAAAGCCGGCTTCAATTTATTCCACCTGGCTCGCGCCTCAAGATCTTCGGCTGTTTCAAACGTTTGTGGTAACTCACCAGGACCGGGGATAGTTTGGATCCGCGCGCCGGCAGGAATGATGACAGGAGGCTCCGTCATCGCTGAAGTGATCCGCCCCTGATCGGGCAAGGAGAAGGAGCCTGCAATACTCTCCACCGTATAGGCCAGATGAACACTCGCTGCCAGACCGGAACGTGGCACGTATCCGACCAATCGAGCTAACTCCACGAGAGAACGATGTTCAGTCGCGGTTTGAAGATACCCCTCGTTGGCAATCCGTTCTTGATAGAAGGTCAACACATCCGCAACCGTGGCCCACGCATCGAGCAGCGCCACAGCCGGGTCATCGCCTGTGTCCGAGGTCAGTCGTCCGAGAAGAGGGAATCCTCGACGCGACAGCTCGGCCTTCATACTCCTGAGAAACGACGAGTGGGTCCCGACTCGATAGCGGAGACTGTCCAAACCTGAGCGATTACTCACGGAAAGAGGAGTCCTGCTCTCGGCAACCTCCCAAGAATCGTTGGGCCTTGTCATCGTCCCCCCTCAATCGTCAATGTCAGCTTCCCGAACTCCGGAGAGTTCGGATCATTATCAAGCCGTGGAATTTCGAACTTGCCAACCGATAGCAATCCATCTCGAATGGCGTCACCCGACGGCTGCCCCAGGCGTTCGAACTTCTTGACGTCAATGTTGCGCACACCGGCCACAGCTTGGGCGGAGGCCACAAGCCGGCTGAGATAAATACTGTCGCCGAACGAGAGAAGATCGGGATGAAAGAAGCCCCTTCGTCCCTCGGGAAGCATCCCGGTCCCGAGCACCGCACGGAGTTCTTCACGCACATGGTCCCGGAGTTGATGCGGATGAATCGTCACGGACAGTTCAATATCGAGGGGCACATAACGGGCCGGAAGCACGACGACCTCATGACCGATCCGTCGATAGGAGTGCAGGCCTCTGGCCAATTCGTCGCGGAGGCCATCCTCAAGCACAACACCATGCAGCGGGTCGATAAATACGCGGACCTCATACCAACCATGAGCCCAGCGGAGTTCAGCCGCCGCACGCTGCACCTTCTGGTTCCGTTCCGCCAGACGGGCATAGTCGTCGGCGACCACCGCTCGCTCAAGCCTGGATCGA
>WBZU01003345.1_pt1 | contig 10544 bp, 8 predicted proteins | sample 5204311 | NCBI WGS metagenome assembly WBZU01 (sample SAMN12344359, study PRJNA552823) | activated sludge metagenome | biome: Activated sludge suspended growth; feature: Nitrification reactor; material: Wastewater; isolation source: activated sludge from nitrification reactor of wastewater treatment... | reverse complement strand
CACTGAAGCGCATCCAGATTATTCTCGATGGTGTGTTGATGGCCCGCGATCTCGAAAACGACTCTAGCGATGCAGTAAATCCTGAATCTTTTGCGATACAGGCCGCACAGCAGGCCAAAAAATTGGGCATTACAACCAAAGTATTCGACGAAAAGCAACTTGCCAGCGAGGGCTTCGGGCTCATTACGGCCGTTGGTCGCGGCAGTCGCTATAAACCACGACTGGTCGTCATGGAGTATCTGGGTAATCCGAAGAGCTCTGAGCGCTTGGCCCTGGTCGGCAAGGGGATTACCTTTGATAGCGGTGGCGTGAATCTTAAACCCGCAGCCGGTGGCATGCTCGAAGAGATGCACATGGATATGAGCGGTGCTGCGGTTGTGCAGTCAGTTCTCTTTACTGCTGCTCGTCTCAAAATCAAGAAGAACATCATCGGCATTATGCCGCTGGCCGAGAACGCGATCTCTGGCGATGCGTACAAGCCGGGAACTGTTATTGCGGCGTATGGCGGAAAGACCGTGCATGTTTTAAATACCGATGCAGAGGGTCGTCTGGTTTTGGCTGATGGTTTGGCATTTGTATCGAAGCACTACAAACCAACGAGCATCATCGATTTTGCGACCCTTACGGGCGCGGCGCTGGTGGCGCTCGGTGAGGTGTGTGCTGCGATGATCAGTAACAACGACATGTTAGCTCTGCAGCTATTTGAGAGCGGACAGCGCACCTTTGAGCGTCTCTGGCAGTTGCCGCTGTACGATGAGTATCGCGATGAGACTAAGGGAACAATCGCTGATCTCCAGAATATCGGCAAATCGGGCGGTGGTCGCTACGCTGGCACAATAACCGCAGGTGCGTTCTTGGAGAACTTCATTACCCCCGGCACGCCATGGGCACACATTGATATCGCCGGCACCTCGATGGTTTCGGCGCGCCATGACTACATAACAAAGGGTGGGACCGGCTACGGTATTCGCCTCATGATCGATTTTTTGCAGCGTAATTCTGATCTCACATGAAAGTTGAATATATCGGCCACGCCACCTGTGTTGTGCAGATGGAAGGATTAAATATAATTACCGATCCTTTTCTGCGCCACCGACTGGCGATTGTTAAAAAGCGCTTCTCTCCACTACCTGATATTGCAAAACTCCCCAAGTTTGATCTTGTCTTGCAGTCGCACGCACACCTCGATCACCTTGATATTAAGTCATATGAACTTTTGCCGCGCGATACCCAGGTTGTGGCCGCAGAAAACATCGCGCCAATTATTGAGGGTCTTGGTTTTACGAACGTCGTGTCGCTGACATGGGGGCAGGAGTTTCGCTTCCGCGGATTTACAATCACCTGTACGCCAGTGCAGCATGTGGGTGGCCGTGTCTTTAATCGTAATACCGGCTATTGCAGCTTTACTGTAGAAGGGGAGCGCGAGACCCTCTATTTTGGTGGTGATACCGCATACTTCCCTGGTTTTAAAAAAATTGGCGACGCCTTTGATATTGATGTCGCCTTACTGCCGATTGGTGCATATGCGCCACGTCGCGCGCTCAAAAAACTCCACATGAATCCACGCGATGCCTTGATGGCTTTCCGTGACCTCAAGGCGCGGTTTATGGTGCCGATTCACTGGGGAACATTCATTCTCTCCAAGGAAGGATTGCATCGCCCACGCGAATTTATGCAGCGCTTGATTGTGGAAGAGCATCTCGAAGATCGCATTATCATCTTGCCGCACTTGGGTCGGCATGACTTTCCCGCACAAGCATGAAGCCCTTTCGCACATCCGACTCACTTTCTACTATCGCTGGTCAAATGATCTGCTGGCTGCTTGTTGTTGGTGCAGCGACCGGCGGCGGTATAGTTGTGTGGCGCTTAGCGCAGGAAGAATTTCCCGCCGCACAGGCGATGACGATTGTGCAGCGACCGGTAGAGGAAGGCATAGTAATTGCTGTCGCTAATCTCCCACAAATCAGCGACGGTGTGTATGTTGTTTGGGCACGTACCGGCACTACTATGACCAAACTTTTTTCTTTTACGATGGTAGACGATACGATTTATCGTGATGCGCATCACCGTGGTGGCAAGGTGGCACTCACTACAGCGCTGCAGACGGAAGAAATTTTGATCACGCAGGAAAAAAATGCCGATGTGACCGTACCGAGTACTGCGATTGTACTGCGCGGCCCGCTGCATGAGGGCGCGGGGGTGCTCTGGGGTACGACGGCAACCGGGCCTGTAATCAGTGGTCGAGTGACCTATGTTGCCCCGGTGCTGCGATGAGCATCTACCTCGACTACGCAGCCACCACACCAATTGATCCTGCCATTCAAAAGGCGATCGCGCCATTTTTGCATACAGAGTTTGGGAATCCCTCGGCCCCGTACCACCAGGGTCGCGTCGCACGCGCCGCAGTGGAAGAGTCGCGTGTGCGTGTTGCGGCCGCACTGGGTTGCTCCTCGCACAACATTCTATTTATGGGATCGGGAACCGAGAGCACCAATACAGCGATCTTTGGTGTTGCTGCAGCGAATCCTGCGCGACGGCACATCATTACGCAAGCCACAGAGCACAAGGCGGTCTTAGAGCCAATTCGTGCACTTGAAAAGCGCGGCTGGAAAGTTACGATTCTCCCAGTTGATTCGCATGGACTGGTGCGACCGAGTGATCTTACAGCAGCGCTTACCGACGACACACTCCTCGTTTCTATCATGTATGCCAATAACGAAATTGGTACTGTGCAGCCCATTGCGGAGCTGGCACGAATTGCGCACGCACATGGAGCACTTTTTCACACCGATGCGTGCCAGGCTGGCAACGTTCTCTCGCTTGCGGTCGACTCCCTGGGCGTGGATCTCTTGACGCTCAATGGCGGGAAGATCTATGCGCCAAAGGGTGGTGCTGTGCTCTATGTTGGTGATCGCGTATCGCTCGCGCCACTGATCTATGGCGGCGGACAGGAGCGGGGATTGCGCGCGGGAACTGAAAATGTTCCTGCCATCGTTGGCTTGGGCTTTGCGGTCAAAATGGCGCAAGAACAGTATCTAGCCGAGGCGACGCGCTTGGCGCAGTTACGCCAACAGCTCATTGCAGGAATCACAAAAGATATTCCAGATTTTATCATCAACGGATCCACAAATGCTGTTTTGCCATCGACACTGAGCGTGTCTTTTAAAGATGTGGATGCCGAAAAGCTCGTTTCCTTGCTCGATGATGATGGCATCGCCGTAGGCATGGGATCGGCCTGCGATGCCACCAGCGTTGAGCCCTCACACGTACTGCAGGCTATAAAACGTGATCCAACGTATCTGCGTGGCACGATTCGCATCACAATGGGTCGCTTTACGACTTCAGCTGAGATCGAAAAACTACTTTCTACCCTACCACCGCTGGTTCGTCGTTTGCGACAGCCGTAGTGTTGTTATTTTGGCTCAAACATTGTATAATACAGCCAATTCACAAAAGGCAGATATGCCAAAAAAAGAAACACCAAAATCCAATCAAAAGATCGGGAAGATCGAGATTGACCGTGAACTGTGCATCGGCGCGGCTTCATGCGTGGCGGTGGCACCTGGCGTCTTTGAGCTTGATGACGAGGGAAAGGCGCGCGTAAAGACCATGGATGCTGAGTCCGAGCAGGCGATTATGGATGCTGCCAAGAGTTGTCCCGTAAACGCGATCAAGATCCTTGATGGCGCGGGCAACCAAATCTATCCCAAAGGATAATGTACGACTTTGCCCCACCAATCCAACGCGCCTATACGCGTGCTTTTGCACCATTGGCACGCTTCTTTCATGTTCGCCTTGGGTTAAGCCCCAATCAGGTCTCCTGGATCTCGTTTTTCTTCTCCATGTTGTCCATCGTCCTACTTTTTGCTGGGCAGCTGTGGTATTCGGCGGGAGCGCTGTTAATTGCGCTCTTTTTTGATGCGGCCGATGGCTCAATGGCGCGCATCTATGGTCTTCAGAGCAACATGGGACAGTTTCTAGAGTTTGCGCTCGATGGTATTCATGAATTTCTCTTGTATCTTGGACTGGCCTATCTTGGGTACATCACCTATCTCTGGTTCTTCTTGCTCCTCGGCGGAACATTACTTGTGAAGATCTATCGCACAGAGACAGGTTTTGATCCGGGCTTTCGTCGCGTCTCCTACTTCTTTGGCTTAATCGTTGGCTTTGAGTTGATTGCCCAGGCGGTCTTTTTCTGGTCAATTACGGGATTTCTCTTCCAGCTTGGAATTAAGTTCGTTCGTTACTACAAGCATCGTAAAATAATGAAACACATCCAATGAACTTCTGGTATTTCGCACTGCAAGGTGTTTGGTTTATCCTCCCGGCGGGTATTGCCAATATGGTGCCTGTTCTCTTTTCGCGAACGCTCAAGTTTCTCGACTATCCGGTTGATGGGGGGCGCACTTTTCGTGGGGAGCGCCTCTTTGGCGATCATAAGACTTGGCGAGGAATGCTGTTGGCACCAATCTTTGGATTGCTAACCTTCCTGCTGCAGCGCCAACTCTCTCATATTGGGTTCTTTAGTGCCCTGAGCCTCTTTAATTACGAGGTGATGTCGGTGTGGATTGGCGTTCTGCTGGGTCTGGGTGCGATTATCGGCGATCTCGTAAAAAGCTTCTTTAAGCGCCGTGCCAAGATTGCGCCGGGACACTCATGGTTTCCCTTCGATCAAATCGATTGGATCGTCGGCGCCTTTGTGTTTTCGGCACCCCTTTTCTTCCCGGGTCTGCGCATGATCATTGTTACCTTCTTTGCGGGCATCGTTTTGCACATCCTGACGAATCTCGCAGGCTACGTGCTGCGGATCAAGAAAAATCTCCTCTAATTTGCTAAGCCAAGCCCATTTTGCTATTGTGAACCCACTATGAATACACCTACCAAAGAACCGCTTCTCTCAGGTTTTCGCCCCACTGGCCCCTTGCATCTCGGGCACTACGTTGGCGCGATCAAGAACCTCGTTGAGCTACAAAAAGAGCCACAGTACGGGCCCTTCTATTTCCTTATTGCAGATTACCAAGTGCTCACCGATCACCCTGAAAAGGCGCAGCAGGTGCCAGAATTCTCGAGGGCCATTGCCATGGATGCGATCGCGGCCGGCCTCGATCCAGAAAAGGTGCATTTTGTTGTTGAGTCACAAATTCCACAGATCGCGGAACTTACGCTGTATTTTTCTATGATCGTTACCGTGGCCCAAATGCGCCGCAACCCAACCATCAAGGCAGAGGCCGCTGAGGTGGGCATCGACGCAGAGACCGACAAGATTCGCTACGGCTTTTTGGGATTTCCAATTATTCAGACCGCAGATATCTTGGCTTTCCGCGCAAAGTTTATTCCGGTAGGCGAAGATCAGCTTCCACACATCGAAGCCTCGCGCGATATCGCCAAAAAGTTTAATAATACCTTCGGCGAGCTTTTTCCGTTACCAGAGGCCTTAGTAGCGCCCACCGCACGTCTTCTGGGGCTTGATGGCCAGAAGAAGATGAGCAAGAGTCTCAATAACGCTGTCTTTTTAAGCGACGATGCCGCAACCGTTGAAAAGAAGATCATGAAGGCCTATACGGATCCCAACAAGGTGCACGAACATGATCCCAGTGATCCCGAAAAGAGCGCAGTTTTTGCCATGTACAAAGCACTATTTCCAGAGATCGCGCCGCAGGTGGAAAAAGAGACGCGCGAAGGTCTCATTGGCTCTGTTGCAGACAAAAAGCGTCTCGCCGGCATGGTGAACGACTTTTTGGAACCCATGCGCGCCCGCCGAAAGCCCTATGAGGCAGATCCAGCACTGATCAATACGGTTCTCGATCGCGGCACAAAGGCGGCGCAGGCAGTGGCACAGGAGACACTCGCTCGCGTGCGCAAACTCGTCTATAACTACTAGGAGGCAGGATGCAGCTAGCAGATCGCGCGGAGGCCGCCGAGAAAATTGCTGCACAGCTTACGTCATACCAAGATGACCCCAAGGCCATCGTTTTAGGCATTCCACTCGGTGGCGTAGTGCTTGGTGCCTTGATAGCAAAGAAGTTGCACCTGGGACTCGATATCGTGGCAACTGCAAAGCTTGCAGCTCCGGGAAACGCTGATCTCGCAATTGGTGCCGTAGCAGAAGGGGATGTGCAGCAGTTCAATCACGAGGTGATTGGCATGTACGATATCAGCATGACATATGTTGATCAGGAAAACGCCCGCGCGAAGCTCCGCCTGAAAGAAGTTGCACAATCGATTCGCGGTGCGGCCAAGCCAGTGCCACTTGCTGGTTTGACGGTCATTATCGTTGATGAAGGATTGGTAACCGGTTACTCCATGGCGGCGGCTTTGCAGAGCATTGTTAATCAAGATCCCGCCAAGATCATTATCGCAGTACCCTTTGCAACGCACGAGGCGCTGGAAGTACTGAACTTTACGGGCCCACTCATTGTGCTCGACACACCCGAGGCGACTCATGCTTTGAGCTCGTACTATAAGGAATACGTACCGGCAGATATAGGTATGGCACAAGCAGCATTTATCGGGTCACATCGGTAAAAAATGGTGTGGGTAACTGAATTGAAATTGTGCCACCAATGTGGTATAGTTTTTTTAGTTTTTCAGCACGATTTTGCATGCTGTTTTGCCAGTATATAGTACCTCTGTGGCCAAAAGAAAAATTACACTAAAACAAAAACGAGATCGATGGCTTAAGGCGGCACACCGCGCCCACTTTTTGCGTAAGCTGCAGCTCTTTTTCCCGCTGGTCGGCATTGAGATACTTTTTGCACTCCATAAGTTCCCGGCACTGATTTTTGGTGAGACCCATCACACCTTCTTGCGCCATGCCGATCGCAAGCGCAATGGACGCATTGTAAGCTCCTATGCTACGCATCGGCGGCACGAAAGTTTTGCGCGCGCTGCAACTGCAGTGCTCGTCGTTTTTAGTATGACACTGGTTCTTTTTGGATACTTCTGGCGCGGACAAACCGTGCATGCTACCGAGACCTTTACGGTTAATAGTGGCAACGATGTTGATGATGGCACCTGTGATGGAACGCACTGTAGTTTCCGCGAGGCTCTAAACGCTGCCAATGCATCGCTCGATAGTAGTAAAGTTATTAGTTTCAACATTCCGCAGAGTGATGCAAGTTTTAATGCAGGCACCGACACAATCGCTGGCACCGATGATGACTATTGGCAAATTGACATAACGGTGCCACTCTCAACCATCCAGGCTGACGGCATCTTTGTTAATGGCAAGAGCCAGACAGATGTTGCCGGTGACGCGCAGCCAGAGATTTTGTTGAATTATACTGGCGTTGATCCTGCCGATTTTCACATCTATGCATCCGATGTTGAGATAGATGGGCTAGCGCTAAATAATTTTACAACTTTTGGTTTTACCGTTGGTAACGCTACGCAGTCAGTTTCAGGTGTCAATATTCACGACAACTACATTGGCACCAATGTGTACGGTACGGCCGCACAGTCAAGTCCCTCTGGCTTTCCGGGGATCTCGCTGTATAGCAACACACCAGGAAACACAATTTCTGGTGTAATAATTGCCAACAATCTGATCTCTGGCAATGGCGTTGGCGTTGAGGCGATTCAGAACTCGGGCGGCGGTGATGTAAGTGGGATCACTATCCAAGATAATAAAATTGGTACCAATGCAGCTGGTGATGCCGCTATCTCGAATGATGGTAGTGGTATCTCTTTGGATGGTGCCGGTGTTATAGGCGCCACAATTACGGGCAACCAAATCTCCGGCAACCTAGGATACGCTATTAGCATTATTAATGGCGCAAGTGGTGCCGTTGCTACTAACAACCTCATAGGTGTGAATCCTGCCGCCGACACACCACTCGGCAATGGTGGAGGCGTGCAGTTAGCTAGCGGTGCGCATGATAATACGATCGGTAGTACTACTGCCAATAATCATAATGTGATTTCAGGGAGCATTGGTGCCGGTGTGATTTTGAGCGATAGCACGACAACTGCCAATACTGTGATCGGGAACTTCATTGGTAGTAATCGCGTAGGGGATGATGCAACGAATACGATCGCCAATGCTTACGGCGTGCGGATTACCAATGGTGCGCACGACAATATGATTGGTGGCAGCAATGGTACCGTTGTGTGCAATGCGGGACCTTGCAATGTGATCGCTGGCAACACGACGGCTGATGTGCTCATTGAAGACTCAAACACCAACATCGTTGCGGGCAACTTCATCGGCACGACGAATAGCGGTAGTCGACCCTTGTCCTTTACGAGTGAGGCGGCACGTGCAGTGCAAATTACAGGAACCGCGAGTGGCAATGTGATTGGTGGCAACAACAATCATGCCACGCCGGAATTTGAATACGGGAACCTCATCTCTGGCTATGGCGCGGGCGACCATGCCGCCTCAATTCACATTGGAAGCACCAGTGCGAATAATGCTGTGTACGGTAATTTCATTGGAACAAGTCCCTCGGGTGCTGCCCCAGACAATTACAATAACGTAACGGGCGCGGCTGGAAGTGATGGCATTAATGATCTTCGGCACGATGTCGCGATCTTGCTACAGGGTACCGGCAATGCCATTGGTGCTGGTACGTTTAGCGATCTCAATACCGCAAGCTTTAAGGGGAATCTCATCTCTGGTAACGGAACGGCAGTTGTCACTGAGACTGCCATGGGAAGTTTGGTCGCGGGGAATCTCATTGGCACCAATGCGCTTGGAACGGCAGCTGTGGCCAACGGCGGCGGTATATTTTACATGGGCTGTCCTGCAGCAAATGAGGCGGATTGTGTAGCTGCAGGCGATACGCAAATTAGTGGGAACCTGATTTCCGGAACCAGCACCGATCCAGAGAACCCATCTAGTTTATTTGTCGGTATGGGCATTACACTGGGTGATATTAATAGTGATCTTGCCGCGGATCATCTATCGATTACAGGAAACTATATCGGCACAGATGTTTCTGGTGCTACGGCACTTTCTAATAAGCACGGTATCTTTTCCGTAAATGCAGATGGTGTTGTCATTGATAGTAATCTCATTTCGGGAAATACGAACAATGGCTTTGAGATCTCGCCATTCGGCGCATCAATCGCATCAAGCCTTCACATTACCAATAACAAGATTGGTACGACCGCATCTGGCAATGCAGCACTTGCCAATGGTGATACGGGCATCACTCTACGATCGCCGGCTACAACCTTTGTAATCCGTGGGAATGTTATCTCTGGCAATCACAACAACGGTCTACTTGTTGGTGGTGGCACGGGTCATGTGATTCAAGCTAATAAAATTGGTCTTGGGCAAGACGGTGAAACGGCTGTAGCAAACAACGGCGGCATTGCGGTGGCAGATATAACCTCACTGACGATTGGAGGGGAAACTGAAGGTGACGGCAACATTATTGCTGGTAATGATAGCACCGGCCTTAGTACTACCAATCTTGATACAGCGACAATTCGCAACAACAAAATTGGTGTTAATAGTGCCGGGGATAGTCTCCCAAATGGTGCAGGCGGCGCACAATTCGTTAATGGCGCGAACCTTACGGTTAGTAATAATCAAGTTGCAAATAATCTTTCTGATAGTGAGACGTTTTACACCGGTACTGCTATGCCGCTGCAGCGAGGTGGACAGCAATACACAGATCTCTTGACGAGTCTGGGGAGCTGTACGAGTGGCAAGGGACTTAATGTTGTCTATTTGCCGGATGCTTACCATGTATCAAGGGGAGTGATTTGTAGTGACGGACAAGTGCTAGCTGGCGTGGATGGCAATTATGATCTCAATGTAAGTGTAATTACCAACGGTAGCAATCACTACACGGTGCTATGGAGTCCAACGAATCTCTCCGCCATCGGCTTAGGCACCGTGGACTGTTCTTTGATAAAGAGCATCGCGGGTGCTGGAGGCACATGCGATGCTACGCAGACTCTCTTTACAAAGAGTAGTATGGGCGGGGCTTACACACGCAGCGACTTTACTGATGGCTTAAGTGTTGCGACTGGCTTTACGGCGACTCCCGTGGTAACGAATAGCGCCATAGTCAATGCGGGCATTACTGCGATTGGTGTGGGCGGTACGGGGAATCTCTTTACGGCAAACACATTTACGGCCAACCAAAATGCTGGATTGCAATTGATTAATGTGGGTAATGCAACGGTTGATGGTGATGTGTTTGAAAACCAAGTTGATACAACTTCCGATACCGATGGCGGCGCACCGCAAACTGGTTATCTGATCTCGCGACATCCTCTGGCAATCGACAGCCAGAAGTACGATCAAATTATTGGTTATAGTGCAACCGGCGTAAACTATCTCTTCGCTGGTGGCACCAGTGGACACATCGCAACGGTCGGTGGTGATCTTGTGGAAGGCTATGCTGGGACTGATAATCTCGACGTTGCGTTAATCGACATGACAATCTCCGGTACCACCTATCATTTTACGGAATACTTTGGTGCATTGATCTTTTCACAGATTGGGCAGCCAGAAAACTGCACTGGCGTTGAGGCGCTATTCGGTATCATCCCATTGCCACCAGGTACCACAACTACCTGCAAGGCCT
>WBZU01003341.1_pt1 | contig 10549 bp, 8 predicted proteins | sample 5204311 | NCBI WGS metagenome assembly WBZU01 (sample SAMN12344359, study PRJNA552823) | activated sludge metagenome | biome: Activated sludge suspended growth; feature: Nitrification reactor; material: Wastewater; isolation source: activated sludge from nitrification reactor of wastewater treatment... | reverse complement strand
CCCACCGACCCCCGCCACCCCGACCACAACCGTGGCAACACCCCCGGCAACACGACCGACCCACCCGAGGCCCCGACACGAGCGGCACCACCACCGACCACCTCGCCACCACGGACCACCACGCCAACGCCAACGCCAACGTCAACACCGGCCCCACCCGACCTCCGCGCCCGCCACGCCGCAGCGCGCCGTGCTGCCCGCACGCCCACGCAGCACACAACACCGGGGCGACTGTTCGAAACCGGGTGAGTCGGACGGTCAGCCCGCACGGTAGGTTCGCCCGCCGTGGACCGGGTGGCCGAGCAACTCCGTGAGCTCGTCCCGGCGCTCGCGTTCCTGTTGGCGGGGGTCCCACTGGCGGCCCTGCTCGACCGCCTCGGCTTCTTCGAGTCGGTCGCCGACCTCGTGGTCGGCCGGTCGACGCGCGGCACCCCGGTCGCCGCATTGTGGGCGCTGGCGGCGGCGACGACGGTGGTCCTCAACCTCGACACCACGATCGTGCTCCTCACGCCGCTCTACCTCCGACTCGCGCGGCGTACCGGTACCGACGAGGTCGCCGCTGCCGTCATCCCACTCGTGCTGGCCGGGTTGGCGTCGTCGGTGCTCCCGGTGTCGAACCTCACCACGCTCATCGCGGTCGAGCACTACGACCTGGGCACCTGGAACGTGATGGCCCACCTGGGAGTGCCGAGCATCGCTGCCGTCACGGTCGGATGGTTGGCCTATCGACGCCACCACCCGACGCGCCTGCCGGTGGTCGCTCCTGGACCGGTCGATCGGCGGGCCCTGTGCTGGGGCGGGGCAGTGGTCGCCGGGCTGCTCGTCGGGTTCGTGCTCGGCCCGGCCGTGGGCATCGACGCGTGGATGGTCGCACTCGCCGCCGACGTCGTGCTGATCGCCCTCACCCGAGGGGTTCCGTGGCGGGAGGTACCGCTGGCCACGGCCGTTCTGGTCGCCGCAGTGGCCGCTGTCGTCGCCGCGACCGTGCCCATCGGGGCGGCCGACTGGTTGGCCGAGCACGGAGACGGCGCAGCGATCGGGGCGACCTCCCTCGCGGCCGCAGCGGCAGCGGGTGCTGTCAACAACCTCCCGGCCCTGCTCGCATCGTTGGGGACGTCGACACACATCGGATGGGCCGGTTGGGCGTGGCTGCTGGGCGTCAACGCCGGCGCGGTACTGGTGCCGACCGGAGCGCTCGCGAACCTGCTCTGGCTCCGCATCATGGGCGCCGAGGGCGCACCGGTGACTTGGTCTCGCTACGTGGTCGCCGTCGTCCCGATCGCGCTCCCCGGATTCCTCGCCGCGATCCTCGTGCTGATCGCCCAGCACGCCGTCGGACTCGGGCCGTGATCGTGTGATCGAACCGACGGCCGAGACCCCGCCGGATCGAGGTCGTCGAATCGAGGTCCGCGAATCGAGGTCCGCGAATCGAGGTTGTCGGATCGACCGGGCCGTGGTTACAATTCCGACCAACATGATCGGGATTAACGACAAGGGCGGAACGGATCGGGGCAGCGTGGTGTTCGTGCACGCTCACCCCGACGACGAAGCCATCTTCACGGGCGGAACGATCGCCGCGCTCGCCCGCGCCGGTTACCGCACCGTCGTGCTGATGGCGACGTCGGGCGAACTCGGGACCCGTGTCGGCGGCGACCGCTCGACGACCGATGTCGCGGCGCGGCGCCGCGCCGAAGCCGAACGCTCCTGCACCGTCCTGGGCGTCGACCGCCTGGTCTTCCTCGACCATGTCGACTCCGGCATCGACGACCGCGCGACGCAGCGCCCGTGGGGGGCCTACGTCGACGTCGAGCTCACCACCGCCGCCGAGCAGATTGCGGCGATCGCCACCGAAGAACGCGCCGTCGCCATCGTGACCTACGACGACCACGGGGTGTACGGCCACCCCGACCACGTGCAGGTGCACGACGCCGCGATGCTCGCCGCCGATCTCGCCGGCATCCCCACGCGGTACCTCGCCACGGTCGACCGCGAATACCTGCACTTCGTCGAGTCCCACCTCGTCGACCACGCCGGCGACGCCGTCCCGTCGATCCGCCCCATCGGCTCGGCCACCGTCGAGATCACGACCACGGTCGCGATCCACGACCTGCTCGACGTCAAGCAGCGCGCCATCGCGGCGCACGAGAGCCAGGTCGGCTCCGACCCCTGGCTCGGTGTGCCCAACGACTTCGCCGACGTCTACGGCTACGAGTGGTACCTCCGCATCGGCCCCGAGGGTCCGCTCGACACATTGTCGTCCAGCCCCGACGAACTTCCGGCGATCGGCGAGGTCGCCGCCCCAATCGCACCCCGGCTCGGCCCCGACGAGCTGGCCGAGATCGCCACCGGGCTGGCCACGGCCGCCCGTTTCAGCCCGCTTCCCGAGATCGACCCCGAGATCCGTCACTGGTGGCGACTCCTCGCGACCGACTCGTTCGACGCCTGGCTCATCGGCTGGCCGACGGGCGGAGCCGTGACGCCCCACGACCACGGCGGCTCGGTCGGCGCGTTCGCGGTCGTGGCCGGTGAGCTCACCGAGGTCGTCTTCGACGACGGGGTCGAGCACCGCAACCGCCTCACCGCCGGGCAAGCCCGCGGGGTCCCGGTCGACGCGGTGCACGACGTCGTCAACGAACGCGAGCAGCCGGCGATCAGCGTGCACGTCTACTCGCCGCCGCTGTCGTCGATGGCCTACTACGACGTCGACGGACGCAGGACGCTCCGCGTCGAGCCCGTGGAGGACGAGCGCGCCGTCTGGACGAATCCCGGCGACACCGGTCGCGCCGCCCGGTCCGACCGGGTCGATACTCGCCGCGTCGCCGACGTGTCGGCGGCGAGCGATACCGTCGGACCGTGACCGACGCGGCACCGTCCACCGACTTCGACGCGCTCCCCGCCATCGACCTCCTCCTGGCCGAGGTACGGTCGCAATCGGGGCATCGCCCGACCCCGGCCGACCTGCCGGCGATCGTCGCTGCCGGAGGGCTCGTGGTGGACACCCGCCCGGTCGAACTCCGTGAGGCCGACGGCGCGATGACAGGCGCTGTCGTCGTCGATCGCAACAAGCTCGAATGGCGCCTCGACCCGACGAGCCCTCATCGCCTCCCCGATGTGACCGGTCCGGACCAGACGATCGTCGTCGTCTGCGACGAGGGGTACGCGTCGTCGCTCGCGGCCGACACGCTGCGCCGGCTCGGTCTCGTCAACGCGACCGACCTCGACGGTGGCTACCAGGCCTGGCGGCGGTGGTCGGCCGGCTGAGCCCGGCACACGTCGCGACGATGCACTGCGTCAGGTCGCCGCGGATGCCCGGTCGAAGCGGGCGCAGAGGACGGCGATGTCGTCACGCTGCCGACCCGACCCGCCGACCTCGCTCAGCAACACATCGGCCAGGTCCTCGCACGGGACCGCGTGGTGCCGTCGCATCGTGTCGACGAGCAACTCGAGGCCGGCGTCGATGATCTCGGAGCGCTTCTCGATCAGGCCGTCGGTATAGAGGCACACGGTGAGCCCGGCATCGTCGATCGCCACGGTGGCCTCGGGCCGGGCCGCGGGGTACACGCCCAACGGTCGTGACAGCGCCTGATCGAACAGCCCGCCCCCGCCGGAGGGATCGTGCCAGGCCGGTGGCGGATGACCGGCAACGGAGTACCGCAACGACCGGTGGTCGGCGTCGACGACGACGATGGCAGAGGTCGCGAAGCGGCACGCAGGAACGAGTGCAGCGAAGTCGTCGAGCAGCTCGAGCACCCGGGCCGGTGAGGTCGTCGTCGCCGACAGCGCCCGGACGGCGCTACGGAGCTGGCCCATCGCGCTGGCGGCCTCCAGCCCATGGCCGACCACGTCGCCGATCACCAACATGACCGAGCCGTCGTCGACGGGCAGCACGTCGAAGAAGTCGCCGCCCACCTCCAGATGGTCCTCGGCGGGGACGTAGCGGCTGGCGACCTCGACGCCGACCACGTCACCCCCGGCCGGTTGGAGCAGACCGCGTTGGAGTACCAGGGCGACGTCGTGCTCGATGCTCTGACGCACGGCCCGGTCCAGGGCCTGGGACACCTGCGCCGCGAATCCGACGAGCTGGGTGCGGGCACCGACATTGACGTCGTCGGCTCGGCGGAAGCTGAGCCCCAGCGCGCCGTCGATCCGGCCGGCCGACCGCAGCGGCAGCGCTGCCCAGGCCTCGTTGCCGGAGTCCTCGAACAGCGAGCCCATGTCGGGGAACCGGGCCGGGGCGTCCTCGAGTGTCACGAAGATCTCCCGGCCCGTGCGGACCGCCTCGGCCACGGGCGTCGCCGAGTCGACGTCGACGGACTCCCATCCTGCGGTCGCTTCGTCGGTGAAGCCGGAGGTCGAGGTGAGTACCAGGCGGTTCGGTTTGAGTTCGTCGCGAAGCACCACCATCGCCGACTGCGCTCCGAAGGCCCGGACCGCGTCGGCGACGACCGCTGCCACTTCTTGTCGGTTCGACGCGAGCGCGAGTCCGGCCGTGGCGGTCGCGAGCTGCTGGGCGCGCGCTTCGCGCTCGCGCTGGTCGGTCACGTCCTCGACGATCGCGGCGGCACCGGTGACCTGGCCGCCGGACTCGACCGGAGCGGCGCGCACGACGAGGGTCCGCGAGTCGCCGGTCGGGGACCACTCCCCGGCTTTCACGTCGAGATCACGCACCGCCGCTCGGCGTTTCACCGCGTCGACCGCTGCCCGCAGCGTGTCGGGCGCGGCGTCGCCGGGCGTGGGGCGCCCCCCGAGGGCGAGGTCGGCGCGTTCGTTGGTGACAACGACCCGGCCGGCCTTGTCGACGGCGGCGACGCCCACGGGAAGCTGCTCGAGCACCGTCTGGAAGAGCTGTCGGCTCTCGGTCTCGCGTCGGTGCACCCGATCGAGCCGCCACGATGCCAGCGCCGCGCCGAGCAGCGACATCAGGAACAGGAGGCCGAGCGCGACGAGGGATCGTTCGAACTGCCACCGCAGCGGTGCGAAGAGCTCGTCGCGGGGGCGGTCGACGACGATGAGCCAGCCAGGGGTCGGCACCTTGGCGTAGCCGACGACCGATCCGTCGACATCGGCGAACACACCGTTGTCGGTGTCGAGGAACGTGCTCCCGGCGGCCGCATCGTCGGGGCTGGCCTCGGCATCGGCCTCGGCCTTGGCTGCAGCGGCGTCGACCATCCGCAGGGTCGCCGCCGCTGTCGCGATGCTCTGCTCGTCGACCTCCTCGCTCCCGAGGACCTGCCGCCCCTCACTGTCGATCGCCAAGATGGCGTCGGTTCCGAACAGCGAGCGCACGACGTCGTCGCTCGACGACGGGAACGTGACCGCCCCGGCGAGGACGCCGGACACCGCGAAGCCCTGATAGGTGGGGATCGCGAACACGATCGGCCGGTACGACTGGTCGCCCTCCTCCCGCAACGTCTCGACGGCGCGCCGCCCGGCCAAGGCCTCCTTCACGGCGTTGGTGGACGTGAAGTCGATCGGCGAGGGCGCTCCCTCGGCCGTGTCGACCGAGCTCGCCCGGACCTGTCCGAGCGCGTCGATCCACACCATGCCGCCGGCGAAGCCCATGTTCCGCGGAACGGCGAGGTCGATGGCGCGCTGGATCCCGGCTGCGTCGAGATCCGCGAAGGGCGCGGACGTACCGAGCACCGCGATCTCCTGTTGGACGAGCTGGATGAGGCTGCCGCCCAACGCGCCGGCGAGCCGGGCCGTCTTCTCGACGTTGGCGATGGCCTCGCGCTGGTTCTGCTCGTAGTTGGCGCGGAGCGCCGCGTACCCGAATCCCGTGAGCAGGCTGATGAGCACGAGCGACGCGGCGAAGGCGCGCCAACCGAGGTGTCGCCGGGGAGTGCGCGTCACCGGGGTGACCGAGGGAGTCGAGGCGGCGCCGATGCCACAACTGAGCACAGGAGGTTGATCGATGCAAGCGCCCCGACCTCGAAACTGCCTTGTGAGCACATTCACAAGGTGGGACGATGATCCGGTGGCTCCCCGACAGGTTCCCGATCGAGAGGTCCGCAGCAACCGGCGACATCACGTCGTGGTGATCGGCGCCGGGTTCGGCGGGCTGGCCGTGGCACGGTCCCTCGGCGACGCTCCCGTCGACGTCACGTTGATCGAGGCCAACAACTTCCACACGTTCCAGCCGCTGCTCTACCAGGTCGCCACCGCCGGCCTCGACAGCCCCAACGTCGCCTACGCCGTTCGTGGCATCTTCCGCCGACAGCACAACGTCGAGGTACGGATGGCGCGGGTCACCGACATCGATCTCGACGCGAACGCGGTCACCCTCGACTCGGGCGCAACGGTCCCCTACGACACGCTCGTGATCGCCGCGGGTGCCGTGTCCACCAGCTTCGGAGTGCCCGGGGTCGACGAGCACGGCCTTCCCCTGAAGTCGCTCGACGACGCCATCGCGATCCGCCGGCGCATCCTCGATCAGTTCGAGCGGGCCGCCGCCGACCCGTCGCTCGTCGATGACGGCGCGCTCAACGTGGTCGTGTGCGGCGGCGGGCCGACCGGCGTCGAGATGGCGGGCGGGATCATGGAGCTCTTCAACAAGGTCCTGCAGCACGACTTCCCCGATCTCCCGGTGCGGTGGGCCCGAGTGGTGCTGGTCGAAGCAGCCGATCGGCTGCTCCCGCCGTTCAGTGAGCAGTCGTCGCGGCGCGCATTGCGAACGTTGACGCGCCGGCGGGTCGAGGTACACGTCGGGGTGGGTGTGGAACGGGTCGAGCCCACGCGGGTCCATCTCGCCGACGGCACGGTGGTGCCGGCGCACACCGTCATCTGGGCCGCCGGCGTGGCGGCCAGCCCGTTGGCGAAGCTCGTCGGCACCGAGACGACACGCGGAGGTCGACTCGTCGTCGGCGACGACCTGTCGATCCCGGGACATCCCGAGGTGTTCGCGATCGGCGACATCGCCGCGACGTCGACGCCGCTCCCCCAGGTGGCACAGCCCGCCATCCAGGGCGGTCACCACGTGGCGGCGCAGATCCGCCGACGGTTGAGTGGTCAGGCGACCGAGCCGTTCCGCTACGTCGACAAGGGTTCGATGGCGACGATCGGCCGACTGGACGCGGTCGCCGATCTCCCGGGCGGGATCCACCTCACTGGTCCGATCGGCTGGGTGGCGTGGCTGGGGCTGCACCTCCTCTATCTCATGGGCTTCCGCAACCGCATCAACGTGTTCGTGAACTGGTGTTGGAACTACCTGACCTACGACCGTGGCAGCCGCCTGCTCGCCGAATCGCAGCGCATCGCAGCGGAGGCTCCCGACCACCTGCGGGGGTCAGGGGACGGACCACGTTCCGGGGCGACCTCTCCCGGCGAATGAAGTCGTACAAACTTGAACATGTCCGAACCAGCGACGTACGTCGAACCCGGTGAGTTCCAGCGGGACTCCGCTTACATCGAGACCCGCATCACCGCCGACGGCAGCGACGGCTTCCCGGTCGAGCCGGGCCGCTACCGACTGATCGTCGCCCGGGCGTGCCCCTGGGCCAACCGCGCCGTGATCGTGCGTCGCCTGCTGGGGCTCGAACCGGTGCTGTCGATGGGCATGTGCGGCCCGACCCACGACGCCCGCAGCTGGACGTTCGACCTCGACCCCGACGGTCGCGACCCGGTGCTGGGCTACGAGCGGTTGCAGGAGGCGTTCTTCGCCCGCGACCCCGAGTACGCGAAGGGGATCACCGTGCCGGCCATCGTCGACATCCCGACGGGAGCCGTCGTGACGAACGACTACCCCCAGATCACCCTCGACCTGTCGACCGAGTGGACCGCATTCCATCGTGAGGGCGCACCCGACCTCTACCCGGTGTCGCATCGCGACGAGATCGACGACGTGGCAGACCTCGTCTTCCGCGACGTCAACAACGGCGTGTACCGATGCGGCTTCGCCGGCGGGCAGTCGGCGTACGACGCCGCGTACCGGCGGCTGTTCGAGCGGCTCGACTGGCTCACGGACCGTCTCGCCGACCGCCGGTACCTCGTGGGCGACACGATCACCGAGGCCGACGTCCGCCTGTTCACCACGCTTGCCCGGTTCGACGCGGTCTACCACGGGCACTTCAAGTGCAATCGCTCGAAACTGTCGGAGATGCCCGTGCTGTGGGCGTACGCCCGAGACCTCTTCCAGACGCCGGGGTTCGGTGACACCACCGACTTCGTCCAGATCAAGCAGCACTATTACATCGTCCACCGCGACATCAACCCGACCGGCATCGTGCCCGCCGGGCCCGACCTGTCGGGCTGGCTGACGCCGCACGGCCGCGAGTCCCTCGGGGGGCGACCCTTCGGCGACGGCACACCACCCGGCCCACCGATCCCTGCCGAGGTGGTGCCGGCGGCCCACGGCGCCGGGGGTTGATGGCGGCGACTACCGTCGCCGCCATGACACGGGGACACCACGGGACAGGTTGGCGGGGCGCGCTCGGAATCGGAGTGTTGGCGGCGACGGTGGTGTTGGGAGCGTGTTCCGACGACGATTCGACCGACTCCGGAAACGGGCCGGAGACAACGACGACGACCACGGCGCCGCCGGCGGTCTCGTCCACCACCACGCCGACGCCCGGCCCACTCGATCGGTACGCCGGCTACCAGAGCGTCAACTACGCCGACGACACCCGCTGGTTGTGCCGGCCCGACCGCACCGACATCTGCTCGGGCAACCTCGACACCACCACGATCGCCGCCGACGGAACGCTCACGGTCGTGCCGTTCGAGCCGGCAGCCGACCCCGCCATCGACTGCTTCTACGTGTACCCGACGATCTCCCGGGACCCGACTCCCAACAGCGACTGGGACGCGTCCGACGCCGAGGAGGGCTACGCCGCGATCAACCAGGTGGCGCGGCTGCGAGCCGGCTGCCGGGTGTTCGCCCCGATCTACCGCCAGCGCACCCTCGGCGCCCTCGCGAGCAATCTCGGTTCCGGCGACTCCCCCGGCGAGGTGGTCGATCCGTTCGGCGATGTGCTCGACGCGTGGAAGACCTACATGGCGACCGAGAACCGGGGCCGGGGTGTGGTGCTCGTCGGCCACTCCCAGGGCGCGGCCTTGCTGAACCAACTGATCCAGGAGGAGATCGACCCGAACGACGACGTACGTTCGTTGCTCGTGTCGGCCTACCTCGCCGGGTGGGCGGTGGCGGTGCCGGAGGGTGAGGACGTCGGCGGCGACTTCGCGAAGGTCCCCCTCTGTCGGTCCGACGACCAGGCCGGCTGCGTCGTCACGTGGTCGTCGTTCCGGTCGAGCGCTCCGCCGGTGCCCGGCGCATTCTTCGGCAAGCCCCGCACCGGCGACGACCCCGCCGCGTGCACCAACCCGGCGGCGCTCGCCGGCGGCTCGGCGGAGCCCGACAGCGTGTTCCCGGCCAACGCCAGCGCGTCGATCCTGGCATCGGTGGCCGCCGACGCTCCCGGCGCCGGCGTCTGGGTCGACCCGGCGCTCGGCAAGGTGACGACACCGTTCGTGTCGGTGCCGGGCCTGGTGAGCACGGAGTGCGCGAGCACCGACGGGTTCAGCTACCTGAAGGTGACGGTGCAGGGCGATCCGGCGGATCCCCGCGCCGACGACATCGGCGGCGACCTCACGCCGGAGTGGGGCCTTCACCTCATCGACTTCAACCTGGTCATGGGCAATGTGGTCGACCTCGTCGCCACCCAGGCGACCAGCTGGGCCTCGGCCCGCTGATCCCGACCGCCCGACCGCCCGGGCGCGGCGTAGCGATCCGCCGCCCTTCGACCGAACAGTCGATCCGTTACCGGTCGAGGGGCGGGCCGGTAGGGTCCGACCGGGTCGCGAACGGCCGAGAGGTGGAAGATGACGGGGCCGATGACGAGACGACCGGTGCGAATCGCAGTCCTGAACGACTACGAGATCACCGTTGCCGGAGTGGCAGCGATGCTCGCGGCGTTCGCCGATCGCGCCGTGGTGGTCGAGCTGAGCGTCGGCGATCCCACCCTCGATCGGCAGGTCGACCTCGCGTTGTTCGACACGTACGGTCGGCCCGACTTCGCCGAGGTCGAGATCAGCGAACTGGTGGCTGACGATCGAGTCGGCTGCGTCGTGGTGTTCACGAACTCCATCCCTCCCGCGGAGATCAACCGTCTCCTCGCGATCGGGGTGTCGGGATGCCTGTCGAAGTCGTTGTCGGCCGAGCGGCTCGTCGACGAACTCGAGCTCATCGCCGCCGGCGAGCAGCGCATCAGCTCGTTCGAGGACCTTGCGAACCCCGTGGTCGTCGCCAACGCTCCGGGTGCCCGGTGGGGGCTCACCTACCGGGAGAGCGAGGTGCTCGCGCTGTTGTGCCTCGGCATGCGCAACAAGGAGATCGCCGCGACGCTGTACGTCGGCGGTGAGACGGTCAAGAGCCACCTCGCGTCGATCTTCCGGAAGATGAAGGTCGCATCGAGGGCGGAAGCCATCTCGACTGCCGTCCGAACCGGCGGGTTCGATCGGATCGCGGACCCTCGCTGAGCGTTCAGCGACCCGCCGGCGCATCAAACCCCCGAACGGGGGATCAGGTCGTCCAATGCCCACCGAAATGGGGTTC
>WBZU01002835.1_pt1 | contig 10558 bp, 10 predicted proteins | sample 5204311 | NCBI WGS metagenome assembly WBZU01 (sample SAMN12344359, study PRJNA552823) | activated sludge metagenome | biome: Activated sludge suspended growth; feature: Nitrification reactor; material: Wastewater; isolation source: activated sludge from nitrification reactor of wastewater... | reverse complement strand
TGCGCTCGCAGTGGTATGATCAGGAGATGGTCGGGGTCCTGCGTCTGCGCGAACTGGCAGATGACCTGTTCGTCGACCACGATCCGAGCCAGTTGTTCTTCCGCGGCCAGATGCAGTCGATCGAGGAAGAAGGCGAGGACTTCGTGCTGCAGTTGCCGCTGCCGCAGGTTGAACTGGAGAAGGTGAAGCTAACCAAGCGTGGCGACGAGTTGTTCGTCAACATCGGCAACTTCAAGCGCGAGATGTTGCTGCCCTCCGTCTTGGCCCAGCGCGATGCCAGCGGTGCCACGTTCGTCAACGGGATCCTCAAGATTCGCTTCCCACCGTCGCCGGCCGAAGTGCAGCGCGCCGGCTAGCGCATGTAAAGACAAAGGAATTTACTGTGGCAGGAATCTTCGATATCTTGGCCAACATGGCGATGACAGGGGTTGGCACAGTAGCCGGCTTCCAGGTCTCGCTGCGCGCGGCGCAAAATGTGCAGCCCCATCCGTTGCCGCACCAATTCGCCGCGCTGCTCGAACACCCCATGCGGCTCCAGTACCTGGACCCTGCCGAGATCCTGGGCATGTATGGCATCAGCGCCGAGATGACGGTGCTCGACCTTGGCTGCGGCACCGGGCTGTTTACGCGCCCGGCAGCGCACATGGTGGGCGAGCATGGCCGCGTCCATGCGGTCGACGTGCAGGCTGCCATGCTTGCCGCCACCGAGCGCAGCGCCCAAGCGGAGGGCGTGAGCAGCCGCGTCACGCTGCACCATGCCGGGGCATACGAGTTGCCATTTGCAGACGATTCGGTCGATCTCGCGATCCTCATCTCGACCATCGGCGAGATACCTGACAAGCCGGCTGCCTTGTCAGAACTACGCCGGGTCCTCAAGGGTGGTGCGCGGCTTGGCATCACCGAGGAAGTGCTCAATCCTGCTTATGTACTTGCCGGCAGCGTGCGCCGCTGGGCCGAAGAGGCCGGCTTCTATTTTGTGGCCAAGACGGGCTCGCCGTTCTGCTACCAGTCCGTCTTCGTCAACGCCAAGTAACCGGGCGACCGGCACCAGCCCGAGTCGCGCGTCGGCCATTTGAACTCTCCGCAAGGTTTCCATGCTGCCGCCACAGGCAGAGCGCAGCTTTGGAACCTGCCTTCCTGCGAAAGCTTCATACAAGATGCACAATAGCGATGTAGATCTGGATTTCTCATTGCCCTATCTCACGGTGGGACTCCCTGGTGTGGGCGGTGTGTTGCGGGCGACCGCAGAAGATTTTGTCGTCGAGGAAGTCGGTCTCTACGATGCCGCTGGCGACGGCCAACATTTGTACGTGAACCTTACAAAATCGGGTCTCACGACCAAGGATGTGCAGATTCGGCTGGCACGGCTCTTCGGCCTCGATCGCGAGAGCGTCGGCTTCGCCGGGATGAAGGACAAGTATGCGCAGACAACGCAGACCTTCAGCCTGAGCGTCGGCTATCGTCCCGCCGACTTTGCCGAGGAAGCGGCTCAGCGGATTGCGGCCGAACTGCCGGTCACGGTCAACTGGGCGCAGTTCCATCGTAACAAGCTGCGCCTCGGTCACCTGCTGGGCAATCGCTTCCGCATCCGCATCACGCAGCTTGCAGTGCCGCCGGCCACTGCGCTGGAGCGCGGGCAAACCATCGCCGCCGAGATCGTGCAGCGTGGTCTGCCGAATTACTTTGGCGTGCAGCGTATGGGCCACAATGGCAGCAATGTACGCCGCGGGTTGGATGTGTTGACGGGCGAACGGCAGAAGCTGGACAAGTGGTTGCGCCGCTTCCTGATCTCCAGCTACCAGAGCTATCTCTGCAACCGCTACCTGGTACGCCGTCTGGAAGCCGGTGCGTTCGAGCGCCTGCTGGCGGGCGATGTGGCCAAGAAGTACGCCACAGGTGGCATGTTCGATGTGGTCGATCTCGATGTCGAGCAGCCGCGCTACACAGCGCAGGAGATCAGCTTTACCGCACCGCTCTTCGGGCCAAAAATGTGGGCGGCGCAGGCAGAAGCCGGTGAGTTGGAAACAAGCGTGCTGGCCGCTTCGCCGGCGACGATGGAGGATTTGGCACGCGCCCACGTCGAAGGCACGCGGCGTTTGGGCCGGCTCTTGGTGCCGGACCTGTCGGTGACGCTCGACGGCGATGCATTGGTCGCATCGTTTATGCTGCCGAAAGGCGCCTTTGCCACCGTCGTCATGCGTGAGTTTATGAAAGTTGATGATGATAATCTTTCAGTTGTCGAAGAAGACAATGAGTGAGTTGAAGTAATATGAACAGGAAACAGCCGACCGCTCTCGTGGTCGATTCTAACAATGAAGCGCGTCGGAACCGCACCATGGAAATGCCAATATTCCCGCTCAAGAATGTCGTGCTCTTCCCAGGCATGGTGCTCCCGCTGCATATCTTCGAATTACGCTATCGCGAGATGATCAGCCGCTGTGTCCAGGAGAAGATTCCGTTCGGCGTCACCCTGATCGCCGAGGGGCAAGAGGTCGGCGCGTCCGCGCAGCCCTATCAGATCGGCACGGCTGCACGCATCGTACGCTCCGATCGGCTCGAGGACGGTCGCCTGAATATCACGACGGTCGGCACACAACGCTTTCGCATCCTGGAACTGCACCATGATCGCAGCTACTTGACCGCCCAGGTGGCGCAATATCCGGTCACCAACGGTGCCACGCGCCGGGCTGCCGAATTAAGCGATCGTGTGCGGCCGCAAGTGATCGAGTACATCGAACTGCTCTCGAAGGCCAGCAAGACGAAGTTGCAACTGGACCGTCTGCCCGAAGACCCTCTGACGCTGGCTTTTCTCATCGCCATCTCGTTGCAGGTCAACGCCACGGACAAGCAGCAGTTGCTCGAGGCGCCCGGCGTTCCCGAAATCCTCGCCCTGGAGAGCAAGCTCATCTCGCGTGAATCTCGCCTCATGCAATTCATGCTCGACACCGGCGAGGATGTACGCGCCATGAACAGCGGCCCCACTGGGTACGTCTTCCCCAATTGAGCCCCTTCTGCTGCGTTGCGAGCGCCGGAAATTTGGCGCCGCCTCGCCGGCATGATATACTTGGCAACGTCTTGGGGGATTAGCTCAGTTGGCTAGAGCGCTACGTTGACATCGTAGAGGTCACTGGTTCAAGTCCAGTATCTCCCACACATACACAAAGCGTTGATCAGGACACCTTTCGAGAGAAACAATCCTGGCAGAGAGCAGCGATCACCGGCTGAAAGTCGCTGCAGGAGACCTCTCAATCGACCACCTGAGAGCGAATGACCGAAAGCCAGCGGCAAGTAAGTCCTTCCGGTTCGCCCCGTTACCGGCGCCACAAGTGGTCTGAGCAGTTGCCCAGGCAACATGGGTGGAACCACGAGCGACAGCTTCGTCCCATGCGGATGAAGCTGTTTTTTGTTTTCCAAGCGAGTGAGCGGCGATGGACTTTTCGGCGGAACGCAAACGGCTGATCGACCTCTGTATCCAGATCCAGCAGATCCCGGCACCCACGGGCGCAGAGGAGACGCGCGCGCGGTGGGTAGCCGACTATCTGCGCAGCCTCGGCTACGACGCCGAACTCGACAGCCTGCACAATGTTTATGCCTGTGTGCGCGGGCAGGAGCGGGCGCCGGCGTTGGCCGTCACCGCCCATACCGACACGGTTTTCCCCGCAACGACGGATCTGACCGTGCGCCACGACACAGCGCACCGCCGCATCTTCGGCCCCGGCATCGGCGACAACTCCATGGGCGTTGCGTCGCTGCTCTGGCTGGCGCAGGTGTTGCGTGATACGGCGCCGCTCCCCGTGGATGTGTGGCTGGTAGCCAATGTGGGCGAGGAGGGCAACGGCGACCTGCGCGGCATGCGTGCGGCAGTCGACCGGCTGCAACCTGTCCTCGGTGCGGCCATCGTCATCGAAGGCATGGGTATCTCGCGCATCGTGCACCAGGCGTTAGCCTCACGGCGCTACGCCATCGAGGTGACGGCGCCCGGCGGCCATAGCTGGAGCGATTTCGGCGCCGCGAGCGCCATCCATGTGCTGGTGCAACTGGCGGCAGAGTTGACGCAGTTGCGGCCACCCTCGGCGCCGCGCACGACCTTCAACGTCGGCGTCATCGAAGGCGGCACCTCGGTCAACACCATCGCACAGCAGGCACGCCTGGAGCTTGACTTGCGCAGCGAAGACACCGCCGCGCTGACATCGATGATCGGGCAGGTGCAGGCGATCGTCGGCCGCTACCAGACTGTGCGCTGGCAGCAGGCTGGCGTCGCCGTCACCACTACCGTCATCGGCGATCGACCGGGAGGCGCCATCGCCGACGACCACCCGATGGTGGAGGCAGCGATCCGTTCGCTACACGCAGCGGAGGTCAAGCCACAACTCAGCATGCGCATCAGCAGCACCGATGCCAACATCCCGCTGAGCCGCGGCATTCCGGCCGTCTGCATCGGGGTTACCGACGGCGGGAACGCCCACCGCACCGACGAATGGATCGCGACAACACCAATTGGGCGGGGACTGCGCCACCTGCTGACATTAACGACGTGGGCGGCAGCGTGGCTGGGCCAGAATCGATAATGCGTGCTGAGATTTCAGCGTTCAGAAAAGTGAGGAACATCATCATGGCTGCGAATCAATCACCAGAACATGACCAACTCTACAAGATCCGCCACAGCGCCGCACATGTCATGGCGCAGGCGGTACTCGAGTTGTACCCGGAGGCCAAGATCGCGATCGGCCCGCCCATCGATACGGGCTTCTATTATGACTTTGACCTGGGACGTGACGAGAGCGACAAGCTGCGCTCCTTCTCCCCCGAAGATCTCGAGCAGATCGAGAAACGCATGCGGCAGATCATCGCCGGCAAGCACGCGTTCAGCTATCGCCAGGTCAGCGCCGACGAGGCCCGCCAGCTCTTTGCCGACCAGCCGTACAAACTGGAACTCATCGCCGGCCTCGAGCAGGGCGGGATCGACGAGTACGGCAACGAGACGGCCGAGAAGCCGGCCATCAGCACGTACAAGCAGGACACCTTCGAGGACCTGTGTCGCGGGCCGCACGTCGAGCACACGGGGCAGATCCCGCCTGATGCCTTCAAGCTGATGAGCGTGGCCGGTGCCTACTGGCGCGGCGACGAGAACAACCCCATGCTTCAGCGCATCTACGGCACGGCGTGGCGCAATAAGAAGGAACTGAACGAATATCTGGCCATGCTCGAAGAGGCCAAGAAGCGCGACCATCGCAAGCTGGGCCGCGAGCTGGAAATCTTCATCTTCGACGAAGAAGTCGGGCCTGGCCTGCCGCTCTGGCTGCCCAACGGCGGCGTCATGATCGCCGAGCTGGAGAAGCTGGCTGCCGACACGGAGCGCAAGGCAGGCTATCATCGCGTGCGCTCACCGCACCTGACGAAGGAAGATCTCTTCCTGCGCAGCGGTCACCTGCCCTATTACGCCGACAGCATGTTCCCGCCCATGGAACTGGAGGGGGTACGCTATTACGTCAAGCCGATGAACTGCCCCTTCCACCACAAGATTTATGCCTCCAAGTCGCGGTCCTATCGCGACCTGCCGCTGCGCCTGGCCGAATATGGCACGTGCTACCGCTACGAAAAGAGCGGCGAACTCTTCGGCCTCATGCGCGTCCGTTCTATGCAGATGAATGACGCCCATATCTATTGCACGGAGGAACAGTTCGAGCAAGAATTCATGGCAGTCATCGATCTCTACCGCTACTACTTCGAGATCTTCAACGTTGAGAAATTTGTCATGCGCTTGAGCACGCACCACCGCAAGGGGCTCGGCAAGAAGTACATCGACAACGAGCGGCTGTGGCTCAAGACGGAAGATATGGTGCGGCGTGCGATGGACAATGGCGGCGTGCCTTACGTGGAGGTGCCGGACGAGGCCGCCTTCTATGGGCCGAAAATCGATGTGCAGATCTGGAGCGCGATCGGCCGCGAGTTCACGTTGGCCACGAACCAGGTCGACTTCGCCCAGCCGGGGCGCTTCGACCTGCGCTACACGACGAGCGAAGGCAAGGAAGAGACGCCGCTGTGCATCCACCGCGCCCCACTGAGCACGCACGAACGCATGATCGGGTTCCTCATCGAGCACTATGCGGGCGCGTTTCCGGCGTGGCTGGCACCGCAGCAGGCACGCGTCATCCCGATCACGTCAGAGCACAACGACTACGCCACGCGGCTGGCGCTGGAGCTACAGGCATCCGGCGTCCGAGCCGAGGCCGACCTGAGCGCCGAACGCATGAACGCCAAGATCCGCGACGCTCAACTCATGAAGGTGCCCTACATGCTGGTCGTCGGTGACCAGGAGATGGCCGACAACACGGTTGCTCTGCGCAAGCGCGATGGGTCGCGCGTCAACGGCATGCACTTTGGTGCCTTCCTGGACTTCGTGACGCAGCAGATCGCAGACCGTAGTTCGGTGCTGTAATGCGCGCCCAGTGACCCTGCCCCATGGCAGATTTGCGGGCGAACGGAGGTGGCTCATCCATGGTGAGCACCGAACCGTTCGCCCGTTTTGATCCGGATGTCATGCCAACGACGATACGCCGGCCTGTGCGAATCCAACTCCTCCTGAAAAATTCGTCTTCCACTTGACGCACCAGAGGCGCAGTGTTATACTCCGCTACCAGTTGTAGTGGAATAACGCGCCCCAGATTGTCTGCATTTGAACAATGTGATTTGTGTGTTGTTCCCAAGTTCTTTCATGCACAAGGAGCGTTCATATTACGAGGAAAGACTTTACACGGAGAAGTCCGGCAGACACGACCCGGATCAATTCTGAGATTCGCGCCTCCAGGGTGCGCGTCATTGACAAATCCGGCGAGCAACTGGGTATCCTGAGCATCCGCGATGCCTTGGCCATTGCCACGGAAAAAGAATTGGACCTGGTCGAAGTGGCGCCCAATGCCGACCCGCCTGTCTGTCGCTTGATGGACTATGGCAAGTACCTCTTCGAGAAGCAGAAGCGCGAGCGCGAATCTCGCAAAGCGCAGAAGCAGATCGAGGTCAAGGAACTGCGCCTGCGTCCCAAGACGGACGAGCACGATGTCCAGGTTGTCATCAACCGCATCCGCAAGTTCACCAAGGAAGGGGCCAAAGTGCGCGTGCGCATTCGCTTCCGTGGCCGCGAGATGCAACATCCCGAAGTGGCGCGTGTCTTGCTGGAGCGTGTGGCGAACGACACCGCCGATGTGGCGACCGTCGAGTCCATGCCCGCCTTTGACGGCAACAGCATGATCATGATTTTGGCGCCGGCCGCATAAGCGCCAGCCCGGGAAATTTATCCGTGCCGGGCCACTCTTTTAATTGACATTTTGTCGCGCGTCAGGTATGATTTGACGCTGCGGTTCGCAACAAAACGGGCCTTTGTGCCCGTTTTTGTATGTCTGCGTGGGAAGCCGCATGACTTACGAGACAAGATAGAGGAGGCTATTATGCCGAAGATGAAAACACACAAGGGAACGGCCAAGCGTTTCCGCCTTACCAAAAACGGCAAGGTGATGCGCATGCTGGCCGGCCGCACCCACTTGCGCCGCCGCAAGAAGCCCAGCAAGAACAGTGACTTCCGCCATGCGGTGTCCAGCGATGTCAAGTACATCGTCAAGCAGGTGAAGCAGACGACCGGCAACTCTGCCAAGTAAACAACTACGTCGATATCGGACCAATTACTACCGCACGTGATCGGCCTGTAAGCGGTTTGGTCTCTGGTCAAGTGGCTCACGCCGTTCAAAACAACGGCGGCGCCAGACCGGACCAGACCCGCCCTCACGGAAGGAGAGATAAAGATGCCACGCTCAAGACCAAAGGTCTACGCCCACAAGCGGCACAAAAAAGTACTGAAGTTCACCAAGGGACAATATGGCACGCGCTCCAAGCTCTTCCGGCGCGCCAATCAGGCCATGCTCAAGTCCCTCTTTTACGCCTATCGTGACCGCCGCAATCGCAAGCGCGACTTCCGCAGCCTGTGGATCCAGCGCATCAATGCCGCGGCACGGCTCAATGGCCTCAACTACAGCCAGTTCATTCACGGCCTCAAGAAGGCTGATGTGCAGGTCGACCGCAAGGTGCTGGCCGCCATCGCCGCCAACGACGCCGCAACGTTTGCCAAAATCGCCGACGTTGCCAAGGCCCAGTTGAACTGACGCCGTCGCCGGCTTGTCGAATCCAGGCTTCCCACAGAAAATGTGCGGCAGGGGCTGAAACGCTCTTGCCGCATTTTCTTTTGAACGCAACCCATGAACAAGAACGCCGACGTCATTTCCAGCTTGGACAACCCGCGTGTCAAGGCGGCCCGCAAGCTACATACGCGCAAAGGGCGGCAGGCCGCGGAACAGCTACTCGTCGAGGGGGTGCGGCTGCTGGACGATGCGCGGCAGAGCGGCGCGCGCCCGGACGCCGTCTTCTACGCGCCCGATATACTAACCGGCACAGAGGGAACGGCACTGCTTGCCAGCCTGCAGGCAGCAGGCTATGCGTGCTTTGCGTGCACGCCGCCCGTGTTCGCATCGCTGGCCGAAACGGTCACACCGCAGGGCATCGCCGCAGTGCTCCCGCTGCCTGCGTTGCCCATGCCAGCGCAGCCAACGCTTCTGCTCATCCTGGACGGCATCGGCGACCCCGGCAACGCCGGCACGCTCCTGCGTAGCGCCGAGGCAGCCGGTGCCGACGGCGCCATCTTCGGGCCGGATGCCGTCGATCCCTTCAACGACAAAGTCGTGCGTGCGGCGATGGGCGCCCATTTTCGGCTGCCGATCCGGCGCTGCGCGGATTGGAGCGCGGTGGATGATTTGCTGCCGGCGGCCATGCGTTGGTACCTGGCCGAGGCACACGCCGAAATCACCCACGATGCCGTGGACTGGCGCCAGCCGTGTGCGGTCGTCGTCGGCAGCGAGGCCCATGGGCCGAGTGCGGAGGCACGGCAACGGAGCAGCGCCATCAGGATCCCCATGGCCGGCAGCACCGAGTCGCTCAACGCGGCGATCGCCGGCTCGGTGATTCTCTTTGAAGCGGCACGGCAGCGACGCACCGCGGAAGTGCGTTGACACACCGATCCCCTCGTTGTATGATTACGTTGACTCCCTGGCCCGAACAGTCAGGCTCGCAGCGGAAGCGGCCCCGGTGGAGGACGGTGCAATGACTGAGGCATTCTGGTGGTACCTGTTGGCCGGCTTTATTGTCGGCTTTACGCTTTCCACAATGTGGGAGTGGCTTTACTTCCGGCGCCGGCGGATGCGCATCGAAAATCGGCGGATTGCCGAACTGGAAACGATGCTGCGCACCTACGCCGCGGCCGAGGCAAGCCAGGCGCCGGCGACCGGCAGCCATGACACTTGGTCGACGCCGCCCTTCGACGATCCGGGTGCCTATCTCGATATTGAAGATGCCGCGGCCGTCTCTGCCGCCCCGCCCGCCGACCTGCCGCCCATGCGTGTAACCGCGCCGCAGGGCAACGGCAATCGCAACGCACCAAGCACCGCAGCACCGTCGACGACGCTACCTCACGAGAGCGGGACACGCAGCGCACCCGCCGTTGCCGCGGCAACGGTGACCGCGGCTGCAATTGCATCGAGCCGAACACAGCCCCCTGCACAAACAGCGGTGACAGCCTCGCCGCCGCAGGCGTACGCGTCGCCACGCAGCAGCACATTTCCCACCGCGGCAGCACAGACTGCCCCACCGCCGGTCAGCAAGACCCAGCCGCCGCCAACGACGCACACGATCCCCAATGGCCTGACCGCCCACTACCCATCGAACGACCCGCCCGCTGCGCCATTTCCATCGGCTGCGGCGCAGCCGGCGCCGGCATCAGCGCCGCTTGCCCTCGCCGCCAAGCCAGTCGAAGCGCCCCCCCCGCCCGAGACAACAGACGACTACACGCAGGCAGGAGCGACTGACGAGCGCAATCCCCGCGCCGCCATTGCATTGGGTACCGCCGGCACGGCCGTTGCACTTGCAGCCACACGTCCCCAAGAAGAGGAATCGGCGGCGCAGAAACCGGCAGACGAGCCCACCGCCGGATCGCCCGCCGGCACGGCCACCGCGCTCGCGATGACACGATCGCAAGTTGAAGCGCCGGTCACACAGGAGGCGGCAGACGAATCCGCAGTCGAACCGGCGGCCGACACGCGATCGCCGATCGCTCCGACCGCGACAAGTCAGCATGGCACAATGACATCCCCGCCGGCCGTCGCTGAGCCAGCCGGCAGCGAAGCCGCGCCACCGCCGGCCACAGGCACTGCAAACCTGGCGTCGCCGGCCCAGGCGGTCACCGCGCCCGAAGCTCTCCCCCGCGCGCCCGAGCCAACGCAGGCCACGACCACCGCCGCAACCAGCCAGCCGGCCGCCGACACGCCTGATCGGAGTGGCGCCGGTCTTGCCGCTGCGGCGATGACCGCAGTTGCCGCCAACGAAGCACGCGAACGAAAGCAGGCCGGCAACACCGACACGGCCAATATCAACGGCGTTTACCGGGAGAATGCAACCGGTGCGTCGGCAGCGCAGCCCGTCGGCGCACCACAGTCGACGGAAGCCACCGGTGGCCAGGCGC
>WBZU01003337.1_pt1 | contig 10566 bp, 9 predicted proteins | sample 5204311 | NCBI WGS metagenome assembly WBZU01 (sample SAMN12344359, study PRJNA552823) | activated sludge metagenome | biome: Activated sludge suspended growth; feature: Nitrification reactor; material: Wastewater; isolation source: activated sludge from nitrification reactor of wastewater treatment... | reverse complement strand
ATACGCCATTCGGCCACGCCGGGCAGGATGCACTGAACGCCTGCATGCATGATTTCGGCGGCTTTGAGCACAATCTGCAGTCACTGCGGGTGGTAGATAAGCTCGAGCAACGTTATGCCGAATTTGACGGTTTGAACCTGACGTTTGAATTGCGCGAAGGCATTCTCAAGCATTGCTCGGTTAAAAATGCCCGGCAGCTTGGCGATGTCGGGTTGCGCTTTATCAATAAAACAAACCCGAGTTTAGAAGCGCAAATCACCAACTTTGCCGATGAAATCGCCTATAACAACCATGATGTGGATGATGGCCTGCGCTCAGGCCTGATTACCATTGAACAATTGCAGCAAGTGGAGCTGTTTGCCTCGCAGCTCGATATTGTGAAAATACAATATCCAAAACTCGAGCAAAAACGGCTGATTCATGAAACCATACGCCGCATGATCAACGTACTGGTGGTCGATTTATGCACACAAAGCGCAAAAAACATTGCCAGCCTGAATCCGCAAAACATACAGGATATTCGCCGGTCTCCCTATCTGGTGAGCTTCAGCAAAGACATGGCGGCTAAAAATCATGCGCTAAAGCAGTTCTTGCGTACAAATCTGTATCAGCATTACAAGGTCAATCGCATGAGCGCCAAAGCGGAGCGCATCATCCGCGAGCTTTTTACTGTGTTTCTGGGGGATATCGGCCTCATGCCGCATGAGTTCCAGCAGCATGCAAAGGAAGATAAAGCGCGCGCTGTAGCCGATTATATTGCGGGCATGACAGATAGATTCGCCATCCGCGAGCATCGCAGGCTGTTTGCGGTGGAGGAATATTTGTAAACTTCATGTCATTCTGTGCCTAAGGCTTGTCATTCGGTGCTAGACACGGAATCTCACACAATTTTGTGAATATTGAGCAAGACCCCGAACCAAGCACGGGTGGCAGGTCACTTGTCATTGCGGGCTTGACCCGCAATCTAGTAACATTCAAGCATGTGTTACTACGTTTATATGATGACCAACAAGCCCAACGGTGTTTTATATGTAGGCGTAACAAACGACTTAATTCGTCGCGTTTATGAGCACAAAAATCATCTTGTAAAGGGGTTTACAGGCCGATAAAACCTCGAAATGCTAGTGTGGTTTGAGCAAACGGACGATGTAAATAGTGCAATTACTAGAGAAAAGCAGCTTAAAAATTGGCACAGGCAGTGGAAGATTGATCTAATAGAGCAAATGAATCCGTTTTGGAAAGATTTATATGAATCTATTCTTGGCTGAGATGCTGAATCAAGTTCAGCATGACAATGCCTTGTCATTCCGTACTAGACACGGAATCTCGTCAATAAACAATTAAGACCCTGAATCAAGTTCAGGGTGACAGATGAGCTAAATCAAGTATGGCACGATAGTTATGATGTTGCGCTATTACAACAAGATTGATAATTGTGTCGCTAAAAGCCACAAATAGCTTGCCCTTAAAAGCCACCCTTTGGCATACTGTCATCACCTTCTTAGTAAAAAAAGTAGTTTGTTTTATTGGGAAAGTTCGCGAACTTTCTCGTTTTTGTGGTTTGGTTAGTAGTAAATCAGCAATGATTTGTATTAAGTAAAATTATAAAGATGAGGGTAAATTTAGTAGTAAATAGCAGCAAACTTTTTAGTAACAAAAACTTGGAGATTTATATGAAAACGAAATTAAGTTTAGCAGTAGCATCAGCTCTAGTAGCTGTAGCTTCAAGCGCTAACGCTGGCATCGTGATTCCAGCTGGCGATTGGACAGTAGACATCGGCGGTAACGTTAACGCTTACTACACACACACTTCCTTCTCTGGCAACCAAGAGAGCAGTGTTAAAGGTGACTTTACTAACAAATCTGCAAATACCGTGCAAACTGGCTTGCTTCCATCAGCTTTCGGTATCGGTGCTAAAACACGTCAAAACGATTTAGACGTGGCATGGCAAATCACTTACTTCGTAGGTGGTGATTCAGGTACAGGTACGGCTTTCGGTAACAACTCAATCAACATTCGTCAAGCATTCTTGAGCTTTGGCGATAAAAGCTGGGGTACTATCAAGGCTGGCCGTGATTTAGGCATTTTCGGTTCTGATGCAATCCTGTCAGACATGACATTGTTGGGCGTTGGCTCAGGTGCTGGTGCTGGCGGTACTACAACATTGGGCCGTATCGGTTCTGGTTATCAATATGCTGACTGGGTTGGTCAAATCAGCTATGCATCACCAAACTGGAATGGCTTCAGCTTTGCAGCTGGCATTGATGAAGGTTTGAACAATGCAGTTGACGGTACTAACCACAACCTTGGCTACCAAGCTAAAGCCTCTTACGAGTGGGCTGGCGATGTGGGTGGTAAAGTATGGGTTGGCGGTATCTCTAACAAACACGAAGGTACAGCAACAGTTAGCAGCTACACAACCAGTGGCTGGGAATTGGGCGGTAAAGTGGATGTAGCTGGTTTTGGCTTGGTAGGTTACTACTATGACGGCCGTGGTTTGTCAGGCGCTAACTTCCCTGCTACTCCGAATCTGAACCTGAATGGCGGTATCAACTTCTTTGGTTTCGAAAAAACGGATGACAAGGGCGGTTACGTTCAAGCTACATACACTATTCCTGGTGTAGGCACTAAATTGGGTGCTAGCTGGGGCGAAAGCAAATCTGAAGCTAAGAACTCAAACCTAGAGTTTAAAAACGAAGCTTGGATCATCGGTGCTTACCATCCTTTAACCAAGCATTTGAACCTGGTTGCTGAGTACACAGACAACAAGATCAGACAAGAAAATGCTTCACCTGCTTCGGATGACAAGTTGAAAGCTAAAACACTTTCACTTGGCGCAATCTTGTTCTTCTAAGATGTCGTTCCGTGCTTGGCACGGAATCTCATCTGGCTCGAGATGCTGAATCAAGTTCAGCATGACAGAGCAAGAAGAAACAAACTTAAAACGGCAACTTCGGTTGCCGTTTTTTATTGTGCATAACACCGTATAATAATAAAAAAACATATTGAATATCATGATGAAAAAACCCGGTAGAAATGATCCTTGCCCGTGTGGTAGCGGCAAGAAATATAAGCAATGCTGTCAAACAGCTGAAACTGCCAAAGCTTCTAATGTGCCGTCGCTGGATTTACAAATTCACCAGGCAATGCAAAATGCATGGGCACATAAAAATCGAGGAAATTTGACGCAGGCAGAATCGATCTGTCACCAGATTATTCAGGTGTCTCCAAAAAATGCTGACGCTTTGAATCTGCTGGGTGCTTTGATGATGCAGGATGGCAGGATTGATCTTGCAGCCACCTATTTCAACCAGGCAATTCGCAGCAATCCTAAAAACCCCGAGTTTTATAGTAATTTAGGGTTGGCTTTGCATGAACAGGGGCAGCTGGATGCGGCTGAGGTGCATTATCGTAAAGCGATCTCTATCGATCCAAATTATGCGGATGCTTATTATAATCTGCATGCGTTGTTGCTCAATAGCAAAGACATGGCGTCGGCTATCAAGTGCATGACTAAAGTGGTTGAATTGAGCCCGCTGGATACCGATGCAAGATTTATTTTAGGGGTATTGCTGGACTATGCCGGTGAAGTTGCTGCGGCTGAAAACCATTTTGATATTGTGTCCAAAAGTTCGAATTTATTTCGAGCCAGGTTAGATGCCTGGCGCTATATTAAATCTGCTAACAAAACTCTGCCGCGTATCACCGGTAGTGGCAACGAAACATTCAAATTCGCGCTGTCTGTTGCAAATCCGGATGGCTTGGTGCTGGAGTTTGGTGTGCGATTCGGCACTTCGATCCGCCAGATTGCAGCCATGGTGAACCTGCCTGTGCATGGCTTTGATAGTTTTGAGGGTCTGCCGGAGGTATGGCATCACGAACCCAAGGGTAGCTACACCACAAAGGGCGTCATACCTACCGTGCCGGGGAATGTGAGCCTGCATGTAGGCTGGTTTGAAGATACCTTGCCCAGCTTTATAGCCGAAAATAGCGGACCAGTTCGCTTTATCAATATCGACTGTGATATTTATAGTTCAACCGTCACAATTCTTGAGCAGCTTGCACCACGTATGGTGGTTGGTACTGTTATTGTGTTTGATGAATACATAGGCAATGAGCGTTGGCGTGAAGATGAATTTAAGGCGCTTCAGGAGGCCGTTGCCAGATATGGCTGGAGCTATGAGTATATTTGCTTTAGCGTATTCACCAAGCAGGTGGGTGTAAGAATCACCAAGGTGTGATTTCAAGCGGCTGATTATCTTGTTTTTATGTAGGGTGTAATGCTTGTTTGCCTATGGTTTTAGTCAACGAAAAACAATATTTAACAGAATTTATTAAGCTGAATGAAGCTTGGATAACGCACTATTTCAAGCTGGAGGATGCAGACATCGCCTTGGCAAATAATCCTGCCAAAATCATCGAAGACGGAGGGTATATTTTTTCTCTCGTTGAAAACGGTCATGTTGTCGGAGTTTGTGCTTTATTTAAGGATGATGACGCTGTCTTCCAGCTGGCGCGTATGGCAGTAAAGCAAGAGCATCAGGGTAAAGGCTATGGCGAAGCATTATTAAGTGCGGCTATTGCCAAGCTGCGAGAAATCAAAGCCAGCAGAGTTTATCTGCTGTCCAATATGATATTGATTCCTGCGATTAATTTATATAAAAAACATGGATTTACAGTATTTAGTATGGGGCAGCATCCGGTATATGCGAGGTGCGATATCGTGATGGAGAAACTTCTCTAGGCACGATTCCGTGGCCTGCTTTATCGGGCGCTAAAGCATGGTTCTCTGGCATAAACCTATTCCTCTATGCCTAACTCTTGAATTTTTCGAGTAAGCGTGTTGCGTCCCATACCCAACTGATTGGCAGCTTCAATGCGGCGGCCATCGGTGTGCTGCAGGGCCTTCACAATCATCACCCGCTCAAAGTCTTTGGTGCGCGCTTCCAGCACGTTCTTCTCGCCGCGATTTAGCGCATCCGCCACTTCAGAAGCCAGTGCCTCTTGCCAAGAGTTGGCAGATGTTGATTTGGTTGTATCTTCTTTGAGTTCTGGCGGCAGATCTGCGACGTCTACATTTTGTCCGGGCGCCATCACGGTGAGCCAGTGGCACACGTTTTCCAGCTGGCGCACATTGCCGCTCCAGTTCACAGCGGTTAAATAACGTAAAGCGGCTGCTGACAACTGTTTTGGCTCTACGCCTAGTTGCAACGCACTTTGCGCGAGGAAATGCTTAGTAAGCAATGGAATGTCTTCGCGGCGCTCACGTAGTGGCGGTAAGCGCAGCCTGATTACGTTCAATCTGTGAAATAGATCTTCCCGGAACAGTCCCAGTTTCACGCGTTCTTCCAAGTCCTGGTGAGTAGCGGCAATCACGCGCACGTTTACCTTAAGCGGCTGATGTCCGCCGACACGGTAAAACTGGCCATCGCTCAATACTCGCAATAAACGTGTTTGCAAATCAGCGGGCATATCGCCGATTTCATCCAGGAAAAGCGTTCCGTTATCGGCCTGCTCGAAGCGGCCGCGCCGTGCTGCAGCTGCACCGGTAAATGCTCCGCGCTCATGGCCAAATAATTCAGACTCGAGTAAATCTTTAGGAATGGCAGCTGTATTGATGGCAATAAAGGGCTTTTCGGCGCGCGGGCTGTGTTTATGCAAGGCACTGGCTACCAGCTCCTTGCCGCTGCCAGATTCGCCGTTAATCAGCACCGTGGCGTGCGAGCGGCTGAGGCGGCCGATGGCGCGAAAAACTTCCTGCATAGCAGGTGCCTGACCGATGATTTCGGGGGTTTCTTCCAAGGTGACGTTTTCCACTGCCTGGCGCATGCTCTCTTCTACCGCGCGTTTAATCACGTCGATGGCTTGATCCACATCGAAAGGCTTGGCCAGATATTCAAATGCGCCACCCTGAAAAGCGGCCACGGCGCTCTCCAGGTCGGAATACGCGGTCATGATGATTACGGGAATGTCAGGATATTTCTGCTTGACTTCTGCCAGAAAATCAAGCCCTGAGCCGTTAGGCATGCGGATGTCGCTCACAATTACTTGCGGCTGCTCACGGTTTAAGGCGTTAAGCGCCTCTGCAACGGAAGAAAAGGTTTTGAACTCCATGTCGGTGCGTGCCAGTGCTTTTTCGAACACCCAGCGAATCGATTTATCGTCGTCTAAAATCCAGATTGGTTTCATATATTTCTCGTTAATATATCTAATTTCATGTCTTTGCGGGCTTAACCCGCAATCCTGCATCGTCTGTCATTCCGTGCTCGACACGGAATCTGCCGGGATGCTGAATCAAGTTCAGCATGACAGTCAAAGTTTTTACTACTGTCCAATAGTGGCGTGCTTTAACACCGTGCTTTCAACCGGCAGTAATATGGTAAAGCACGTATTGCCAGGCTGGCTTTCGCAATCGATCATGCCGTGGTGCTGCGTAATAAAAGTTTGTGCCAAGGCCAGACCCAGGCCAGACCCGCCTTCCCGTCCAGAAACTAAGGGGTAGAAAATCCTGTCCCGGATATCTGCCGGGATGCCTGGGCCGTTGTCGATAATCTGCAGTTTGATGGCAACACGATAGCGCTTTTTTGCAAGCGTGACCTGGCGCTCCGCCCGCGTACGCAGTGTGACCTGTGCATTCGGCGTGCTGCTTGCCTGCATGGCCTGCACAGCGTTACGCGCGATATTCAGTACGGTCTGAATGAGTTTTTCCCGGTCACCAATCAAATCAGGCAGGCTGGTGTCATAATCGCGGCGTACGATGATGTTGTTAGGCGATTCTGCCAGTAACAAGCTGCGTACGCGTTCCAGCACCTCGTGGATGTTGGTGGGTTCATACTTTGGCACACGGTGCGGCACCAGCAGCCGATCCATGAGGCTTTGCAGCCTGTCCGCTTCTTTTATAATGACCTGTGTATATTCACGTAAATTGGGTTGCGGCAGCTCGTGCTCCAACAATTGTGCCGCACCGCGCAGGCCGCCCAACGGGTTGCGGATTTCATGCGCCAGATTACGCAGCAATTCAGAATTGGCTTGCTGTTGTATCAGCATGCGTTCTTCGCGCGCGATACGCAACTGCTGATCCATTTGCTGAAACTCAAGTAGCAAAGCAGCTTGGCCAATATCGACGGGCGTTACCGTACAAGTGACCGCAAACGATTGCTGACGCACCGTGCTTAGTGCAAATTCGTGTTCGCGATAAGGGCTGTTGTTTTTAACTGCATTATCAATGGCGATTTGCAAAATCTCGCAATTCAGGAACACTTCGGATATGTGGCTGCCATGAATCTGCGTGGCGCTCAGTGCAAATAAAATCTCTGTGCTGGGATTGGCATAGACAATTCGATGCGACCGATCGAGCAGCATCACCGCAGTGGCGAGGTGTTCTAAACCGGCAAAACCCGAAGGGATATTTTGTAACATAAGCTTAAGATTGTATAGCAATTGAAACGTTGCTAGTATTTAAGCAAAAGATAAGCCAGCTTTTAATGCTGGCTTTATAGCTTAATTCAGAGCGTTGATTTCTTTGGTGAGCAAATCAATATTGCGCTGGTGTGCATCCACTTCGTCTTGCAATGCTTTCATTTTCTCTTCGAATTTTGCAACATTGCGGAAGGTTTTTGATGTGCCGTCGGCATTTTTCTGTTGATAAACTTCAGGTTTTTGTGCGCCTTCGTCATAAGCTTTTTTAGCTTCCTCAAGCGCCTTTTTCTCACTCTCCAGTTCAGCTTGCAAGATCTCTTTGCGCTTGCCATCCCGCTGGTTCTGCGTGCCTGCATCTACCTTGGGAAAGCTTGCCGGGCTTGGCGTTTTCGCTTGTGTTGCGCGTTTTTTCTCGCCGCTGGAGTCTGTGCCAAAGCTGGTGTCAGCTGGCTCCAGATCAAGTTTTTTTGCACCCTTGATCTTGACATTAGAATACGTGACGCGCCCTTCAGAATCTACCATCTTGTAGATTTCGGCATGCGCCAAAAAGGGCAGCATTAAGGCAGTTAAAAAAAAGCTTACAAAAGTAATTTGTTTAGTCATACCAATAGTTTAGATGAGAGTCTTATAGTTAGCAACGAAGTATTGGCTATTATGGTTGACTGTGACAGCATGAAATGAAAGAAGTGCAATTCTTGCAACAGCTCAATATAAAAAAAGGCAGCCTAAGCTGCCCTTTTTTGGTGCATAAAGCTTTTCTTAGCAGGAATAGTACATGCCAAACTCAACAGGGTGCGGTGTGATGCGCATTTTGTTGACTTCTTCCATTTTCAGATCGATGTATGCATCGATCCAGTCATTGGTAAATACACCACCGCGTGTGAGGAACTCGCGGTCATTGTTCAAAGCCTCAAGCGCCTGTTCTAATGAAGAACATACGGTTGGGATTTGTGCGTCCTCTTCTGGTGGCAGATGGTACAAGTCTTTTGTTGCTGGCTCGCCTGGGTGAATCTTGTTTTGTACACCGTCTAAACCAGCCATCAATAATGCAGAAAAAGCCAGATACGGGTTGGCGATCGGGTCTGGGAAGCGTGCTTCGATACGGCGTGCTTTATCGCCATGTACAAACGGGACGCGGATTGAAGCCGAGCGGTTTTTAGCTGAGTAAGCCAATTTTACTGGAGCCTCAAAGTGCGGCACCAGGCGTTTGTAAGAGTTGGTGCCTGGGTTGGTAATCGCGTTCAAAGCGCGGGCATGTTTGATAATGCCGCCAATGTAGTACAGTGCGAATTCGCTTAAGCCGGCATAACCGTTGCCTGCGAACAGGTTTTTACCATCTTTCCACACAGATTGGTGCACGTGCATGCCGCTACCGTTATCGCCCGCAAATGGTTTAGGCATGAAAGTCGCTGTTTTTCCGTAGGCATGCGCCGTGTTCAGGATGACGTATTTTTGAATTTGAAGCCAGTCTGCACGCTGTGTCAATGTGCTGAATTTAGTACCGATTTCACATTGGCCGGCGGTTGCCACTTCGTGGTGATGCACTTCTACCGGTACACCCATAGCTTCCAGCGTCATGCACATGGCAGAGCGGATGTCTTGCAATGAATCGACGGGAGGCACGGGGAAGTAGCCGCCTTTAATGCCGGGACGATGGCCGGTATTGCCGCCCTCGAATTTTTCTCCTGTCGACCAGGCTGCTTCTTCCGAGTTGATCTGCACGCTGCAGCCGCCCATGCCAACATTCCATTGAATGCTGTCGAAAATAAAGAATTCAGGCTCTGGGCCGAAGTAAGCGGTGTCGCCCAAGCCGGTTGATTTCAGGTATGCTTCAGCGCGTTTTGCCAAGCTGCGCGGGTCGCGCTCGTAGCCTTTGCCGTCGGTGGGGTCAACCACGTCGCAAGTCAAGATAAGAGTTGGTTCATCCATGAATGGGTCGATGTTGGCAGTTGATGGGTCTGGCATCAACTGCATGTCTGAGGCTTGAATGCCTTTCCAGCCAGCGATTGAAGAACCGTCAAATGCGTGGCCTTCGGTAAATTTGTCTTCATTGAAGTGTGAGACAGGCACGGTCACGTGCTGCTCTTTACCGCGTGTATCGGTGAAACGAAAATCAACGAACTTGATGTCGTTATCAATCACCAGTTTCATTACATTTGCAACAGACATTAATATCTCCTAGTCTAGATTTTGGACAAAAACAATTTAATTGAATAAATTATCAACACGTAATATTAGCAGGAACTATGCCAGCGAAAAATAGCAAAAATCGTTTTTTAGTCATTCACTTAGCAAAAGAGCAAAAATTGTAAAGCACAAAAATAGTGCTAATTGCTAAAAATTGCACCAAGATAGTGCATATTAAATTTATACATTAATATGTTAATTATTTCGAGTTATACTTTACGCAACGAAATATTATGCCGTAGCCAATTAATAGGGGTTCAATATGACAAATATCACACGGATTTTACAGAACGCGCAGCAAAGAGCGGCGCAAAATCATTTACCTTATTCCGGGGCGCTTACTCCGCAGGAGGCATACGAAGTGCTGCAAAAAACACCGCATGCAAAATTGGTAGATGTGCGTACAACAGCAGAATTGGAGTTGGTTGGTAAAATCTCGGGAGCAACTCATATTGAGTGGGCGTTTTATCCGGGCATGGTCGCTAATCCGGATTTTGCCGCGCACCTGGAGATGCAAGTGGATAAGGAAGCGCTGGTGATTTTTATGTGTCGAACCGGCGGGCGCTCACATAACGCTGCTGCAACAGCCGCTAAGCTGGGCTTTACCGAAGCATACAATATGCTGGAAGGGTTTGAGGGCGAGGCGAATGAAAACAAACAACGTACTTTCATTAATGGCTGGAAACATGCCGGCTTGCCTTGGACAAACTAGGTTATGACTGATAAGTATGCAGTCATTGGCAACCCGATTGCACACAGTAAGTCACCCTTAATCCACGCCGCGTTTGCCAAACAAACCGGACAGGACATTAGCTATGAAGCAGTATTGGCAGCGCTGGATGGTTTTGAAGCGACAGTGCGCGGATTGATTGCAGAAGGCTACAAAGGCGCAAATGTCACTGTGCCGTTCAAGTTTGAGGCATACGATTTATGTGATGTTTTGACTGAACGTGCTAAAA
>WBZU01003336.1_pt1 | contig 10570 bp, 10 predicted proteins | sample 5204311 | NCBI WGS metagenome assembly WBZU01 (sample SAMN12344359, study PRJNA552823) | activated sludge metagenome | biome: Activated sludge suspended growth; feature: Nitrification reactor; material: Wastewater; isolation source: activated sludge from nitrification reactor of wastewater... | reverse complement strand
GGAGGATAAAAAAGTGACACTTCCTGATGATGTTAAAGGGAAATATACGTTGCTTGGTTTGGCCTATTCACGGAAATCAGAAGATGACCTTAGAACCTGGTTTGAGCCTGTATTCTCCAAATTTGTTCAGAAAACCACCGGGGTAATGTCCGGAATGGGGTATGACGTCAATGTATATTTTGTCCCCATGTTTACTGGTATCAATTCAGCAGCCACCGGCACTGCGAAGCGCAAGGCGTTGAAGAACACCGATCCGCAGTTGATACCCTATATCCTGTTCTATAAAGGGGAACTTAAAACTTACAAAGAGGCCCTTGATTTTGAACGCCGGGATGTCCCTTATTTTTTTGTTCTGGATCCGCAAGGCAAGATTGTCTTTGCTACGTCCGGTGCATTCAGCGAAAGCAAAATGGATCAGGTGGAATCAGTTATTGAATAGGCATAGAAAAAGCCCCACCGGATTATCGGTGGAGCTTTCTTCTAAGCTGATCTGACTATTTAGGCTGCGTTGCTGTTGCAGGTGCCGGCATCATTTTCTTTATCACCATACCGGAAATGTCATACTTCTCATCAGTGAAAAGCAACACATCATTGCCGCCCAACTGTGCATTAATGACAAAAGTGTATCCATTTTCTCTGGCCACTTCCTTAATGGCTTTGGCGATTTTGCGGATCAGAGGCTCCATCAGGTCAGCCTCCTTCTTCTGCACGGATGATTGCGCATCCTGTTGAAAACGCTGGATGTTCTCCTGTAATTGCTGCAATTCGGTTTCTTTGTCCTTACGCACTGCATCAATCATCGTAGCAGCAGATGCCTGGTAGGCGCGATACTTGTCTTCAAATTCCTTGCTCTTGGCTTTGAACTGTGCTTCCAGCTGGGTGGAGTGTGCCTTCAGATCAGAAACCACTTGCTTATACTGCGGCAATTGGCTGAAGACCGAGTCCATGTCGACATAACCGATCTTTTGCGGTTGAGCAGGCGTCTGAGCAAATGCGCCAGCCGACAGAAGGGTGAATACTAAAATTACAAGGGTTCTCATGTTCTGGTTATTTATTTGATTTTATCATTTGGGTCTCCTAATCCTAATTCTTCGAGTACAAAGTCTGTGTAATCATGTTTGGGGTCGGTATAAATCATGACCAGTTCCGAGGACTTATCAAAAATGATTGCCAAACGGTTCTGTTTGGCCACTTTCTCCACAGCTTCGAAAACTTTATCCTGCAAAGGTTTAATCAATTCCTGTTTTTTCAAAAAAAATAATCCACCAAAGCCGAAAACTTTCCGCTGGTACTCCTTCCACTCGGATTCCTTCTTGTGGATCGTCTCCAGGCGTTCAGCTTTCATCTCGTCTGTTAGGAGTACTTCTTCAGCTTTCAGGGAAGCATACAAGGTTTCCACGGTATGCGACATATCCTCCACTTCTTTCTGCCATCCGGCTGATAGCTGATCAATTTCACTTTGGGCCTTGGCGTATTCCGGCATTTTGCTCAAAATAAAATTGGTGTCAATGTACCCGAACTTCTGAGCTAGGGCAAAATTCAGGCCGAACACCAAAAACAAGGCTGTTGAGAGCAAAAACCGCATTTTTACCGGATTTGTTGACCGATCGTAAAGTGGAATTGGGCGCCGCTCTTCTGTGTGGCTCCGGGCAGGGTATCAAATCCATAAGCCCAGTTAAGACCAATCAGACCGAATGCTGGCATAAATATCCGGGCACCAAAACCGGCCGACCGGTAAGACTTAAACGGATTAAACTCGTAAAAATTATTCCAGTTGTTTCCGGCCTCGGCAAAACTGAGGGCATAAATCGTGGCGGTCTGGCTGGTGGTGATGGGATAGCGCAACTCCATCACAAACTTATCATATACGATACCCCCCTCAATGGAGGTGGCATTCTGCGTGTTGCGCAGGGAATACAGCGGTGGCGTAACCTGGTTATCCGGGTATCCCCGTAAGCCCACGATTTCCTGCCCCAATACATATGAGTTAAATCCACCCGCCAATCCGGCGCCTCCCATAAAGAATCGCTCGAAGGGTCCGGTAGGGAGATTCTTATTGTACGCTCCAATAAATCCGAGGTGCGCTCGAGCTTCAAGCACCAGACTTCTTCCTGTCGGTTTGCTGCTTCCCAACAACTTCAGGTAAAACTTGGAGTCAAACATCACTTTATACAACTCGAGCCATTTGTACCGCTGATTGATATCATTTACAAAGCTGGCATCACGGAATAAAGAATAGGGCGGCGTCAAAGAAACACCAAGAGAAATCGATGATCCGCCTGTAGGAAACATCGGGTTATCAATGCTGTTTCTGGATATCGTTGTATTGAAGATGAAACTATTGGTGGAGCCTACCGGTGGCAAAGCGGTTGAGCCAATCAGGTAATTGCTGTAGTTGTATACCAGAAATGACAACGAGTTGGTCAGCAGGAAATAGTTGTCCGGCCACTCCAGTCGGCGACCCAGCGACAATGTTATACCACTCTGCTTCAGAGAAAAATCTTCCGTGAATTGATAATTGCTGTTGGGGCGTCGCGAAACGGAGTGTGAAAGGCTAACCGTAAATGAGTTCGGGCGTCGTCCACCCAGCCAAGGCTCTGTAAATGATATGTTATAACTCTGGAATGCCTTACCATTGGCTTGCGCCGATAACGAAAATCGTTGTCCATCTCCCACGGGCAACGGCCTCCACTTATCAAAGTGTGTCACATTACGTGCCGAGAAATTATTGAACGTAAGCCCTACGGTCCCCACAAAACCATAGTATCCACCCCATCCACCGGATAATTGCACCTGGTCATTGGATTGCTCCACCAATTTCCATTCGATGTCAACTGTTCCGTTAGCCGGGTTGGGACGAATATCCTGTTCAATTTTCTGTGGATTGAAATATCCCATGGATGACAACATCTGCTGTGTGCGGATGATGTCTGATCGGCGAAATTTATTCCCTGGAATTGTATTTAATTCGCGACGGATCACGTGATCGCTGGTGCGTTCGTTACCACTGATAATTACTTTGTCAATGGTGGCTTGGTCTCCTTCATAAATACGCATTTCGATATCGATGGAGTCGCCGGCGATGGCTACTTCAACGGGCGTCACCCTGAAGAATAAGTAACCGTCGTCCATGTACAAACCACTGACATCCGCACCTTTGGGGTTGAAGGTTGTTTTGCTCTCCAGCAGCTCCTTATTATATACATCGCCCTTTTGGATGTCAAGAATTTTATCCAGTGTGGCGGCTGTATGCAAGTAATTTCCTGTCCAGGTAATATTGCGGAAATAATATTTGCGGCCCTCATACACCTTGAATTTGATGTCGATGGCATTGGCACCATGACGGGCGATGGTGTCGGAAACAATCTCTGCGTCCCGGTATCCTTGTGTGTTGTAGTAGGCTATAATTTTCTTTTTATCTTCTTCGAATTCATTACGGAGAAATTTCGAACCCGACAGGAAATTAAGTTTAACGTTGCCGTTAATGAATTTCTTGATTTGGGCCCAGCTCAACTTGCGACTTGAGTCGAGGGCGGGTTTGTAGTTGCGCGGGGGGGTGCTGAGCAAAGCACTGAGCAGTGTGCGGTGCAAAGAAATGCGAGCATGCTCATGCGTCTTTTTCATTTTCTTTTTCAGCTGGGTGCTGCTTACTTCCTTGTTGCCTTCAAATGAAATTTCATTGATGCGAACCTTTTGCTTGAGGTCCACATTGATGCGCAATCTCACGCCTCCACGATTCAGGGTATCAGCTTCCGGCACCACCTTTACTTCCGTGTTGAGAAATCCCTTTTTGGCGAAGTATTTCTTCACGCCAACTTCTGTATTGCGAATAATGGCGTCATTCACAATTTTGCCTTTGATCAGCTTGATGTCGTCTTTGAGTGATGATTGTTTAGACTTGTTTATGCCCACAAAATAGAAATCTGTCAGTCGTGGTCGCTCAGCCAGGGTGATTACGAGGTATACATTCTGTCCTTCAATACGATCTACGCTGATAGACACGTCTCCCACCAGTCCATGGCGCCAAAGCTTGCGAATAGCCATGGCAATTGCGTCTCCCGGAATTTTGATTTTGTCACCAACCTTGAGACCAGTCAGGGAAATCACAGCGTTTTTGTCCAATACATTGAGTCCGGCAATATCAATACCGGCGATGAAGAACTCATTGGGTGTAGCGTAGTTGAGGGTTGCCTCGGTGAGTGGCTTCTCTTCCGGGGCGGTACTTCGGTTCTTCCTAAACTGAGCCATTGACGAAAAGCCAAACAGGACCAGCGCGCACAAAATCACAAATCGTCTCATCGTCAACTGTTCGGTTCTAATACTTTTCCAAATCGGCGTTCCCGGTGTTGGTACGCGCAAATTGCTTCATATAAATCTTCTTTCCTGAAATCGGGCCACAAGGTCTGAGTGATAAACAATTCGGTGTAGGCGATTTGCCACAACAAGAAGTTGCTCACTCGCAATTCTCCGCTGGTACGGATCAGCAGCTCCGGATCAGGAACATTTCCTGTTTCCAGCAAACCGGCGAACATGGTTTCATTGATGTCTTCGGGATGGAGCTTTCCCCTCTGAACATCCAATGCGAGTTTGCGCGCTGCCTGCACTATTTCCCAACGACCACTATAGTTCAACGCCAATTGCACCGTGAGTCCTGTATTATTGCGTGTGGCCTGTTTTGCTTCCTCCAGGTTTCGCTGACAGTTCAGGGGCAAATGGGAAATATCACCTATGGTCACCAGTCGTACCTGATTATCCATCAGGTTGCTGATCTCATTCTTAATGGTGTTTACCAGCAACTCCATTAATCCATCCACTTCCTCCTTGGGCCTTCCCCAGTTCTCTGTACTGAAAGCATACAGGGTCAGATACTTTACACCCAATTCGCCACAGCCTTCGGTGGCCTCTGTCACGGCCTGAATGGCATTGCGATGACCAAAAATCCTGGCCGCACCTTTCTTCTTTGCCCATCGTCCATTGCCATCCATAATGATGGCAATATGCCGGGGCATGTTGTTCATGTCAATCTGGTCTTTGAAAGAAGCCACAAGACCGCAAAAGTAGCCTATTTCCTTCATTTTAGCACTATCTGGACGGTGGGGTCTGCCTGATAGTCAGGATGAGCTCCCGGGCTAAAAAGTTGCAGGAGACTTATCCCCTACTTGTAGGGATTCCTGGGACACGGGATATCGTAAAATGTCCGGGTTAGCGTAATTCCCAGAAAATAATAGGTGTCCGTATCAAACTTATTCCCATACTGATAATTCTTGAATGAAGGGTCACCATAGGAAACATTGTCGAGGTAGTCAAAAAAGGTCTTTCTGACGCCGAATTCCAAAGACACATAGTACTTGGGATTGATCACATATTTCACTCCGCCCCCAAACGGAATGGCCAATTGCACATTGCTGTACTGAACGGTCTTGTTGGGTACTCCTGATATATTAAATAATGCCAATCCCGCCATCAGGTAAGGAGTAAAACGCAATCGGCGGTGGCTGTCGCGCCAATCAAGGAAGTGGTATTCGTACACTCCGGATAATTCCAACAGGAAAATATCGAATGAGGCCTTGCGTTGCAGGGAGAAGGCATCAATTTGCGCACGGGCATCAGATGCTGCCAGCTGACCTCCCGTGAGCGAAGCCCGAAAACTCACCACATTGCTGATGTTGGCACTGTAGAAGACAGTGGCTGCCGGCTTTGAATAAGCAAAGTTGTAATTACGTACCAGATCTCCCGTATAATTGAAAGTGCCCAGCCCACCGCCGACCTCAGAGCGTTGCTGAAGCTGAGCAACGACGGGTGTGGTGGTCAATAAGAAAAAGCCAACAAATAAACTGGAAAGTCTTTCCAGTACGATCATCTGAATTTCGCTTTGTGATAAGACGGGCTGATGATGTACGTCAATCTCACGCTGGTGACCATATAGAAGTCATTGTACTTCTTGGTACCGCGGTTGTTGTGAACTTGTTCACTTCCGTATCCATTTTCAACGGATACGCCCGGAATTCCAGACGGAGACGGATTAGGCGGGTTGTTATTAAAGAGCTCGTTAGTGCGATACGACATGGCTTGTGCAAGCGGGCTCTTCAGGGTGGAGAGGTTAACATAGTTTTGGCTTACATCATCCAGATAGTCGGTAAAGCAGTACCGAAATCCAAGGTCCGCTGAAATATCCATGGCCTCATTGAGACGGAAGCGGGCACCAAATCCGAAAGGGATCGCAATCTGAAGTAATGAATAAGGCTTGATGCCATAATTAACATCGGTGGGCGCCAAGGTTGAATACTGTCCTTCCGTGCCGAGTGGACGCAAATCAACCCATTGTCCGGCTTGCGAAAGTGGATTACCCTGCAAATCAGTGGCTGGTGCCAGGGCTTGCGGGTTGTGGAGGAATGCGGATACACCGGCAAAAACATAAGGTGTCCATTGAACCCGGCTCATATAGGTAGCTTCGTTTTCAAACAAATCGAATATACCTACAACGGTGAGTTCCTTAATCTGATTGCGGAAGGAGAGGTTTCTTTTGTAACGGAAAATACCATTGCTCAAGTCATCCTTGTTCGCAGATTCAGTGTCAGCCCCTTTTAAGGTGCCATACATAAATTGAGCCTGCAGGGTATACCGGGGGCCCATTCGTCGGGAGAATGATAGGCCAAATCCCGGCTTCGTAAATGAAATATCGGTGCTGATCTTTTTGGGCGTTGGCGACAGATCTCCGTAATAGTTTAAGGCATTAAGTGAGAAGCCAACCGTGTTATAGGCATTCTGCTTCCAGGTGGATTTGCCACCTCGATATGCGCCTATGCGCTTGTTGCTTTTCTTTACCCCCTTCGCATTGAACTGGGCATAGCTATCGCTGATGCTGAACAGCACCAGGAATCCGATAAGCGCAAAAAATGGCATTTTCATTCAGAAAAGGCTTAGACGAACTACAAATGTATAAAAATTCCGGTTTTTACCGCGTTTTGATCCAAGACACGTCGTCGAGGTAAGCGTCAGTTTCGGAGATCAAGTCCCCAATTCAGCTTTTGCCGAAGGGTTTTGAAGTAATGCTGACCCGGTAATTGTACCAAATGGGCCTTAAATCGCTCTTTTTTGATCTTCAGCTTGACAGTTTCGTCTACTGTCTCAAAACGGGAGTCCAGGGAAACCAGGAATTTCTTACTTCTTCCCTCAATGCGAAATGTCAATTCTGATTTATCAGAAAGCACTATCGGGCGTACGGTGAGGTTGTGGGGGCTCACAGGAGTAACGATGAAACTCTCAGACTCCGGGAAAAGCAACGGGCCGCCGCAGCTGAGTGAGTATCCTGTTGAACCGGTAGGTGTAGAAACAATGACACCATCAGCCCAATATGAATTCAATAATTCGCCATCCACAAACACTTGCACCGTAATCATCGATGAAGTGTCCTTCTTCATGATCGTGAAGTCATTGAGTCCGAAGTTCAACCCGCCAAACAACTTGGGGTCGGATACCAACTTCAGCATGCTTCGTTCTTCAATGGTATAGTTTCCGGCAAGCAGATAGTCGAGCGCCTCTTCAGTTTCTTCACGACCCGTGGTAGCCAGAAATCCAAGTCGTCCGGTATTGACGCCCAGGATGGGTGTTTCATTTTTTCCAACGTAAGTAACCGACTCAAGCAAGGTACCATCTCCACCCAACGAAATGAACAGGTCCAGGTTCTTGAGGTTATGTCCGTGGTCAAACACACGCGACTTGAATTTGTCGGACTTAAAGTGCTTTAGAAATTTTGAAGAAACATGCAGCTCGGCTCCATAATGATCCAATCGATCGAGCAAACGCTCGAGAAAGCGCGACGATTTTTTCTCCTGAAAGTCCCTGCCATGAATTCCGATGCGCATGCAACAAAAATTTATGTCAACCCTTCCCGTTACTGAAAGTGCTTGAGACGGATCACCTCATCCTGACGCAAAAAGCGCCAGTTTCCCCGTGGGAGATCTTTTTTATCCAGTGTGGCATACACCGACCGGTCCAATTTCACCACTTCATATCCCAAGGCTTCAAAAATGCGGCGGACGATTCGATTCCAGCCGATATGAATCTCCAGACCAACGGTTTTTCCGTCGTCTGAAACGATGGCGAGGTCGTCTACAATCGCCTTGCCTTCTTCCAATCGGACACCGTTCAGGACCTTTTGAAAGTCCTCCTTGGTAATGGGCTTATCGAGTTCTGCTTTATAGATCTTCTTCACATTATGTGAAGGGTGAGAAAGCTTTTCCGTGAGATCGCCATCATTGGTGAGCAGCAACAATCCCGATGTATTGCGGTCCAGCCTGCCAACGGGATAGACGCGTTCTTTGCAAGCCCCTGAGATCAGATGCATCACCGTATTGCGCTCCTGGGGATCATCTGTAGTGGTGATAAATCCTTTGGGTTTATTCAGGAGAATATAGACTGGTTTTTCTGCCTTAAGTCGTTTGCCATCGTAACGGACATCATCGGTGGGCTTCACCTTATACCCCAATTCCACAACGCTGTTTCCGTTCACGGTAATGACCCCCATTTTGATCAGGTCGTCGGCTTCACGGCGCGAGCAAACGCCACTGTTCGAAATGAATTTGTTCAGTCGGATGAGATCATCCTTTGGCCCTTCGCTGCCGGAAGGCGTAACCGATTTGTATTGTTTGCTTAGTCGGGAATTGACAAAAGATTTGCGTTCACCGGCGGGTGCGCCATCAGGCCTGGGCGGTTTGCCGTAAGGCTTTCTCTTGTAGGGCAAAGAACCGCTTTTTCGAGGTCCTTTGAAGTCACCTTTCGAATCATCAGCCTTACGAAACCCCCTTCCGGTTGATTCTGGTTTGGAAAATTTGCCTTCCGAGCGCTCTTTCCGGGGTTCGAACTTATCGGTCCTGGACTCCTTGTTTCTGAAATCTTTGGCACCTCCGCGGTTTTCAAAGCCGCCTTTGCTGCCAAAGTCTTTTTTGGGTCTTTCCGATGAGTTGAATGATTTCGAGCCCCTGACGCCGGGGCGCTGATCTTTGGAATCTTTGTCTTTTCGGAAATCCTTGGCTCCGCCAGTGAACTTCGGTTTGCGGTCATTGCTTGATTTGCTCCGATAATCATCGGAACGATCATCTCGCCTGGGGGGAGGTTCGGGGCGATTACGGGTGGGGCCGGACGTACTCCGGAATTTACTGTTGCGTGCCATTGTTACAATTTAGGCACAAACGGCCTTGAAAGGAAATGACTATTGGTTATCGGTACTTTCGCCGATGCTGTTCACTTCCTGTGAAAAATCTTTTGGTGTAGGGAGTTCACTAAGGTCACTGATACCAAAATACTCCATGAATTTCGGGCTGGTGCCATAAATCAGCGGACGGCCGACGCCATCGCCCTTGCCCTGTATTTCAATCAGGCCTTTTTCCAGCAGTTTCTGAACAGCGTAGTCGCAATTGACTCCACGGATGTTCTCTACCTCTGTTTTTGATACCGGTTGTTTATAGGCGATGATGGAAAGTGTTTCCATGGCAGAAGTCGACAATCGTTTTTTCGATTGCTGCTTGAGCATGATACCGATGCTTGCCTGGTACGCGGGCTTAGTAAGAAATTGATAGCCGCCACCGGCTTTGTTCAACTCAAAGGAAAAGTCCTCGTGTTGGTACTTGTCCTGTATCCGCTGAATGGCGCCTGTGATGTCCTCTTCCGGAACATCTGCATTGAACATCTCGGTAAGGCATGACTTTATTTCCGTCAATTTGATCGGTGACGGAGAACAAAAGATCAGCGCCTCGATATGATTTTGTAAGAAGTCCAATGAAGTAGAGTTAGTTGTTAGTCCTGTTGCATCATTTTAGCCTCAATCGACTGGGTCGTATGGGGCACGGCAATGAGGCGTTCCTTGGGGATCAGTTTACCGGTAACCGTGCAAATGCCATAGGTGCGGTTCTTGATCCGAACGAGTGCGTTCTCCAGGTTCATGATGTACTTGAGTTGACGCGCAGCCAACTGGCTGAGATTTTCTTTTTCTGCTGTTTCAGCACCGTCTTCAAGTACTTTGGTGTTTCCACCGGAAGTGCTGTCTGTGCCGGCATCATTATTCCGGTTGAGTGTTTCTTTCAGGATGCGGAATTCTTCACGGGAAGTTTCCAGTTTGCCTTTGATCAGTGTTTCAAATTCCTTCAATTCCTCATCGCTATAGCGCGTTTTGTCATCGGCCATGCTTGACTTTGCAGGCTTATGGGCGATCGGGCGCTGGGTCAAAACAGGGAATATCGTAAGTTGATGCTGCGGCTTCGGTGCAGGAGTAACTACTTTAGGTTCTGCTTTAGCGGGTGCAGGTTTCTTCTCAGTTGCCTTTTTCATCACCGGCTTCAGAGCCTCTTTCTTTGCCACTTCTTTCTTTGCCGGTTTCACGGGCTTAGCTGCCTTCTTTACCGGAGCTTTTGCTTTCGCGATTTTCTTGGCTTTGGCGGGAGCTTTGGCTTTGGCTGCCGGTTTCTTAGCGGCCTTCGAAGCTGATTTCTTAACTGATTTAGCCATAATGAAAAAGTCCTCCTGGACAGGGGTTTTAAAAAGATTGGCAAAAATACTCGGATGGGTCTAAAAC
>WBZU01003333.1_pt1 | contig 10574 bp, 9 predicted proteins | sample 5204311 | NCBI WGS metagenome assembly WBZU01 (sample SAMN12344359, study PRJNA552823) | activated sludge metagenome | biome: Activated sludge suspended growth; feature: Nitrification reactor; material: Wastewater; isolation source: activated sludge from nitrification reactor of wastewater treatment... | reverse complement strand
GGCTCGACCGCTTTTAGTTCCACCAGCTGCGTTACATCAGCTGCGCCTGCCGCACGATCGATTCGAGCCACCATCGCCACGAGCTCGCGTACGCGCGTGAAGACAATCCCACGCTCCGCCAGCTGCCTGATCACTGCCAGGCCGGCCTCTCCCATGGGTCTAGACACGCGAATTTCCAGATCCCCACCCAGCAAACCGCGCGCTTCCTTGAGGACGGCACGCTCGACATTCGCCGAGAACAGCGACACGCCGACGACCGCGCCGACGCCCAGCGCAATACAGGCCAAAAAGTAGAGGAAATGGCGCCAGGCGGACCGCAGTTCCCGCCAGCCCATCATGAGCCAGAACGGCATCATGAGGGGAGATCAGGCTCGTGTTGATGCCTGTCCGTGAGGTGGTCTGATGCAATCCGGCCATCTCGAATGGTAATGACCCGTTCCATCGTGGCAGCCAGCTGGGAATCGTGAGTGACCAGGACCAGGGTTGTCCCCGCATCCCGGTGCAGCGCCATGATCAGATCAATCACCTGCCGGCCGGTCGCGGAATCCAAGTTCCCGGTCGGCTCATCTGCCAGCAGAATGGGTGGGCGGCAGGCAAAGGCGCGCGCAACAGCCACACGCTGTTGTTCGCCTCCCGACAACTGCACCGGGTAGTGCGACAGGCGGTGGCCCAATCCCACCGCTTCCAACCATTCGCATGCCCGCTCGCGGCTCCGTGGATCTCCGGCGAGTTCGAGGGGAATCGATACATTCTCCACCGCCGTGAGCGTCGGGATCAGATGAAAGGACTGAAAGATATAGCCCACACTTGCGAGCCGGAGCCGAGCCATTGCTTTCTCACCCAGCCCCGTGATTTCCACGCCGTTGAGCTGGATCGTCCCGGACGTCGGGCGGTCGAGCCCTGCGATCAATCCCAGCAAGGTTGACTTGCCGCTTCCTGACGGGCCGACAATCGCCACCGTCTGCTTGTCGGGAATCTCCAAGGTGACATCGTCCAAAATCGTCACCAGCTGCCCCCCGGCCATCAGTTGCATCGTCACATGTTGAGTGGCAATCATTGTGTCTCGTATCGGTTGAGATCCCAGGCGCCGGCAAATTCATATTATACTGTACTCATGCCGACTCGCTTCGACCTTTTCCCCCTCTCCTTCCGCCTGAGCGCAGCCTGCCTGGCAGCGCTGCTCCTCACGGTGCTGTCGGGCTGTGATCCATCGACGGCTCCTACATCGCCACCTTCGTCAGCCACCGGCTCGGCACAGCAGGGTGTGACAACCGAGACGCCGCCTCAGGCATCTCCAGCCGGAACGCCCACTCCGCACACTGACGATCGTCTCAAGATTGTCGCGTTCGGCGATAGCCTCACGGCGGGCCTGGGAGTCGCTCCTGACCAGTCTTATCCTGCACAGCTCCAGAAACGGCTCGATACGCTGGGTAAGCCCTATCAGGTGGTGAACGCCGGGGTCAGCGGCGAGACCTCTGCAGGCGGCCTGCGTCGCGTCTCCTGGATACTCGCGGGCCACCCCTATCTGGTGATTCTCGAATTGGGAGGCAACGACGGGTTGCGAGGCGTGAGTCTGGCGGAAACCCGTACGCACCTTGATGCGATCATCCGGCGGCTGAAAGAGGCGGAGGTGCGAGTCATGCTGGCAGGGATGAAGCTACCGCCTAACTATGGAAAGGAATACACGAGCAGGTTTGAGGCCATGTACCGGGACCTGGCCCACGTCCATTCGCTACCCTTGATTCCCTTCTTGCTGGAGGGGGTGGGGGGCAACACCTCACTGAATCAGGCCGACGGCATTCATCCTACCGCAGAGGGCTATCGAATTGTGGTGGAGACCGTGTTGAACAGCCTGCTGCCAGTGTTAGACAAGCAGACCGGCGCGCAGAGTGGAGTCAAAAAGAGGGCGTGAAACATCGCCTCTGCCGTCACGAGCAGAGCAACATTTCACGCCAAGAGATCTGACTGAGGGATTAGCTCTTCTTGAAAAAGGTGTCGTACACGCCGAAGCCCAAGATCAGGGCGATCAGGGTGTAATACAGACCCGTAATACCACTGTAATCCGGCGGCCCCTCGCTGACGTTGGCAAACGCATTCGCTGCCTGAAGGACCCCGACTCCGCCTAAGATTCCCACTATCAGCTTGTTCATGATCTCCCCCTTGTAATCAAGGACTGCCCAAAGAGGCCTGCATTGTACTGAAGGGAGCGGGGAGGACGCAAGGGGGAAGAACGGGAGGGGGTTGGAGCATGATCGACCCGGCAGGCACGAACGCGGTGACCACGCCCACGACGCTTACGCCTTGCCGAGTGCCTTCAACATGGACGCCACATCGCGGCAGGTGTCAGAGAGCCCTTCCAGGCGGCGGCCCTTTTCGGTCACGAGCGCGGCAATCGCCTTGACCTCTCCCTCGACCTGCTCAACATGCCGCGAGAGCTCAGCCGTTTTAGACAACACGCCCTTTTGCTGCTCGACCTCGCGCTGGAGATCTTGGCAAATGACCTGAAGCGATTTGGCTTCTTTCACCGAGGCGTCCAAATCGTGCGTGATCCGGGCGACCACCGATTCCCGATCGCGGAGATCCGTGTCGAGCTGTGTTTGCGTCACTTCGCTTTCGCGGCGGCGTTCATCCAGCTGCTGAATAATCTGCGTCCAGGTGGACACCAGTCCCGGTTCGATATTGGGCTGAGCGGGCACAGGCTGGCCTGACTGGATCGCTTGCACCACCTGCTGCATCCACTCGGTAAACTGCGTCAGTTCGCCCAATTTGACATCGCCCGAGGGTGCGGCCTTCGGGGCGGACCGCTCAGGTTCTGAGCGTAGAGTGGCCGGCCTCGGCTTGGGTACGATCCGCGCATTCGACCAACGGTTGTACTCCAGAAGCGCCGCCACGCCGTGCCGGCACATCGGCCGTTCAGGCAACGTACAGGAACATTTGGCCTCCAGGTGGCCATTTGCGAGGCGAATGGTTTGCTCATACAAACCGGAATTGCCCATGACCGATGCGGTCAATTCGGTATCCGACGCATCTGTCAGTTGCACGCGACGTTCCGCTTGGTACTGCTTCCCGAGCTGAAAGGCCTTGGGCTCCACAACGGAACTGATCATGGCCGCCTCCAATAACCCGAGACGGTCAGCCGAACATGCGATTTTGCCCCTCATCCTGCCACCTGTGACATGGTTCGCCGCTGCTCACTCATCCTAGAATCTGTACTGCGAACGGACCGGCCCCTGTCTCGCTCGTTTCCGGCAATCACTCGCCTGATCGGGATGGGAGCCGAGTGTACGACAAACACGCTCAACCAATCATCCCCGAAAGGCAGCAGCCAAGCCGAGACAGGGACCTGCCTCGTTCCACGCCCGACCACTCCCTCTCCTTATCGGCACCGTCGAGGAGCGCCTTGAGATCCAGGCGCTGTCAGCCAGACAAAATCCGCAATTCCCTCTTCCATCGACTGGTGGAGTTCAGCGGCCCGTTCGGGCTCAAACGTCGCCAGATAGACCGTCACCTGCTTCAGTCCAGAGGGCACCCGCCGCGCCACCCGGTTCGGAACGGGCAATCGATACTGGACATGTCCTCCGCCGGTGTAACTCACCACCGGGCCCAGGGCAGGATTCGCTCTCGCTCGAACCTTATCGAGGGCGGCTGCCACAGTCTTGGCCATCCCTTCATCCCGTACCATGGAGGCCTCATACATCGTGAGATAGTCTTCCGGAGCCCCGCCCCCGTGACAGGCCTGAAGTTGTGACAGAATGCGACTGCGGTACGCGGCGTCATCGACAATGGTCTCCCCCTCCATTCCCCACTGGCGCCATTCCGGTAACGTTTTGGCCTTCTCGACCCCTTGCTTCACGACCTGGCGGATGAGCGGCTTCGGCGGATTCATCGCCGCCAGCGAGAGTTGATGGTCTCGAGCAAACTGCACCAATGGCTCATAGTCCTCGAAGGGACCACCCCAGTTCTGCTTCCATCCCGCCTGCTCCAAAAACTCAGCGCGACCCGCATCTTTCGATGCAAGGTAGCCGTCGAGCGCAGATTGCCCGTCCCACCCAAACATTTCCATCGCCAGCACCGGCCGGCGGCCGCGATCTGTAAGGGACCGCAGCACAGTCAGGGCCGCCTCAATGTGGAAACGATTGTGGTGCTCCTCCCCGAGATAGATGACGTCGTATTCGGTCAATTGTTCCAACCATTGACTCGTCGGCACAGGACGACCGGTCTTGGCATCCAGCAGTTGTCCCGGCGCCCAGTCACTCCACGATTGAACGGTTGAGGCTGCCACCGGGCCCTTCGTGTGGCACCCCCCAAGCCCCACCAACAGCAATGCCAGGGCCATCACGCCGCCGAGACTAGACCACCGTCTCATGCCTGTACCCATGCCACATCTACGCATCGCGTCTCCTTCTCTCCGCAACCTATGGTGCACGAGCGTCTCGCTTGACTCCTTTACGCCAGGCTCGATACTCTGCGCAACGTCTTGGGACAGCATAGCATCTGCGTATCACACACGCGCCCATCCACTGCTGATTTTTTTGTTTGATGGTGATTGAGCCAGATAGGTCGGCCGCCTTCCGCAAACAGGTCACTGCGGCCCGGTCTGCCGATCCTGCTGCGTGGGAAGCCTCACGCCACCTGGTCCATACCGCGGAATGGCCCGCCACGCGTGACCAGCTGCTCAAGGCCATTGCGGCCTCCACCGTATCCGACGACATCAAACAGCGCCTGACCGCCGCCTTTGCCACCAATCAGGCTACGGTCGATCGCGCCTCATATAGCGACGTTCTCAAAGAATTGACTGGCCTGCCCGCCACAAAAGGCCTTCGTGCGCTGTGCCTCTTCTTTGGCCTGCGGGCAACATCTCCGGCGAAATGGCCGATACCGTCGGTTGCTCCTGCCGCGGTTGCGACGTTCCTTCAGCATCACCGCAATCCCTTTGCCCTGTTGATGGATCAGAGCCCGGCATCCGTGCTGGATTTGGGGGCGGGCGACCTGTCGTTTGCGGAGGAACTCGCCACCGCGTATGCACCGTCCCTGGCGGCCCAACAACGGCCGCTGATTCTGCATTGCCTCGACCGGTTGGACCCGCACTCGCAGCTCGGCGGACCGCTCCATGCCCACCCGCTTCGCCTCAGCCGATTGCGAGCCATGCCGAACATGGACTTTCGCTTCTACGGCGATCAAGACATGTTTGCTCTCGATGGACCTGAACGGGACCAGCGCCTCGCCAGCCGCTATCTCATGGTCACCTGCTGGGCTCCAGCCACACCGACCTTTGCCTACGAGCCGACCCGCCTGTCTCCGGAATGCCTCACCGAAGAACTGCGCCGCACCAAGGGAGACTCCCGGCAGGTCCGGCATGGGAAAGAGTCCGCGCTCGAAGTGTTGCACGGAGGACGCAGCCTGCTCTTTCCTCCCTGGAAATTCGACATCCGCGGCCCGCTGGCTTTGCTGGAACTGATGGCCGGCAGAGGAGCCTTGTGCCTGCTGGGTGCCATCGATTCTCAGGTATTTTGGGAACTGCTCTCGCAGTTGGTAGACGATCCGGCCATGAGGCCCCCCGATGTCATCTTCTCGCCCCAGAATCTTCCCTCGATCTTCGGCGACACGTATCACCAGCTGTCTGCCCTTCCGCCCGGCCAGACCTGCCGCTTGGCCGATCTGGTCCCGTTGCGGAACCGATTCCCGTCTGTCCTGCACCCCACGACCGGGCGGACCGCCGCCTATCGATTCCGGCAGGTGACGATTCAACGCGGCGCCCTCTTTGAAGGTGTTCCTGCCAGTAGCACCGCCAGGAAGTTCCAAGACATGGCGGAAGAAACTCCGCCCTGGTTTGTGAGCCTCGTACCGGAACCGCTCGAAACCACCTAACGCGCTGCGGAGTGATCCGACGCGCGTGCCCTGACGGCTTGCTCGAACCTGCGTATAAATTGACGGTCTCCAGACCCTTTGTTAGACTTCTGACAGACAAGCCATCGGCCGAACATCATCCTCGTCGCCAGCACCCCAAATCGTGAATTCTTCTCAATCTATCAAACTGTTACAGGACAATATCGCGCAGGTGATCAAGGGCAAGTCGCGCGTGATTGAACTCGCCGTCGTGTGCCTGTTGGCCCGTGGGCATCTCCTCATCGAAGATGTCCCCGGCGTCGGCAAGACCACCTTGGCCCACAGTCTGGCGCGCTCCCTCGACTGCTCCTTCAAACGGATCCAGTTCACCAGCGACCTCCTGCCGTCCGACATCGTCGGCATTTCCGTGTTCAATCGCCAGAAGCAATCCTTTGAGTTCATTCCCGGCCCGCTGTTCGCCCACATTGTGCTGGCCGATGAAATCAATCGCACCACCCCGAAGACACAAAGCAGCCTGCTTGAGGCCATGAGCGAAGCGCAGATTTCCGTGGACAATCACACGTACCCGCTGCACCAGCCGTTTATGGTCATCGCCACGCAAAACCCGGCGGAGTATCACGGCACGTTCCCGCTTCCGGAGTCTCAATTGGATCGATTCCTCATGCGGCTTCGCATCGGCTATCCCACGCCGGATGAAGAACGAAAGGTCTTGGAGCGGCCACAATCGCTGCATCCGGCTGAGGACCTACAGCCCGTCCTGACCGCCCAACACATCCTGGACCTCCAAGCGCACGTCGAGAAGGTCCGGATCGAAGACAGCCTGATGGAGTATCTGCTCGCCATCGTCCAGGCGACGAGACAGACGGACGTCCTTTCCCTGGGAGTCAGCACGCGAGGCGCGCTCGCCCTGACCAAGGCGGCAAAGGCGCTCGCCCTGGTGCGAGACCGTAGCTATTGCCTGCCGGAAGACATCAAGGAACTGGCTCCCGCCGTCCTCTCGCACCGCGTGATGCCGGCCCGCGCCCAGGGCGCGCGAGCGAGAAGCGTCGAGCAGGCGGAAGGCATTATTCGTGATCTGCTCGAAAGCGTTCCGGTTCCTGTGTAACCGGCCTGACCGCTGCCGCCAGAGCCCGACGCACTACGCCAGGACCTGCACCCGACCATGCGATCGGCCACCGACAACACACCTCGAACGCTCCGCTCACTGCTCCATCGTCTCTCCCAGCATCGCGCGATTCGCGTGACGACGGAAGGCACTCGCTTTCTGCTCTTGACCCTCGCCGTCGGTATCGCTGCCGTCAATACCGGCAACAATCTGTTTTATCTCTTGCTCGCCATGATGCTGAGCCTGATCGTGCTCTCCGGGCTCTTGTCGGAGCAGTGCGTCCGCCGCTTGGACTTCCATCGCCATCTGCCGGACTCGCTGTTCGTGAATCAACCGGCCGTCGCCACGCTCTGGATCGCCAATCGGAAAACGCATGTACCAAGCGTGTCGTTACGCATCCTCGACGTCGTGAATGGACAGGAGCACGATCGCGGCATTCACCTCACTCATCTTGCCCCCGGAGCGTCCACCCTGCGCTCGTACCCGCTACTCGCGCATCGGCGCGGGCGATACCACTTCCAGGGCATCCGCGTGATGACGCCGTTTCCATTTGGTCTGTTCCAAAAGAAAGCGTTGTATCCCTGCGAAGCGACGCTGCTGGTCTGTCCCGCCATCATCCCCCTGCCTCCGTTGCGGCTGCAGGAGTTACACTCGATCGGGCAGGAACAGGCGCTGGCGCGACGCGGACCCGGCACGTCCCTCCATAACCTGAGAGAATTTCGGCCGGGCGACGATTCCCGCGCCATTCACTGGCTCACCACCGCCAGGACCGCCAAACTGATCATCAAAGAGACTGAAGCCGAAGACCAGCACATGATCACGTTGGCGCTGCTCACGGTGTGCCCGCATGACGAGGATGACATCTTCGAGCGCGCCCTCTCGCTCGCCGCCTCATTGATCGACTACTACGTGAAGCATGGGATGCGGGTCCGTCTGCTCCTGGGTGACCAGGACCATCTCGTGGCGGAGGGGGACGATCAAACACGTGAGCTCTTCCACGCGCTGGCGCTCTGCGAACGGCGTCCCGTGACCGCCGGCCATTCCGTGCAACAGGCCATGACCCAGGCATTGATCGAGTCAGCGGAAACGGGCGCGGTTATCTGGTTGTCGCCCTGGACAGGCACGGCTGATGTCCAGACGGTTCCGGCCGTCGATCTGATGTTGACGCCACACACCCACAAGGATCTGTTTGATGCCGTTGGACCAAGCCTTCCGGCTTAGCTCAATCCTCCTGGCAGCAGCCGGCTTTGCAAGTCTGACCCTGGCCATCGCCCTGCCGCCCTGGCTCCTGGTTTTGGCCGGCGGCGCATTCGCCATGGCCTTGCTGCGGGTCCGACACCCCGCCGTGATCTCCGAGACCATGCATCACGTTCGGCTGTCCGCCCTGACCTGGAATATTTTTCTTCTCCTCGCGTTCGCCGGATTTTGGATCGACCTGTTGCTGATCTCCCAGGAAGTCCTACCGGCCGGGATTCATTTTCTCGTGCTGCTCCTCGTAAACAAGCTCTCCAACCTCGACCTCAGGCGCGATTTTCTCCATCTCTATGCCATCAGCTTTATTGCACTCCTGGCGTCAGCCGCCTTGACCACCCAGATTTGGTACGCGCCATTTTTCTTCGTCTACCTGGTCATCGGTGTTTGGACGCTGCTCCTGTATCACCTGATGCAAGAACAGGAAGAACAGACGGGTCAACCGGATGGCGTCGTTCCAGCCCTGCCGCCCATCGCACCGTTTCCGCGATTGACGTCCCGATTATTTTGGACCACCAATCTGATGGCGGCCGGCGCGTTTGGCTTCACGCTGCTGTTCTTCTTTTCCATTCCACGAGTCGGGGTGGGATTCTTCCAGCACAACCAGGGAGACAGTTTGCGGACCACCGGATTTTCCGAGCAGGTTGATCTGGGCGTCATCGGACCGGTGAAGCAAGATCCCAGTATCGTCATGCGAGTGGAACTACCTGACCGCCTCGATCGTGAATTCCGGCAGGACCCGTTGTATCTACGCGGCGTGGCCTATACCCGGTACGATGGGAAATCGTGGAGCAATAGCCTGCCACAGCGGCGAATGCTGACCGAACTCCCCGAAGGCACCTTTTCCCTCCGCGCACCGGGAACAAAAACGCCCCTCACGACCCGGCCACTTCGGTTGGACATTCTGCTTGAGCCTCTCGACACAGCTGTACTCTTCGGGGCCCCGCTCCTGACCACGGTTACAGGCAATTTCCACTCCGTTCAATCGGACCTGACTGGATCGTTTCATCTGCCGTTCCCCCTTCATTCCCGAGCGCAGTACAGCGCGTACTCCGTGTCACCGAGCCTGCACGCGACGGAGAAGGACGCCACGGCCTTGCGGTACCCGGAGTTTATTCTCCAACACTACCTTCACACGCCGGCTGTGAATCCCCAGATCACGGACCTCGCGCGGCGGGTCGCTCAGCCCGCGACCAGCGTGGCACAGGCGGTCGCCTTGATTCACAGCCATTTATTGACCCAGTACCGCTACAGTTTGGATGTTCCCTCGCTGCAATCCGCCCACCCGCTCGAAGATTTTCTGTTGACGCGAAAAACCGGCTATTGCGAGCACTACGCCACAGCCATGGTGGTGATGCTGCGCACGGTCGGCATCCCGGCACGGCTGGTCACCGGATTCCTCGCCACTGAATGGAATGAATTCGGCGGCTACTATACGGTGCGGCAACGAGACGCCCATGCCTGGGTGGAAGTGTATTTTCCCCAGTCAGGGTGGATCACGATCGACCCGACTCCGCCTGCGCCCAGCGCGGCCGGCCCAACTTGGTGGCGTACGGCGACCGGCGCGATGGATTCCATGCGGCTCAAATGGGATCGGCTCTTCGTTCACTACAGCGCACATGATCAGTTCACGGTCGTGCAGGGCATTCGGGAGAGCGGAGAAGCCGTACGGGCAGGACTGTCGGAGACGATGAGCGCTTTGGCGGCGCAGGCTGTGGCGATCGTCGGTCGAGCCGCAACCGCACTGACTCCGGCCGGTATTCCATACCAGGCCGTGATGCTTCTCGTAATCATCGCCGCGACCTATGCGGGCATCACGCTCGTGCGACAGTACCGGAGCAAAAGGACGCCGCCGAGCCGATTCTCAGATCAGCAGCACAGGGTCATCATGCTCTATACAGATATGGTCCAGTGCTGTGCCCGGCGGGGAATCGAAAAATCGGCCACCACCACCCCGCAGGAGTTTCTGCACAAGATTCAGGAGCGATGGGGCGAAGCCTGGCCCTTGGTCGATTCCGTAACGCAGTTGTATACGAGAGTGCGATTCGGTGAGGCTCCGCTCACTCCGAAAGAAACCGCCATGGCGGAACACGACGTCCGCTGCCTCCGCTCATTCGCACGATCCACAAAGCCCGCTCCACACATATCACGCTAACACTAACCGATCTGTCGTTGCCCTCTCATGAGAAGCGCCTCCATTGTGTCGGAACGAAATCTCTAACTTGTTGGACTGTCGAGGGATCGTGGCGACAAGGGCGAGACTTCGTACAACCGCATCAAATCAGTGCAATGTTGGACTTGCGTCCACCGTGAGATAGGTGAAGACCACAGTACCGTCAGCAGCTAGCACAATAACTGAAACTGAAGGGTG
>WBZU01001980.1_pt1 | contig 10574 bp, 7 predicted proteins | sample 5204311 | NCBI WGS metagenome assembly WBZU01 (sample SAMN12344359, study PRJNA552823) | activated sludge metagenome | biome: Activated sludge suspended growth; feature: Nitrification reactor; material: Wastewater; isolation source: activated sludge from nitrification reactor of wastewater treatment... | reverse complement strand
CCAGCAAAGAAGGCAGCTGCGTGCCAAGCCGTTCCGTCACCTTCGCCGCCTGCTCGGCCGCCTGCGCTGCGCCCTGAATGCCTCGGTCCACATGACCGCTGCGGGCCGCCAAGACCTTGGTCACTTCCGACAGATCTTTGAGCATCTGCCGGACCAGCGCACGATTCTCTTCATCGACCATCAAGGAAGCATTCTGCGCCAAGCCGTTGAGCTGGGCCAGGAGATTGGTCAGGCCCTCCTCTGACAACAGTTTCGCCAGGGTACCGTCCAATCGGCCGAAGAGAGAGGGCATGCTTTTGATGACCGGATAGGGCTGCCCGGCTTCCGGCGCCAGCGGCTGCGCGTCCTTCGTGCCTCCCGTCAGATTGAGCGTCACCAATCCTGTGAGGCCTTGCGACACAAGCACCGCCTGCGTATCGGTCTTGACCGGCGTCCCCGCGGCAATGTCCACCGTCATGCGCACCTCTTCCGGATTCTCGGGATTCAGGATCACGGCTTTCACGCGCCCGACATCGACACCGCGATATTTCACCGTCGAATCCGCGCTCAACCCGGCCACCGACTCCCTCGTGTAGACATAGTACCGTTCATACATGCCGCGATAATCAGTCTTGCCCAGCCAGAAAATCGCCCCGAGCACCGTGGCGCCCAGCACCAGCACGAATGCGCCGACCACAAGATAGTTGACCTTCGGTTCCATCCGGCACCTCTCAGTCTCGACGCGGCGACAGCTCCGCATGGGTCTGCTGCGCCGCCCGCCCGCGCGGACCGTGGAAATAGTTTCGGACCACGGGATCCGTCGATACCGCGAGCTCCTCCATCGTGCCCAGGCCCAACACCCGCCCTTCGCCCAAGACCGCAACACGATCCGCAATGCGCCACAACGAGTCCAGATCGTGGGTCACCATGACGATGGTGAGGCCCAAGAGCCGCTTTAGTTCGAGCACCAGATCGTCGAACCCCGCCGCGATCATCGGATCGAGCCCGGCGGTTGGTTCATCGAGGAACACCAATTCCGGGTCCATGACGATGGCGCGGGCGAGTGCGGCGCGCCGCCGCATGCCGCCGCTGAGTTCGCTGGGGAACTTCGCCGCGCTGCCGGGGGGAAGCCCGACCAGAGCAATCTTCAACGAGACAATATCGCGAATCACTCTGGTGCTCAGCGCGGTATGCTCTTTCAACGGCACCGCGACGTTGTCCGCCAACGTCATCGAACTAAACAAGGCGCCATGCTGAAACATCACCCCGAACCGCCGATGGAGCGGAGAGCCGTCCGGCTGCTCCAGTTCGCGGCTATTCACCCCCAACAAGGTGATGTTCCCGGCCGTCGGTGTTTGAAGACCGATGATCTCCCGCAACAGCGTCGACTTGCCGCAACCATTCCCGCCCGCAATCGCGAACACCTCACCTTGCAGGACGGTGAGGCTCACATCCTCATGCACCATCGACGGCCCGAACCGGGTGGAGACATGGCTCACCTCGATTACCGGCCTGTCATTGTGCGCGGCTGAAGACATGACGCCAAAGCGGCTCGCTACAAATCCCACCAATTCAAGAGAATGCTGCACATCGCGTCGAAAATGATGACGAGAAAAATACTCTGCACCACGCTGATCGTGGTGTGCCGCCCCACGTCATCCACGCCGCCTCGAATCTGAAAACCCTGATAACAACCAACCAGCGCGATGATGATGGCAAAACAAGGCGCCTTGCCGATCCCGATGAGAAAATGCCGCAACGCCACGGCCTCTTCGAAGCGCGCAAGGAAGGCGGTGAAACTGACGTTCAACTGGCTCGACGCGATGAACATGCCGCCGAACACACCCAACAGATCGGCATACACCGTCAACAACGGCAGGGCGACCACCAGGGCCACCATGCGAGGCAACACCAGCAATTCGATCGGCGAAAGCCCGAAGGTCTGCAGCGCATCTAGTTCTTCCGTCACCTTCATCGTGCCGATCTGCGCCGCATAGGCCGATCCGGACCGTCCGGCGATCAGGATGGCCGCGATCAACGGCGCGATCTCCCGCAAGAGCGAGATGCCGACAAGATCCACGATAAAAATGTTCGTGCCGAATTTTCGCAACTGCTCTGCGCCCTGATACGCAATCACCACTCCGATCAGAAAGGTCAACAGGCCGGTGATCGGCAAGGCGTTCACCCCGTCCAGCCGGAGACTGTTCAGGGCGCTGCGCCAGCGCATGCGAGCCGGCGATCGAAACAACTGCAGCAACGCCGCCGAGGTCCGGCCGATAAATTCCACCCCCTGCAGTGACTGAGCCAACGAGCGACGCAGAAACGCCGCGGCCTGCGGCCGCCGTCTTGACCGCGCCGCGACATGCGCCATCATGACGCTCCAGTTTGCCGACACCAGGCTCATGAGCTGCAGGTGCTCGGACCGCAGGCCTTCTACCGTGACCTCGCACCCGCGGCGGCGGGCTTCCATGACCGCGCGGGACAACACCACGGCTCCGCCAGTGTCGAACGCCGCAATCCCGCTGCCGTCAAATCGTAGCGCCTCGCCGTCCGGCCAGTCCATGACCGCGAGGACGCGTTCGGCCTTGGCGACCTCAGACATCGTCCACGCGCCCTGACACCGTAGCGTCTTCCCTTCCACGAGGGTGACCGTAGCCGGTTGCGGAATTCGTTCAGCGGTCGGACGATGGCTCATGGCATGTGTGGCTTCGCGCATTACACGATTGGCTGATCCTGCACCCCAGCGATCAGTTTCTTTTCGGCCAGCAACAGGGCACCCAGCCCGAAGATGACGGTGCCCACGGTCACCAGAGCACCAATCACCGGCACCAGCGACAATAGCGAATAGACAATAAGCCCTGCCGTGAAGGGCCTGGCCAGAGGCAGTGACTCGTCTCGATGGCGAAGCAGCCACCGGCCGACAACAATCATGGTATACATTCGTGCCACATACAGCGCCACCCCGTAGAGGGCCAGCAGCACCACTCCTACCGGTAAGGCAAACAGTGTCACCACCAAACTCAAGGCGGCGATCGGCGTGACGAGCAGCCCCACGATTCCCCACCCCAGACACAACCCCGGCTGCTCACGCATCATGGCAGTCACTCGCCCTGCGAACAGTGGATAGAGGCGCAAGAGAATCACGCCCAGCAGCCACGTCGAAAGAAAACTGATCACGGCCGCCAGCACGCGGGCGCCGACGATTCCCTGGCGAGCCCGTTCCATGTTCCATCCACCAGGCCACGGGCGGTGAGTGATCGGGCCGTGTACCGTGGCTTGTTCGTCAATGGATGGAGCCGCTTCCCCCCAGTATCGCAATCGACCGCCGACCGAGGCATTCGAGGTGAAGCGAACGGACTCGGCCGCGACCAGCACATCACGTTCAACGCCATTCGAAAACGTCGCCTGCCAGGCGCCGACGCGCGCATCACGGCCGATCGGCCCTTCCAGCTGCACGTGACCGCCACCGGCCAGAAGATTCTCGCGCACCCGCGCCGTCCCGGTCAGGTGCAGATCAAGTGCGGCGATTCCGGCGTTTCTCCCGATGGTGCCGCTGATCGTGACCTGCGCGCCCGCTATGCGCGCATCCTGTGCCACCGTGCCTGAGATAAATACTTTTGCGCCAACAACGATGATGTCTCCGTTGACCACGCCATCCACCAGGATGTCGCCGCCGGCGGCATACAGATCACCGTTCACGATCCCGGAGATTTCGACGTGGGGCCCGAACGCAACATAGTCACCCTGAACGACCTGCCCTGGTCGCAGAACGGCCCGATCACCGAACGGCGACCGAGGGTTCGAGTCTTCGGCAACGCCCAGGGACGCGGCCGGACCCAGCAGCAACACCATAGCGGCCGTCACGATCCCGGCTTTGTAGTTCATCGTGGGAGAATCCCCGCCCCATACCGATAGACTAAATCGCCACCGAAATAGCTGGCGACCACCAGCAACAATGATCCGGCGCCACCGAGAATGAGCACCAGCACCGGACGCTCCCGCATCAGTCCCCAATACGACCCCACTCGCAAGCCCAGCAAGGCGACAAACATCCAGAATACGGCAAAGGCCAGCTCTTCATGCGTCTCAATCGCCTGCTTGGGAATGTTCCCACTGTGCTCAACCGCTTCCTCCGCAAAATGTCCCGTCACCAGAGCTGCCGCGGTCGCCAGAACTCCGAGCAGCAAAAGCGACCGACTGGTCTCTCGAAACTGCTCGCCACGCCATCGGAGCGCCAGCACATCAAACAACCAACTTGCCAATAGCAGAGCGATGGGGAAATGCACGACCATCGGATGAATGGGATGCATAGGCACTCCTTGTTCGCCAGCGGGCCTTGGGCAGACCGGTTGCATCCATCAAGAGTGCAAGGATGGAGCCTTGTCATCATCCTCTGCGTGATCAGAAAAACCCGACGTATCGGCTGGCCGGAGATCATGGATGGCGGGAGGACACTCCGAACGGGGAGGTCTGCTACAGAGGGGTCCTACATGTCTGGGGCAGAATGCGACAGGCCAGGGCCGGATCACCGATCATTCTTGCGCGGTGACGGACAGCAGGAACAGGTGTTTGCGGCCCGGCTGCGGAAACTCTCGCAACGGTTCGACCTGCAACCCGGCCGATTGCTGCAAGGTCTGCATGGGCCGCTCTTCCGTAATGATCCTGATTGCGCCCCGTTCGCGCGCAACCTGGCGCACCGCATCGGGATCAGGCAGCGCCGGCACCACATGATCCCGCTTCAAATAATAGAGGGCATCCTCATTTTTCGGCCACCCCGGGACATACAGGAAGACTGCCGGGCCGGTGTCCCTCGCCGCGGCTTTGATTTCCTCCGTGACCTTGCGCGGGGAGGCGGCCTGGTCGATCGCAGGGAATACGTAGTTGACCACCAACAGGACATAGGCAACCGCGAGCGCGCCGACCAGCTGAAGCGCAAGATGCAGGCGCGCCTTCACGACCGCATACAGCAGCGCGCCGGACACACAGAGGATGGTCACGATGAACAGCGGTGACACGACCGGCGACGCAACCAACCACCGCCGCCGCAACGGCGCCGCCCCGAAGAACATCCCGGCCGCGAACACGATCGCCAGGACCACGAGCAGCAGCTTCAGGAGAGGGGGCATCGAACGAGCATCGTCCGCCGCCGCGAACATTCGGTGGTACCAGTAGCCGATCATGAGCCCGATGCCCGGCACGATCGTCATGAGATAGGGCTCGCGTTTCAGGGTGGCGAGGCTGAATGCGGTGAAGAGGCTGAGCACCCAGACCAGCAAGAGCAATTCGGTGGGATGCGCGCGCAGCGGACGTTGCCTCCAGAGCAGCCACAGCGCCGATGGAAGTACCGCACACCAGGGGAAGAAATCGGCCCACATCATCCCGAGATACCAATAGAGCGGGTGGCCGTCGCGAGCAACGCCGACGGATCCGGCGAGGCCGGTGTTCCACACGGACCCGATCGCGCTCACAATCTTGAAATGGTGCTGATAGCCCGGGCCCAGCATGAAGGCGTATCCCGTCATCATGACGAAGGCCACAGCCACACCGCCCCAGAACCATCGGTCCTTGAGCATGCGCGCATCCCGCTGAATCACCGCGTAGGTGCTCATGACGAGCAACGGCAGAAAGAAGCCATGCATTTCCTTCAACATCGCGCCGAGCGCCATGCTGACGAACGCCAAGAGATACCATCGTGAACTACGGCCCAGGAACTGGACCTGGATCCAGGCAAACAGGGCCAACGTCACCAAAAAGGTCAAGGTGGAATCAAACAACACGCGGCGCCCGTACCACAAAAAGACATGGCTGGTCGCAACGACCAGCGCCGCCCAGAATCCGGCCGTCGCAGACAGCAGTCTGGTTCCCAGCACATAGACCAACACCACCGTGCCGATCGCCGCCAGCGATCCGGGAAGGCGCAATGCCGTTTCGTGGTCGCCCCACAGTGCCGTCGAAAGGTGGAGCATCCAGAAAAAGAGCGGAGGCTTGTTGAAATAGGGTTCGCCTTGGTAGGTCAGATCAAAAAACTCGCGCCGCCGGCTCATCTCTCCGGCGATGCCTGCGTAGAGGCCCTCGCTGCCTTCCAATAACGACAGGTGAAGATTGGCGAAATAGGCCCAGCCCCCCACGAGAACCAACAGCAACACCTCAAGATATCGCACCCCTGCTGGATTCTCCCACAGGGTCATCCAAGCTGGTCCCGGACTACGGGACAGGGAACCGACTTCGACCTGCGGCTGCGGAACACTCATCTCATCCATGTCTCTACCTAAGGGATCAACGGTCGCGGCTTTCTTCGCGACGTGATGGATTGTTCACTGTTCAACGGGAATCACATCCGGCCAGCTTGGCTGTACGGAATCTCCTGCAGGGCGGTCACGCGTGAGTCACCGCCGGACGGGACGGGCACTGTCTCCTGCAGAATCAGTTCCATGCGTAAGGAGGACGTGACGTAACCCACAACGCAGCGGAGTTGGCAGGAAGGCCCGGCGGTCATGCGGTAAACAGACGCGCCAAGGTCGGTTCGGTGGCCTCGACCGCCTCACGAATCGCGCCGTAGAGCGATTCGACGGCCATCTCTTTCGTCAGAAGCCGCCTCGCGCCCGCGCGCGCCATCGCATCAGCATTGTCACTATCTGCATTGACCGAGAGACCGATCACCGTCGTGTCCGGATACTGTACCTTGATTTCGGCAGTGGCCTCGATCCCGTTCATGTTCGGCATACTGATATCCATCACCACCACGCGCGGCCGCAATTCGCCGGTGAGCCTCACGGCTTCCACGCCGTCCTGCGCTTCACCAATGATCTGAATATCATCGTAGGCATCCAAGACGGAACGAAGCCCTTGCCGCACCATCGCGTGGTCATCGACCAACAGGACTCGAATGCCTACAGCTGTCGCTGTGCTCGGCGACGGAGGGTGAGTGGAACGACCGTTCGACACATCAATGACCGACTGGATCGGCTGACCGCGCTCCGCTTCCCAGGCACTTTCGGCAACCGGTAATGTTAGAATCGCCCTGGTGCCCTGGCTCGGACCGGACTGAATCTCGAACGAGCCTCCCAGTGCCCGCATCCGCTCCCGAATGCTCAGGAGTCCGAATTTTGACGAGACACCGCTCCCGGCCTGAAGCGTCACAATCGATGGATCAAAACCTGCCCCCTGATCGCACACCTCTATCCGCAATAGACGGTCCGGGCGCTCCATCGTTACAGTGGCCCGCCCCGTCCCGCCATGCTTCCAGGAGTTGATCAACAGCTCGCGGACCGACTGAAACAGCAGCATGGATTGGTCTTCCGGCAATTTCAGTCCGTCCTCTTTCGGCAGGATGACGGTCACCGCCACCTCGTGCCTCTTCATGTAGTCGGCCAGCCAGTTCAACCCGGCGACGAGCCCGTGATCGCGCAGCACCGGCGGACTCAGTTCGGCCACCAGCGTACGGGTATATTGCAGGGCGTCGGAAAACACGGCATCGGTCTCTTCGATCACCTGGGCCAAAGCGGGCATCGTGGCGGTCAACCGTTTTCCCTGCCCCATTTTCAATTTTCCCAACACCAAGGTCTGCTGGAGGTGATCGTGTAATTCTGTCGCCAGTCGTTTACGCTCTCGTTGTTCGGCCAGATTCAGCTCTGTCGCCATGGCCCGGAGCCGGTCCTGCGATTGAACCAATTCGGCGGTTTTGAGATTCACCGCCTGCTCCAGCTTGACGTTCCATTGCTGCAGACGTTGTTGCGCCTCTCGTAACGCAGCCTCGGCGCCCTTCCGTTCGGTCACGTCCTCCACGACGACTCCGAAACCGCGAACGCCTCCCGCCTGGTCATACACCGGATACCAATTCTCATTCCAATACCGGGTCACACCAGGCGCCGCCGCCGTGTCGCCGCTGAACTCGTGATTGATGACAGGCCGGCCCGTTGAAAGGATGCGGTTCGTCACCTCGTAGACGGTCTCGGCAAGCGACGGCACGATTTCCGAGACATGTTTGCCGATATGGGCATCGACCGACAGCCCGTTCAGCTCGGCCAAGCGAGGATTGATGCGCTCGTACCGCAATTCCCGGTTCATATAGCAAAAGCCGATCGGCGCGCTCAGCAGCAGCGAGTCGAGCAGCGCATGGGCCTCGAAGACCCGTTCCTCCGCTTGCTTGCGTTCAGTGATGTCGATGACCGACCCGATATAGCCGAGGAATGCGCCCGACTCCGCGCGTCGCGGCGCGGCGGCATCGATCGCCCACCGGTATTCGCCATCGTGACGAAGGAGGCGGTATTCGAGGCGGAACGATTCGTTGCGGGCGCTGGCGCTGAGAAACACCTCCTGCGCCTGCCGGCGGTCGTCGGGATGAACGGCGTCGATCCAGCCGAATTCCAGCCCTGTCTGCGGCGTCTGGCCGGTGAAGTCGTACCAGGATTGGCTGAGAAAATTACAATGGCCGGTCGGGTCGGTCACCCAAATCATCACCGGGGCATTGTCGGCCATCTCACGGAACCGCGCGTCGCTCTCGCGCCGAACACGAACCATACTGATCTGCGCATGGATGCGCGCCAATAATTCGCGGGCGCTGAACGGCTTGACGAGGTAGTCATCAGCCCCATACTCCATCCCTTCGATCCGCGATTCCTCGCCGGCTCTGGCGGAAAGCAGAATGACCGGGATGGTCTGCAACGACGGATCCCGGCGCAGTTCGCGCAACAGGCCGAAGCCATCCAGCCGCGGCATCATGACATCGCTCAGAATCACATCCGGCCGCGCGTTACGCGCAGCGGCCAATGCCGCCTCGCCGTCTGGAACCGCCTCAACCTCATAGCGTTCCGCCAACAGCCTGGCCAGGTAGTTCCGCATATCAGCATTGTCGTCGACCACGAGGACCCGCGAGGCACGTAGTTCCCCGACGCGCGGCAGGGCGTGGGGGGCGCGCAGAGCCTGTTCGACCGGCTCCGTGTCCGGCAACCACCGTAAGACTTCGTCAATGAAAGGCTCGGCCCCTCCTGCAATGGACGGCAAGGGAACGCCTCCACCGATCCGGTCCGCCGGCAGGTGCGCGCATCCGAAGGGAATCGTCACGATAAACCGGCTGCCTTCCCCCGCACGGCTCTCAACGCGAACCGTGCCCCCGTGGAGCGTGATCAGTTCCTGGACCAGCGCCAATCCGATGCCGCTTCCCTCATGGCTCCGGCTGCGCGCATGTTCGACGCGATAAAATCGTTCAAACAGCCGGGGAATGGACGCGGCCGGAATGCCGACACCCGTATCACGCACCGTCAGGACGACGTGGCGCGAAGAAAAGGAGGCAGCTGCTCGAACCGTAATTTCGATCTCGCCCTCCAACGTAAATTTGAAGGCGTTGCTGATGAGATTCAGCACGATCTTTTCCCACATGCCGCGATCGACATAGACCGGCTCGGTGAGAGGAGCGCAATCGACGGTCAACGTCACTCCCGCCCGCTCCATGGCCGACCGAAAGCAACTGGCCAATTCTGCCGTGAACGCACTGAGATCGATCGGTTCGTATCGCGCCTCCACCCGTCCCGCCTCGATCCGGGAGAAATCGAGCAAATTGTTCACCAGCCGAAGCAGGCGTATACCGTTGCGATTCACCAGTTCCAATTGCGTTTTCGCGTCCGGCGGCAAGGGAGAGGGGCTCATGACCAACAACTCTTCCACCGGCCCAAGCATCAGCGTGAGCGGCGTTCGGAACTCATGGCTGACGTTGGAGAAGAATGTGGTTTTGGCGCGGTCGAGCTCCGCGAGGGCCTCCGCGCGACGCGTTTCGGCTTCATAGGCCCTGGCGCTGGCCACCGCAGTGCCGATCCGCGACGCGACGAGATCGAGGAAGTTTCGATAGTGCTCGTCGAAGGGCAGGCGGGCGCTGATTCCGGCAACAAGAAATCCCGCCGGCTGACGAGCAACATTGGCCCAAATGGGTAGGACGGCCGCATCCTTCGGCGGCTCGCCCCAAGGGCCGACAGGAACCGCGGGAAACCGGCGATTCAAATCCCGAACGACCTGGGTCTCTTCAGCTCTGAGCACTACGGACCAGGGCCAGGTCCCAACCTCGGCTGCATCGGTCATGGAGATCACCGGCGGCGCGACCGCTTCCCCTGGCGCCGTCCCCGACCAGCCGGCCAGACGCGCACCCTGCCGATCGGCATCGATCAGATAGAGCAAGCAGAACGGGATGTCCCTGGGATGCATCGCCAGGACCGCGGCTGCTGCAGCACAGGTCTGTTTCGCGTTTCTCCCTTCGAGTGAGGCCGCGCCCAAATCTTTCAAGATACCGATCCGCCGCTCACCAATGACCTTGTCGGTGATTTCATGGACCGTGGCCAACACGCCGCCGATGCCGCCGGGCGTGAGGTCGTCAGGCACAGGGCTATAGGCGATGGTGAAATGCGTTTCTTCCAGGAATCCGTGCCGACCGATTTCGAGAAGAATGTCGTCGTTCCACGTCGGAGGGCCGCCCTGAAACGGCACGTCGATCAGTGGTTTCAGGATGTGCCAGATCTCATTCCAACAGTCCCGCACCGGCTGCCCCAGCGCCATGGGATGCTTCTTCCCCAGAATCGGGCGGTACGCATCGTTGTACAGCGAGATGT
>WBZU01001363.1_pt2 | contig 10583 bp, 7 predicted proteins | sample 5204311 | NCBI WGS metagenome assembly WBZU01 (sample SAMN12344359, study PRJNA552823) | activated sludge metagenome | biome: Activated sludge suspended growth; feature: Nitrification reactor; material: Wastewater; isolation source: activated sludge from nitrification reactor of wastewater treatment... | reverse complement strand
ATGGTAAGCGGGCTGACGCCGGCCCGCCGCGCGAGCTCGGCCTTGCTCATCATGGCGGCCTGCCGCAGCTTGCGGACGTTGTTGGGCTGCACGCCGCCCTTGGGCCGCGAGGCCCCGCCCGACTTCTTCGCCCCGCTCGCCGCGCCCGGACGCCGCTTCGCCGGCGCCTCGTCGCCCTCGTCGCCCTCGTCGCCCTCGTCGCCCTCGTCGCCCTCGACCTCCGCGCGGTCGCTCGCGAGGTCCGTCGCCAGGTTCGTCGCCAAATTCGTCGTCAAGTTCGCGGCGGGCCCCTTCGCCCGCACCTCGCCCTCGCGGACCAGCACCTCGGCCTCGGCGGCTTGCGTCGGAGCGTGAAGCTCCTGTTTCGGGGTCGGGCTCATGCGTTTGGCCGTTGCAGGGTAGGCTGTCCTACACATTGTCCGCCCCGGCAAGCGCTTCGTCAACGTGGCCGGGCTGCGTCAGTGATACGTAAGTGAATGTTAGTGATAGGGATTTGATAGGTCTTTGTAGTGATCTGACGAGGCGCGATGCGGCGCCCGAGAACCTGGGTAAAATGGCCTGGACCGGCCCGTGGAGGCTCCTGGGCGGCGAATTCGCGGATTCGCGCGATCCCGCGCACCGGCGCCCACCGCGCTTGCGCGTCGACGCACACCCGGCCCTCGAGCAGATCTCCCTGGCCCCTCCCGGCTATTGTGGAGGGGCATGGACCTCGTCCTCGGCGCCGGCCGCCCGCTGCGGGCCTTGCTGCTCCACGGGCTCACGGGAACCCCGGAGGAGGTGCGCCCGATCGCCGAGGCGCTGCACGCCGCCGGCTTCGCCGCGCACGCGCCCCTGCTCGCCGGCCACGACGACCCCGAGTCGCTCGCCGCGACCGGCTGGCGCGGCTGGTACGACTCGGCCGCGGCGGCGCTGCGCGAGCTCGCGGACGGCGGACCGACGCTCGTGGTCGGCTTCTCGATGGGCGCCCTGCTGGCGCTGCGGCTCGCGGCGGTCGAGCGGGCGCGGGTCGCCGGCGTGGCCTCGATCTCGGTGATGCTCGAGCTCCCCGCGTGGCAGGCCGCGCTCGCGCGCGGGCTCGCCGCCCTGCGCGCGCATCCGCGGGTGGGCCGCTTCGTCGGTCACTTCCCGAAGTTCGCGGTCGATGTCCGGATCCTCGCGCGCAGCCGCAAGAGCCCGAGCCTGCGGGTGTTCCCCTACGCGGCGATCGCCGCACTCGCCGACCTCCAGCGCGACGTCCAGGGCCGGCTCGGCCACGTGACCGCGCCGCTGCTGCTGCTGCACGGGCGCTGGGACCACACCGCGCCGGTCGTGTTCAGCGAGCGGGTCGCCCAGGCGGTGTCGTCGAGCCGCGTGCGCCGGGTCGTCCTGCCGCGCAGCTTCCACGTCGTCGGCGTCGACCTCGACCAGCCGCAGGTCTGCGCCGAGGTGGTGGCGTTCGCCCGCGCGGTCCTCGGCGATCCCGCGCGCGAGTGATACCGTGTCGCCCGCATGACCCGCGACCTGATCCTCGCCATCGACCAGGGCACCACCGGCAGCACCTGCCTGCTCGTCGACCCCCAGCTCCGCGTGCTCGCGCGGGCGACCCGAGAGTTCCCGCAGCACTTCCCGCAGCCCGGGCAGGTCGAGCACGACCCCGAGGAGCTGTGGGGCTCGGTGCTCGCCGCGATCGCCGACGTGCTCCGGCACGCCGACGCCGCGCGGATCGCCGCGATCGGCATCACCAACCAGCGCGAGACCAGCCTGGTGTGGGAGCGCGCCTCCGGGCGGCCGCTCCACCGTGCCCTCGTCTGGCAGGACCGCCGCACCGCGCCCGCCTGCGAGGCCCTGCGCGCCGCCGGCCGCGAGGACGCCGTCCGCGCCCGCACCGGCCTCGTGCTCGACCCCTACTTCTCGGCGACCAAGCTCGCGTGGGTGCTCGACCACGTGCCCGGCGCCCGCGCCCGCGCCGAGGCCGGCGAGCTCGCGGCCGGCACGATCGACACCTACCTCGTGTGGCGCCTGACCGCCGGCGCGGCCCACGTCACCGAGCCGAGCAACGCCTCGCGGACCCTCCTGTGGCCGCTGCGCGGCGGCGGCTGGGACGACGAGATGTGCCGCCTGTTCGAGGTCCCGCGGGCGATCTTGCCGCAGGTCTTGCCGTGCACCGCGCGCTTCGGCGCCACCCGCGGCGTGCCGGGCCTGCCCGACGGGATCCCGATCCACGGCATCGCCGGCGACCAGCAGTCGGCCCTGTTCGGCCAGGCCTGCTTCGCCCCCGGCGAGGCCAAGTGCACCTACGGCACCGGCGCGTTCGCCATGCTCAACACCGGCGACACCCCGATCGCCTCGCGCCACGGCCTCCTCACCACCGTCGGCTGGCAGATCGGCGACCGCACCACCTACTGCCTCGAGGGCAGCGCCTTCATGGCCGGCGCCGTCGTCCAGTGGTTGCGCGACGGCCTCGGCTTCATCCTCAAGGCCGCCGAGGTCGAGGCCCTCGCCGCCAGCGTCCCGGACAGTGGCGGCGTCGTCCTCGTCCCCGCGCACGCCGGCCTCGGCGCCCCCTACTGGCGCCCGCACGCGCGCGGCCTCATCACCGGCATCACCCGCGGCACCACCCGCGCGCACATCGCCCGCGCCGCGCTCGAGGGCATCGCCCTGCAGATCGCCGACCTCCTGCGCGCCATGAGCGCGGACATCGGCGCGCCGCTCAAGGTCCTCAAGGTCGACGGCGGCGCCGCGGCCAACGACCTCCTCATGCAGCTCCAGGCCGACCTCCTCGGCGTCTCGATCGCGCGCCCGACCATGCTCGAGGCCACCGCGCTCGGCGCCGTCTTCCTCGCCGGCCTCGGCGCCAGCGTGTGGTCCGACACCGCCGCGCTGGCCGGCGCGTGGCAGCAGGACCGTGCCTTCACCCCGAGCGCCCCGTCGTCGGAGCTCGACGCCCTGCGGCGCGCGTGGGAGCGCGCCGTCGCGCTCGCCTGATCCGGACCTGCCCCGAGAGACAGGTCCGTCGGGTTCAAGGTGAGCGCAGCCGCAGCTCGACGCCCATCTCTTTGATCTTGTCGGCCTCTTCGGCGAGGTCGGCCTGGGTGAGCGGGTGGGCCTCGAGCCAGTCGGTCGGGAACCCGAGCTCGAGCGAGTTGCGGCGGGCGGTCGCCGCGAACGGCGGCTGCGGGCGCGGGCTGCGGCTGCGGGCCAGGCGGATCGCCACCCGCAGCAGCACCGTCAGGCGGACCGCCTGCTCGAACTCGCCGACCGGCAGCCCGGAGAACACCTCGCGGGCGAGTTTCTTGCGCTGTCCGAGCAGCATCGCCGCGAGCAGCTCCTGATCGGCGCGGGAGAACCCCGGCATGTCGGAGTTGGCGACCAAGTAGGCGCCGTGCTTGTGGAAGTTCGAGAACGACACGCTGAGGCCGATCTCGTGCAGCCGCGCGGCCCACGTGAGGAGCTGTTGGCCCTCGGCGGCGTCGAGCCCCCACGAATCGCGGACCTGGTCGAAGATGTGCAGCGCCAGCCGCTCCACGCGCCCGGCCTGCGCCAGGTCGACGTTGTAGCGCTGACAGAACTGGCGGATCGTCGAGTCGCGCACGTCCTCGTGGCGGATCCGGCCGAGCAGGTCGTAGAGCAAGCCCTCGCGCATCGACCCGGCCGAGACGTCCATCTGCTCGATCCCCAGGCCCTCGAACAGCGCGAGCAGGATCGCCACCCCGCCGGGCAGCACCGGCGCGCGGTCGGCCTGCACCCCGGGGATCGCCGCCACCTTGGTGACGCTCCCGGCGGCGATCAGCGCCTTCTTGAGCTGGCGCAGCCCGCCGAGCGAGATCCCGCGGTCGCTCCAGCCGTGCGCGCGCAGGATCGCGTCGACCCCCGTCACCGTGCCGGACGAGCCGACGCACGAGTCCCAGCCGACGTCGCTGTAGCGGCGCTCGATCGGCTCGAGCTTGAGGCGGGCCGCGATCTCCGCCTTGCGGAAGTCGTCGGCGCGGATCTTCCCCTCCGGGAAGTACCGCAGGCTGAAGTTGACGCAGCCCATGTGCAGGCTGTCGATCCGCAGCGGCTCGAAGCGCTCGCCGAGGATCAGCTCCGTGCTGCCGCCGCCGATGTCGATCACCAGCCGCCGGCCGCGGTCGTCGGCGAGCGTGTGCGACACCCCGAGGTAGATCAGCCGCGCCTCTTCGCTGCCGCCGATGATCTCGATGTGGTGCCCGAGCGCGGCCGTCGCCCGCTCGAGGAACACGCGCGCGTTCGCGGCCTGGCGCATCGCGCTGGTGCCGACGGCGCGCACGCGGTCGCCGTGGATCTCGCGCAAACGCTGGCCGAACCGCTCGAGGCAGGCGAGCGCGCGCTCCTGGGTCTTGTCGGTCAGCGCCTCGTGCTCGTCGAGGCCGGCGGCCAGGGCGACACGCTCACGCAAGCGGTCGACCACGTGGAAGTGGGTGTCGTCGACGACCCGCGCCACCACCATATGGAAGCTGTTCGAGCCGAGGTCGACCGCCGCGACGCTCTCCGTGTTGGGCGAGGACATGCCGGCCCGCGACCATACGGCCCGGGCCGGCGGCACGCAAGCCGGTCAGCGGCTCAGTCGCCCTCGCCGAGCTCGACGACCCCGGCGACGACCGAGTCGGCGGGGGCGCCTTCCTTCGACGCGTAGGGGTTCTCGCCGCCCGCAGCGTACACCGCCGCGGGATCCTCGGCGGCAGGGGCCGGCTCGGGGGCGTTGCCGATGGTCAGATCGAGCGCGGCCTCCGGGGTCCGGAGCTTGCGCCACTCGAGCTCGAGCGCGAGCCGCTGGCGGCGACCCCGGTCGACCGCGCGGAGCGAGAAGCCGACGACGCCGCGCGGTCCGAGGACGACCGACCGTTCGCCCTGGCGGACCTCGGCGGTGCCGGACTTGAGCGCCTGGACGAGCTGCTCGAGGTAGCCGATCACGTGCGACAGCTCGGCTGCGCCGTCGACCTTCAATTCTTGCCGTGAACCCTTCATCTTCCGCTCGCTTTCCCCCTGGGGAGAAGGGGAGCCCGGATCGTGCCACGGGGTCGGGGCAGCGGCAACGTCGGCGCCGGCCCTCTGGCCTGTGGTCCGCGGCGCTCCGACCTCGACGGTCCATCCTCTTTAAGGAGTGCCGCGCGACGTCATGACCGGCCCGGCGAGTTGTGCGAAGCTCCCGGCCATGGCCAGCTCCGCCGAACGCTCCGCATCCGACCTCGAGGCGCTCCGCGCCAGCAACCGCGGCAAATTCGTCGCGATCGCCGCCGTGCTCGCCGCCACCGGAGGCGCGCTCGCGTGGTGGTACGGGCGGACCGGACCGATCGGCAACAGCGAGCAGGCCGAGCGCGTGATCGTGATCCCCGCGCGGCACTGGCGCTACAAGCCCTACCTCGAGAAGTGGGGCTTCGTGGCCCAGGAGAACCGGGTCGACACCCTCGTCGACGAGCTCAAGGAGAAGATCCCCGACGCCACCGAGACCGGCGTCGCCGCCGTGCTCAAGCTGGCGGACTGGGCCGGCTACGGGTTCGTCGTCTTCGAGGACCCGGCGAGCGTCGACTTCGCCGGCCTGAACATCGAGGGCGGCGTCCCGACCTTCGAGAAGTGGCACCGCTTCGCCGTCGTCAGCGCCGGCGACTACGCGTTCCCGCACAAGCTCACGGTCAACGCCAAGCCGTCGGAGATCATGAACGGCCCCGACCTCGACCTGCTGAGCGCGCTGTTCCAGCAGGAGCCGCTGGCGAGCACCCTGCGCGACGACCCCAAGAACGGCCCCGACGTCATCGTCCTCAAGACCAAGGTGCAGGAGGGCATCCACGCCCTCACCGCGATCGCCGACGCCGAGGCGACCGTCGCCAAGATCGCCGACAAGGCCCGCGCGCTGCTGGTCGACAAGGAGCAGGGCAAACCCGCGCCCACCCTGCTCGGCCAGGTCCACGAGAGCATCACCCCCTTCGCGCTCGCCGACGGCGGCACCCTCCTGCTCGTCCGCAAGGCCCGCTTCTCGAGCAGCACCGGCTTCAACGCCGACCTCGACCTCGACAACACCTGGCACTTCTTCCACGTCGCCGCCGGCGCCGACCCGCTGACCGGCCGCACCCCCTGCACCAACCTGCTCGGCGGCACCCTCGACGGCAGCGGCCGGCGCCCGAGCTTCCGCAGCTCCCCGCGCGGCGACGCCCTGCTGGTCCACGACGACGGCAAGTCGCAGCTCTTCAAGCTCGAGCAGGGCGCCTGCAACTTCACCGCCCTCGGCGAGATCTCCGTGCCGATGTTCCGCGGCGAGGACCCCGGCGAGCCGCACCGCTCCGGCCGGGTCGGCCGCGCGCGCCGCGACGGCGCCGAGTCGGTCGTCTACGTCGCCCGCCCCGGCGACGAGGTCCCGCTCGAGCTCGTGCGCACCGCCTCGATCGACCTCGGCCTGCCGAGCTGGCTCGGCGACGACGCGCTCGCGGCGATCGGCGACCCCGAGGGCGACCAGCTGAACGACGGCATCTACTTCTTCAGCCCGTCGCAGCCCGACAAGGCGCTGCGCCTCGACGCGATCAACTTCGACAACGCCACCGGACTGCGCCAGGTCGCGCCCGCGCCCGACGGCCCGCAGGGCCCGCGGCTTCTCGTCACCACCTGGGGCGAGCGCGCCGGCCTCTACCGCGTCGACATCCCGAAGCCGCTGGCGACCGTGTTCGCCGACGCCCTCGCCCTCGCCGCCAAGCAGACCCAGCCGCAGGCCGTGCGCGACGGCATGGAGCCGCTCATCGCCACGATCGACACCGACGGCTGGACGTTCACGCGCCTGGGCGGCGAGGAGGGCAACATCGTCGACCCGATCGCCTCGCCCGACGGCGCGCTGGTCGCCTTCACCTCCGGCGACGAGATCGGCCTCGTCCCGCTCGCCGGCGGCGCCCTCCGCATGATCACCACCAACGCGCTCGAGGACCACACCCCGATGTTCTCGGCCGACGGCAAGCAGGTCCTCTTCCGCACCCGCTTCCCGATCGAGAAGACCAACTGGTGGCTGACCACGGCCCGCGCGCTCCCGACCGGCGGCTGACCCGAGCGCCCTGTCCCTCAGGACAGGCCACCGCCCGGCCACCGGCCCGGGCCACCGCGCGTGCGCCCGAACGCCCTGTCTCTCAGGACAGGCGCCCTACCCCGCCTCGCCGGCCTCGGTCGGCGCCGCCAGGCGCTCCCCCTTCTTGAAGGGTTTGCCCGCGGCGTACGACTGCGCCGGCATCCGCTTCGCGCCGGCGGCCTGCAGCTCGGCGACGCGGACCACCCCGTCGCCGCAGGCCACGTGCAGCCCTGCGCGGTCGACGGCGAGCACCTCGCCGGGCGCCGCGTCTTCGGGCCGGGCGCGCTCCGAGCGGCCGGCGCGGAACAGCTTGACCGGCGCGCCGTCGCGCCCGGAGAACGCCGCGGGCCACGGGTCCATGCCGCGGACGTGGTCGACGACCTGTCTCACCGACCCTGTCCAATCGACCAGCCCCTCCTCCTTCCGCAAGATCGCCGCGATCGTCACCTGCGACGGATCCTGCGGCGTCGGCGGCGGCACGTCCGGCAGCGCCCGCAGGAACTCCTCGAGCAGCGCCCCGCCGAGCGGCGCCAGGCGCTCGAACAGCTCGCCGCTCGTCTCCTCGGCCCCGATCGGCGTGCGCGCCACGCGGTACACCGCCCCGGTGTCGAGCCCCTCCTCCATCTGCATGATCGCCACCCCGGTCTCGGCGTCGCCGGCGAGCACCGCCCGCTGGATCGGCGCCGCCCCGCGCCAGCGCGGCAGCAGCGACGCGTGGACGTTGATGCACCCGAGCCGCGGGATCGCCAGGATGTCCGGCGGCAAGATCCGCCCGTACGCCGTCACCGCGATCAAGTCCGGCGCGACCGCGCGGAGCTGCGCCGCCAGCGTCCCGTCGCGCACCTTCACCGGCTGGATCACCGGCACGCCGAGCGCCTCGGCCGCCAGCTTCACCGCCGGCGGCAGCAGCTTGCGCCCGCGCCCGGCCGGCTTGTCCGGCTGCGTCACCACCAGCGCCAGCGAGCACGCGCGTGCGACCGCCTGCAGGCTCGGCACCGCGAAGTCCGGCGACCCCATGAACACCGCGCGCAACATCCGCTCACTCCGTCCCGGGCGCCCCGCGCCCGCGTCCTGCACATGTCCCAAGGGACAGCTTCACGTCGACCCCTCGCGGGCCAGGTACGCGCTGTGCAGCGCCTCGTCGGTGAGCACGTCGCGCGCCTCGTCGAGCGCCGCCTGCAGCTCGGCCAGCTCCTCGGCCAGCTCGAGCCGGCTCGCCGGCTCCAACCCCTCGCCGAACGTCGCGCTGAGGTCGGCGTGGGCGCGCAGCACCTCGTCGCGGGTGGCGTCGCGGGTCAACCCGAGCAGCCCGAAGTAATCTGTCTCTCGGGCCAGGCGCAGCCGCTCGCGCACGCGCCGGCGATCGAGCGCCACCAGCCCCGCGGCCTCGTCCTCGAGTGCCGGCGCCAGGTGCCCGAGCAGCGCCAGCACGTACACGAGCCCGCGGATGTCCCGCTCGTCGGCGATCCCCGCCGCGATCAGCTCCCCGACGCTCGCGCGCCCGTCGAAGCGCCCGGCGATCGCAGCCGCCGCCGGCCAGCGCAGCTCGGCGGCCAGCGCCTCGGGCCCGACGAACGACAGCCGCGGCCGCAGCAGATCCGGCGCCGCCACGCGCAACGCCGCGAGCCGCCCACCGCGACGGATCCCGCCGGCGATCAGCGCCGCGAGCGGCACCCCGAGCTCCACCGGCGTCGCCGGCCGCTCCCCCGGGTAGAGCGCCCACGCGAGCGTCGGCGCCTCTGCGAACCGCTCGACCAGCCGCCGCACCGGCTCGCGCAGCGCCTCCTGGGCCTCCTGCGGCTTGAGCCACCCCGCCTGCGCCAGCCGCTCCGCGTCGCGCCGCAGATCGCCCGAACTCCACCGCACCGCGAGCTCGCGCTGCTCACCGTCGATCAACCCGCGCGCGACCAACCTCCCGAGCATCGACTCGCTCGCCACCGGACTCGCCCCGCCGACGACCTGCCCCTCGGACCACCACAATCGCCGCTGCGGCCCGTCCGCCACGCCTGCCTCGAGACAACCAGTGAACCGCTCGCGCCGGAGCTGCGCCAGCAACGCCGCGCCCTCGCCTTCTCCGCGGCTCCGCGGCTCCCCGAGCGACGCCAGCTCCCGCGACTCGCTCACCCGCAGCGGCGCTTCTTCGCTGCGCGCGACGATCCCGACCTCCGCGCGCGCCACGACCCCGCCCTGCGAGCGGGTCTCGGGCAGCCGCGTCGTCCGGGCCGTGTCCGACTCGGCGCGGGCCCGCGGCTCGTCACCGCGCGGTCGAGCGCCGCGCGTGCGCGGGTCTTCCTCGCCCCAGCGCCCATCGCCTCGCGCCTCGTCACCTCGCGGGTCCTCGCGCAATTCGTCGCGTCGTCGCTCTCGCGCCGGACTCTGGCGACCCGCTTCGCCTCCGCGCGGCTCGCGATCCCGCGGGCGTCCATCTTCGTCCTCGCGTACCTCATCCGGCCCGCGAACCCGCGCCACGCTCGCCGCGTCCAGGCGCCTGTCGCGACTCCAGCGCTCGTCTCGCTGCCCGTCGCTCCCGCGCTCGTCTCGGGATCCTCGGTCTCCCACCCCACGCTCGTCGCGCTCTCGCAGCCCGCGGTCCCCAACACGCTCGCCTCGCGCTGGCTCCCAACGCTCGTCTCGCTGCCCGCGCTCGTCTCGCGACCCGCGGTCTCCCACGCCACGCTCATCTCGCACTCCGCGCTCGTCGCGCTGCCCGCGGTCTCCCACGCCACGCGCGTCTCGCGGTCCCCGTTCGTCTCGCAGTGCACGCTCGTCTCGCTGCCCGCGCTCGTCTCGCGACCCGCGGTCTCCCACGCCACGCTCGTCTCGCACTCCGCGCTCGTCTCGCTGCCCGCGGTCTCCCACGCCACGCGCGTCTCGCGGTCCGCGCTCGTCTCGCAGTGCACGCTCGTCTCGCAGTCCGCGCTCGTCTCGCGACCCGCGGTCTCCCACGCCACGCTCGTCTCCCACGCCGCGCCCGCGGACTCCCGCGCCACGATCCTCGTCCCGCGCCCGGCTCGCGCCGACCCGCTCGTCTCGCAGCGATCCCACGTCGCGTCCGCGATCACGCGTGGCGTGATCCTCATCCCGCGGCCCGCCGGCCCTGGACGCCCCGCGTCCGGGCTCACGCCCGAACGCGCCGAGCTCCTCGTCCCGACGCCGCTCGTCGCGCTCGCGGTCTCCCACGACGCGCCTCGAGTCACGCACCTCGTCCGAGCGGTCGTCTCGCGCCCGCACGCCGCGCTCGCGGTCACGCTCCTCGTCCGCGCGCTCGTCTCGCGCCCGCACGCCACGCTCGCGGTCACGCTCCTCGTCCGCGCGCTCGTCTCGCGCCCGCACGCCGCGTCCACGCAGCCCGTCTCGACCCGCGCCGCGCTCGTCCTCACGCGACCCGCGGGCCGGCAGCCGCGCCGTCTCGTCGCTCGGACCGACCCGCCGCCGCTCGCCCGGCTCGTCCTCGCGGCGCGCGGTCGCGCTCGGCCTGTCTGTTCCGCCATGCCTTTCGGGCCATGTCCCTCGGGCCAGCATGGAACCGTCCCCGGACCTG
>WBZU01002568.1_pt2 | contig 10586 bp, 8 predicted proteins | sample 5204311 | NCBI WGS metagenome assembly WBZU01 (sample SAMN12344359, study PRJNA552823) | activated sludge metagenome | biome: Activated sludge suspended growth; feature: Nitrification reactor; material: Wastewater; isolation source: activated sludge from nitrification reactor of wastewater treatment... | reverse complement strand
GAGGAGCACCTGCCGCGGGAAGAACCCACCGACCTCGAGCGCGCCCGTTCCAGGCGCGAAGGACGGATCAACCGAGTCGATATCGAAGCTGAAGAATGTCGAACCGCCTCCGAGTCGCAACCGGATGCGCTCGAGCACGGCGTCGAGTGGCTGGTCGTGGACCTCGTCCGCCGTCAGGTACTCGATGCCCAGCTCCTCATGGAGCATCGTCCAGTCGCGCTCGTCGTAGAGCGACCCCCGGAGACCGACCACGATCGAGCGCGCCGGATCGACGAGGCCCTCTTCCAGCGCGCGGCGCAGCCAGGTGCCGTGCGTGTACTTCTCGCCGTAGAAGTCGTCCCAAGCGTCGTGGTGCGCGTCGACGAGCAGCAGCCCGACCGGTGCGTGGTCCCTCACCGCCCTGAGGTGGCCAAGCGTGCACGCGTGGTCGCCGCCGAGAAACACCGGCGTCACGCCCTTCTCGACCAGCGGCCGGACCTCCTGCTCAACGGCCTCGTACGTGCGGTGCAGAAAGCCTGGGATCGCCTCCACGTCTCCGCCGTCCGTGCAGCCCAGCACCTCGAACGGCCGGACATCGAGCGCCGGGTTGTACTGGCGCAGAATCAGAGATGCCTGCCGGATCGCGGCAGGCCCAAACCGGCCTCCGGGCCGATCCGTCGAACCGACGTCTGACGGCACGCCGATGATCATCGCCTGGGCGTCCGTGCGACGGGAGACCGGCAACCTGGCGAACGTGGGAAAGCCGTTGTAGCGCGGCGACGACCTCGTGTCCGCCTGCTTGTCAGATTCGTGCATTCGCATCACCTCCGTGCGTGGCCGGTTCTTCGTCGAATCGCGCGCTCCCTGGGCCTCGATGCCGAGCCAAGAAGTCGGCAGCGACGACAAGGTCTTCCGAGGCCATGCCGATCGACTCGAACACCGTAGTGGTGTCACGCAGGTCTGGACCATCCGGACCCAGAACGTCGCTCAGCTCCAGGGGCATGAACTCAGCTTCGAGGTGTCCCTCAGCCTGGGCGAGGATGATGTCGCCGGACTCGCGCAGCGCAAGCTCCCGTGTCTCGACCACCACGCGCGAGTGAGCCATGAGCGGCCCGTCCAGCTCGCGATGCTGGGGCGTGTAGCCGCCAATTGCATTGATGTGGACACCATCCTTGAGCCGCTCGCTTTCGAACAGGGGACGGCTCGCATTCGTGCAGGTACAGATCACGTCGGCTGCGGCGATCGCCGAGCCGTGATCGACGAAGGCGTCCAGCCTCTGCGCCCGCGCGTGCGCTGCAAGGCTCTCGGCCCGCACCGGATCGTTGTCGATCACCGCGACTTTGGCAATCGGCAGAACGCGCGTGATCGCATTGACGTGTGCGCGCGCCTGGGCACCTGCTCCGATCACCACGAGGGTTTCTGCTCCCTTCCGGGCCAGCCGCTCGGATGCCACGGCCGATACCGCAGCGGTCCGTCCCGCAGTCAAGGCTGCACCGTCGAACACCGCCGTGACCTCATTGGTGAGCCGGTCGAATTGCACGTAGATGCCGTTGATGAACGCGCGGCCGCGCGGCACGTTGCCTGGGGTCAGGGACAGCACCTTCACACCAGCAGAGTCGGCGGGGTTGCGGCTGGCCATCACGAGGAGTTCTCCGCTGGAGAGCGGTAGGCCGAGGCTCGGGGCTGGATTTCGCACCCAGCCGTCGATGAACGCCTCGCGGAGCGCATGGATCGCGCCGACATATGAGAAGCACGACCAGAACTCCTCCGCCCCGATCATCGTCACACCCGCACCAATCCGCTTCATGCCGCCAGCCCCCGCCCTGACTCCAGCTCCACCCGGATCCTTCGCGCGGCCTCCCAGCCGGCCTCCGCCGCGCCGTCCATCGAGCTGTCCTCGACGAAGTAGTCGCCGGCGAGGTGGACACGACCTCCGAGCATTGGGGCCTCGAGGGCGGGCTGCAGGACCGCGCGCCCCGGAGCGGAGTAGGCATTGCCGTACTCCCAACGCTGGACCGTGGTCGACTCGATCGCGCGCGCGAGCCCGGGGAACAGTTTGTCGAGGTCCGCTCGCACGATAGCGACGATCTCGTCGTCGCCTTTGTCCCAGAGGCATGCCGCCCGCTGCCCGCCGGCGACGACGTGCACGGCCCCATGCGATGCCCTCGTGTCTTCCGATCGCAGCACGCGGGCATCGTTGACGAACAGGTCGAAGGCCAGTCCGGGAGTGGCGATCGCGTAGTGGCGGTCCCAAGCCTGCGCACCACGCTCGGTCGTGAACATGGCGACGCACACGTAGTTCCCGTACCTCATGCGCCCCAGCGCGGTCACCGTCTCGTGTGGCAGCCCGCGCACGATCTTCGCGGTCACCGGAGCTGGTGTCGCGAGAATCGCGTACGACGCACGCAACTCACCCTGCGGCTGATTGGTCGCGCGCCCCGTGCACACGACGCGCAGGCCGTCGGGATCCTGCGCGACGGCCTGCACCGTCGTCCCGAGACGCACGCGATCGCCCAACGCCGAGGCGAGCGCCTGAGCGAGAGCCTCCGTGCCCCCGACGAGATTGCGCGCCGTGACAGACCGGCGGCCGTTCCAGACGTGCGCGAAGAGGGATAACCCGGCGCCGGCCGCCATCTCGTCGGGCTCAGCCCCAGACCGATGCGTAGCCGTCCGGACCAGATCGTCCCCGAGCGAGTCCGGTCGATCGGCTCGCAACGCGAGGAACGCGCCGAGGCTCGTGTCGTCCCGATAGGCCAGGCGGCGGAGCCGCGTCGCGGATAGCGTGTCGGCTCCATTGCGGCCGACGGTGCGGTGGTAGTCGCGGACTCCCCACGCAAGCCGGGCTCCCAGCGCCGCCAGTTCCCGCAGTTCGCGCCAGGTCAGCGACCGGGCGGCGGCTGCCGCCGAAGCCGCGTCGCTCACGATGCGCCCGTCGAGCGCGAGGGCCATGAGATCCGGGACCTCGACGAGGGGCAGTGCGAATTCGTCCGCCAGGCGCCCGATCACCGTCGTCGGTCCGGGGAAGAGATGGGGCCCGAGGTTCAGCCAGTACCCGTCAGATGTCCGGCTCAGCATTCGCCCGCCGGGACGGCTCTCTGATTCGAGCACGAGGATGGCGCGGTCGCGCAACTGCCAGGCCGCCGTCAGCCCGGCGATGCCCGCTCCGACGATGACGACATCAACGGAGGCGACCGCTTCCCTGGTGAGCGGGGCATTCGCGCGCTCCGCGGACACGGGTCAGCCGACCTGAGCTAGGCGCAAGGCGGCACGACCGAACCCGTCGATGACGGCGTCGATCTGGTCGGTCGTGTGCACGGTGGACAGCACCGAATGCAGCGATGGCAATGCCGACATGAACACTCCCTCGTCGAGGAGCAGCCGCGCGAAGAGGCGGAACCGGTCGACATCGACATGGTCGGCGAAGTCCCGGGCCGAGTTGATCGCCTTGACCCCCTCGTGCCCTGGGAGGATGAACATCACTTGGAACATCGCGCCGGCGCTCTGGACGATCGCCGGACACCCCGCGTCCGACAGCGTCCGCCGAACTCCCGGGAGCAGGCGATCGGCCAGTTCCTCCAGCCGCACATAGGCCGCGGATCCGTCCTCCGTGAGCATCAGCAGGTTCTCGTGAGCCAGTTCGAGCACCAGCGGATTCGCATTGTGGGTGCCGTAATGCAGCACCCGGCCCGCCTCGAGCGTTTCCAGCAGATCCTGCCTCCCGGTCACGGCGGCTGCGGGAAGGCCCGCCCCCAAGCCCTTCCCGAACGTCGAGAGGTCGGCGGTCACTCCGAACCGCTCCTGGACCCCGCCGGGGGCGAGCCGGAAACCCGTGACCGTCTCGTCGATCCAGAGCAGGACGTTGCGCTCGGAGGTCATTGCCCGGACGGCCTCCAGGTATCCGGGGACGGGTGGGATGACGCCCGCATTCGCCATGACGCCCTCCATCACGACCGCGGCAATCTGCCCTCGGTGCCGGTCGAGGGCTGCCTCTAGCCGGTCCAGGTCGTTCCAGGGGACGACGACCGTGTCGTGCACCGCGGATGGGGCGATTCCAGACGAGTCGAACACCGTCACCGGCGCGTTGGGATGCCCTGCGAACTTGGAAGGGATCGGGTTCGAGGAGACGCTGAACGGGTCCGCCCAGCCGTGGTAGTGACCCTCGAACTTCACGAACTTCGTGCATCCCGTGTACGCGCGGGCGATCCGCAGCGCCGCCATCGCGGCCTCAGTGCCGGTGTTGGCCAGGCGCACGAGATCCGCCGAGGGCACCATCGCCTGGATGAGCTCGGCGACCTCAGCCTCCGTCCGGGTGTTGCTCGCGACCAGCGATCCGCGACCGGCGGCGGAGCAGAGCCTCTGCACCAGGCGTGGGTGAGCATGGCCGTGGAGCAGGCACCCGAAGCCCAGCATCAGGTCGACGTATCGATTCCCGTCGACGTCGATGAGTTCGCTCCCCTCGCCGCGCTCCATGAAGAGTGGGTAGGGGCGGACATGCGCGGCACCGCGAGACGGCGAACTGACGCCGTCGGCCAGCGAGCGGCGCGCACGGGCGAAGAGATCGCCGGACGTGGCGGTGCCCGGCGGCGGGCCGACGTTGTTCCAATCAAGGGCCATAGGGCAAGTGCACGCCACAGGACAGGACGTCAGGATCTGCGCCCGGCCAGACCCGATGAATCTTGGCGTCACCAGGCCTCGAAGCGCAATCGAGAGTTCTCATCGATCCCCCGCCTTTTCGATCGCGGGCACGTAGCCGTCGCCGTTCTCGCCCTCGGCCACGGGGCAAGCGTGAAGATGCTCCGGGACACCTCGGCGAGGCGCGAGCTGCGGATCGTGCGCCGTGCACGATGGTTGTGCGATCGGACAACGCGGATGAAAGCGGCATCCGACAGGAATGGCCCCGGCATCTGGCGTTTCGCCGGTCAGAATCTGGCGGGACGGAGAACGCCCTGCGAACCTCGACGGGACAACGGAGACGAGTGCGCGCGTGTACGGATGCAACGGGTTGCGCAGAACCTCAGCGGCGGGGCCCTCCTCAATGACGCGCCCCAGGTACATGACGGAGACGCGATCCGCGATGCGCGCCACGGTCGACAGATCGTGGGTGATCATCAGGACGCCCAAGCCGGCGTGGCGAAGCTCATCGAAGACAGCCATCACTCCGCTTCGGACTGATACGTCGAGCATCGAGACCGGCTCGTCCGCGATGAGCACCCGCGGCTCGAGAATGAGCGCCGCGGCAATGGAGACGCGCTGGCGCTGCCCACCGGATAACTCGTGCGGCAGTCGATCCATGAGCAACTCCGGGGGGGTGAGCGCGACCCGCGTCATCGCCGCGGCCACTGAGTCACGGACGGCCGCCCGGGACCCGCCGAGCCCGTGGATCCGCAACGGCTCGGCGATGGTCTCGGCCACCGTTTGCCGAGGATCGAGCGATTCGTAGGGATCCTGGAAGACGACTTGGAGATCGCGCCGCGCTCGGCGCATCTCCCGGGAGCTCAGCTTCGAGAGCTCCCGGCCCTCGAGACGCACCGATCCTTCCGACACCGGGACCATCTGCAAGATGGACATGGCCAGCGATGTCTTGCCACAGCCCGACTCTCCGACGATCGCGACGAGTTCGCCGCTGCGGAGGGTCAGCGAGACGCCGTCCACTGCCGTGATGCTCGCGCGCCGCCGCGAGCCGGGACCTCGGACTGAGCCACGGGCTTCGTAGTGGGTGACGAGCCGATCGACCGAGAGCAGCGGCCCCGCGTCAACGGGCATCAAGCGCCTCGTCATTCAAATGGCAGGCGGCTGAGTGGCCGACGCCGACCGGGAGCAGCGCCGGTTCGTACGATGCGCACGGGCCGAAGGCGCGATCGCATCGCGAACTGAACGCGCAGCCGACGATCGGCTCGTCGAGCCGCGGAGGACCGCCAGGGATCGCGATCCAGTCGGCCGCCTCGGACCAGAGATCCGGCGTCGCGTCGAACAGCATGCGCGTGTACGGATGTCGCGGCGCCTCCGTGATCACTTCGATCGGCCCTTCCTCGACGACGCGCCCGGCGTACACGACGGCCGCATGCGTGCACATCTCGGACACCAGCGCGAGATCATGGGTGACCACGATCATGGCCAGCCCGAGCTCGTTCGTCAGCTCGATAAGCATCTCGACGATCTGCGCCTGCACCATGACGTCGACCGCGGTCGTCGGCTCGTCGGCCAGCAGCAGCTTCGGCTCGCAGGCAAGGGACATCGCGATCGCCGCGCGCTGGCGCATGCCGCCGGACAGCTCATGCGGATACTGCTCTGCCTTCGACCTCGGGACGCCCACGAGACCCAGGAGCTCGCGGGCCCGGGCGCGGGCGCCGGCCTTGTCCCGCTGGCCGTGCACGACCATGGCTTCAGCGATCTGAGTGCCGATCGTCTTGACAGGGTTGAACGCATTCATCGCGCCTTGGAACACCATGGCGAGGTCGACCCAGCGATGCGCCCGTGCACTTTCCTCACCGTCACGGAGGATGTCGACACCATCCACGCAGACGCTGCCTGCGAGGTCTGCGTTGGACGGGAGCAGCCCCATCAGAGCGAGGATCGAGGTCGTCTTCCCGCAGCCGGACTCGCCAACGAGCCCCAGCCGCTCCCCGGCTGCCAGCGTTAGATCGATCCCTCGGACCGCGTGAACTTCGCCGCCGTCCCGCCGTCGGAACCAGACGTTCAGGCCGTCGACTTTGAGCAAGGGTTGTGCGCTCACGACGGCCCCGCGGAGCCGGGAGCCCTGGACCTGAGCCTCCATCGGCCTAGCTGCGAGTGCACCACCCGGGGGTTGAGCGACTCCTCGATCCCCCGGCCCACGAGCGTTGCCGCGAGAACGGTCGTTCCGATGATGAGTCCCGGCGGGATGATCGCCCACCAGGCGCCACGAGCGATGACCCCACCACGGAACGCATCGGCGATCATCTTGCCCCACGACGGCTGTGTCGGATCGCCGAGGCCGAGGAACGAGAGCGCCGCCTCGAAGAAGACCGCGTTGCCGATCGACAGCACAGTGCTCGCGACCAGCAGTGGCGCCACAGCGGGCACTATGTGCTGGGAAAGGAGCCGGGCGTGGGTCGCGCCGAGAGCGCGGGTCCTGGTCACGTAGGTGCGTTCCTTGACGCTCATCACCTGCGCCTGGACCAGCCGCATCGTCGGCATCCAGGACAGCAGGCCGATGATGATGATTTCGTTACGCAGGCTCGGCCCCCAAAGCGCCGCAGCAATGATGGCAAGGGGCAGGACGGGGATCACCAGGAAGTAGTCCGCCGTGGCGCTGAGCACTGACCTCGTGGCGCCGCCGACGTAGCCGGCAATGAGCCCGAGCCCGCCGCCGATGATCACTGCCATGCTCCCGGCGACGAATCCGACGAGTATCGAGACCCTCGTCGACCAAATCAGTAGCGACAGGACGTCACTTCCACGATCGTCAAGGCCGAGGGGGTACGCCAGACTCGGAGCGGCGAAGCGCTGGCCCACGCGGGCGTCGGCGCCGTGCGGACTCACCAACGGCGCGAGCAGCGCGAGGGCTACGAACCCGATGAGCACCACGGCACCGGCCACCGGCGCGCGGTGCCGCCGGACAAAGACTACGACGGACCGGCCCGGTCGTGCGCGGACCCGACGTGGAGCCGCGACGGCGGGGGCCGGCTCGACGTTGTTCATGCGCGACGCACTCGCGGGTCCATCCGGAGGGTCAGGAGGTCGGCGATGAAGTTCGCCGCCACAACGGCCACCACCAAGACGAGGAACAGGCCCTGCAGCATTGGGTAGTCGCGAGCTGAGACTGCGTCATACGTCGACAGCCCGACGCCGGGCCAGGAGAAGACGACTTCGATGAGCACGGCGCCGCCAACGACGTAGCCGAGCGAGATCGCCGTCAGGTGAAGCGTGGGCAGCGCGGCGTTCTGCAGAGCGTGGCGCCAGACGACCGCCCGCTCGGTGAGGCCCTTGGCGCGCGCGGTGCGCACGTAGTCCTCGGTCAGCGTCTCGACCATCGACGAGCGCATCACCAGCGCGAACTGGCCGAAGAGGGCGAGCGCGAACGTGATCGTCGGCAGGATCAGGTGGGTCGCGCGGCTCTGCAGCTGGTCGAAGAATCCCGGGTTGGTGACGAAGTTGTTCTCGATCCCGCCGTACGGGAGCGCTCCGCCGACGAGCGCGACGAGCATGAGCCCCACCCACTGCGGAGGCAGCGAGTAGAGGAGCATCGACGCGGCCACCCCTCCATGATCGGCCTTCGAGCCGTGCCGCCAGCCGGCGATGACCCCGATGAGGCACCCCGCGAACACCGCGAGGATGGTGCCCAGCAACACCATGGGGATCGTGTTTCCCATCGCGCGGCTGATGTTGTCGACTACCGGCTCGCGGTTCTGGAAGCTGACGCCGAGATTCCCCGTCGCTAGGCCCTTCAGGTAGAGCAGGTACTGCTCGCCCGTGGACCGATCGAGCCCAAACTCCCGGGTCAGCTCCGCGCGCAGTTGCTCTCCACCGCCCGGGACCCGCGAGAGCTGAGCGGCCGGATCGCCCGGGGCCAGCCGAAACAGCGCGAAGTTCAGGCTCGCCGCGACGAAGACCGTCAGAAGCGCAACGCCGGCCCGTCTGGCGATGTACCTACCTGCCGGCATGTGCGGTCTGTCGCGACCCGCTCACGACGAGCGGACGGAGTCCGCCCAACGCTTCGAGCTGAGCAGCTGCACCCCAAGGTTCGTGAGTTCCAGCCCCTTCCAGCTGCTGCCCCATCCCGCGTACGCATTGACGTACGACAGAACGATGTACGGCTTCTTCTGGAAGGCGATCTGCTGCATCTGATGAACGAGTCCGATACGCCGGTTCTCGTCGAGCTCGTGAAGCTGCTCCTGGAACAGCCGGTCGTACGAAGGGTCGCTGAACGCGGTGTCGCTGAACCCGCCGATCTGTTGAGTCGTAAGGATGCTCAGGATGAAGTTCGGATCCTGATTGCCGCCCCAGTTCCACACCTCGACATCGTATGAGAGGTACTTGCCGTCGGGCGACGTGATCGCCTCGAGCATGGCGTTGGGATCGAGGATCTTCGGCGACAGTTTGACGCCGACCTTCTCCCATCCGTCGTTGATGATCGCGAACATCCGGTCCGGGGACGTGAAGTCCGTGCTGACCAGCAGGTCGTATTCCATCGGCTGGCCGTTCGCTGTTCGCACGCCGCCCTTCCGGGGATAGCCGAGCCTGTCGAGCTTCGAATTCGCAAGATCGATGTCAAACGGCTCCGGCTTGATGCTCGGGTCGTTCCACTTCGTGTTCGCCGGGGGCACGATCGACGAGCCCGGATCACCGTGGCCGTAGAGAATCTCCTTGACGACGCGAGCCTTGTCGGTTGCGTTGGCGAGCGCGTCGCGAACACGCGGGTCGAGCAGTTCGCGATGCTTCGGCTTCTTCGGGTTGGAGTTGAATCCGACCATGTACCAAGACGAGCCCGGCCGGTAGTTGACGTCGACGTTGTCCTTCTTGGTCTCGTCGAGCCCGGCCGGGATCGTCCTCGAGGACAGGATGTCGACGAGATCGATGTCGCCGCGGGTGAGTGCCTCGAGCATTCCGGCGTCCGAGTTGAACGGCTGCCAGCCGATTTGCTTGACCTTCGACTTGGGAGCCGAGTAGCTCTCGGGCCACCGCTCGACGAGGGTGATCTGCTTCGGGACGTACTTCGTGAAGCGGTATGGACCGCCGCACACGCTCTTCGCGGATATCTGCGCGGACTTCAGCTTCGCCCCGTTCCCGGCGGCCAAGGGCCCCCACACGTGCTGCGGCAAGATCGGGAGCAGCGCAAGGTTCGAGAGTGCCGGCGCAACGGGGTCGGCAAACTCGATGACCACGGTCGTCGAATCGGGCGATGATGCCTTGCGGACCCCCAGTACGTACGGGGCCAGGGTCGCTGCGGCGCCATCCTTCAGCCTGACCACCGTGTTGACGGTCCAGACAGCGTCCTCGGCGGTGACCGGCTTCCCGTCGGTCCACTTTCCGCCAGTGCGGATCTCGAACCGGAAGATCCGGCCGTCCTGTTCGACCTTCCACGACTTCGCGAGGTCGGGCTCGATCGGCGCGCCCCCCTCAACCGCTTGGTTGACGAGGTACGGGTAGCAGAGCTGGATGATCGCCTGCGGGAACTGGTTCTGCGCCACGAACGGGTTCAGCGAGTCGATCTCCGAGGTGTAACCGAACTTCAGGACATCGGCGGCCTGTCCCGAACTCCCACCGCAAGCGGCGAGGAAGCCCGGCAGCGACGTCAGGGTCACGGCTGTGCCGGCTGCGCTCGCCAGGAACCGCCTGCGACTCAACACCGAGCCGTCCTGGTCGAGAACCGCGAGGCGATCTGGCGCCCCGTCTCCCGGATCGGCGAGCGTGTGCTGAGTCAACGTGCAGTCCCTCCCAATCGGGGTCGCGCGACGACACCATCCGCCCATCACGACCGCTTCACTCCCAGTGGGTCGATCCTGCCCCCGCGGCCACTCCCTAGGCAATAGAAACGGCGGGGCCGGCCATCGACTTCTTCGATTCCCAGCGGCGATGACCGCCGCTACGGTTCTCACCCTTCCCCGCGTCCACCCGGAGTCGGCACC
>WBZU01003329.1_pt1 | contig 10587 bp, 8 predicted proteins | sample 5204311 | NCBI WGS metagenome assembly WBZU01 (sample SAMN12344359, study PRJNA552823) | activated sludge metagenome | biome: Activated sludge suspended growth; feature: Nitrification reactor; material: Wastewater; isolation source: activated sludge from nitrification reactor of wastewater treatment... | reverse complement strand
CATGAGCATAATCGCACCACTCAACTGGCGCCTCAATGCTTTTAGTAAGCTTAGTCTAATCATACAATAGAGATTTGGATTTATAAAAAAAAACAACTAATTACATGAGTACAAATACATTTTCAGCCCTGCTTCAGTCATTTCTGACTTGGCAAATACTGAAAATGCATAATTGAGTTGTTGAGTATGATTAGCTATTAAAAGATGTAGCATAAATTCGTATGTACTAAGCTTCGTCTGTAGCATACGAATTTAGGTCACACGTGCATCAATTCAAATGTTCATGCAAAGCATGGATTTGATTTGACGATCAAATTGCTTGATTAGCTTTTTGATCTTGTGTGACAATTGTTACGATGCAATGATGGAGTGAAATAGAGCTGTGTGCAAGAAATAACTGATATATTTTTTCTTGTCATTCATAATCGAAAGAATAAAAAACAGTAATACATAGTGCCCCCTGTAAAATCTCTAATATGAAATTTTACCAAATCAAAATAAATTATCATGTACTGCCTAACCTTTTGGTATTAGTACATGCAATCTCAAAAATCTGATTGTTGTGGGGGAGAAAGTATAGTTTTCAGATAATAAACTATGCTTCGTCTATAATGAATAAAAAGCATGCCAAATGTGCAATCTGACATTGCAAAATTCATATTCAGATATCGAATCATTTATTTTTTAGTCAATATCTTGCATTTAAGAAAGCAGATTTCTTATATTGAAATAAAAAAAATATATAGACTTCGGGTCGTGAAGAATGTATTGTCTTGATTTTATACTTTTGCGCATCATAGTCAGACATGTGGAACTTAGATAAAACAAATACCAGACAGCTACTCAAGTTATCAGGACCGCTTATCATTGCCAATATATCTCAGATGTTTCTCGGGATCATGGATGCCATGATGGTAGGTCAAATCAGCTACAAACACTTGGCTGCCTCTTCGCTGGTCATCAATGTCGTAGGAATTCCTTACGTGAGTTGCATTGGACTGGTAAGCGTAATTTCACCACTGGTAGCTTTTCTTTACAGTGACAGAAAAGCAAGCCATATAGGAAGTTATCTATGGCATGCGCTCATTTTAAATACCTTGATTTGCATAGTAATGTGCACATTATTACATATTTTTTCCGGGGTAATCTTTCATCTCGGACAAGATATTGAAGTGGTTAATTTGGCCAAACCATTTCTGATTTATATGACTTGGGCAATTTTGCCAATGGTCATATTTTTTACTTTCAAGCAATTTAGCGATGGATTAGAGCATACCAGATTCCCGATGATTCTTTCATTGTTTTCGATTCCATTTAATTTTATTTTGAATTATGCTTTGATTTATGGGAATTTTGGATTCCCGAGGTGGGAACTGGTAGGATCAGGTTTGGCGACATTAATCACGCGCATCACTATCATGATAATTTTAATCGTGCATGTGCTTACCCATCCCAAGTTTAAGGAGTTTAATTTGTTCCGGTTTCGATGGGATTCAAATGTAATGAAAAGAATAAGCTCATTAGGTTTGCCATCAGCATGGCAGTACAGTAGTGAAGTTGGAGCTTTTGTTGTGCTTGGAATATTATCCGGCTGGTTTGGCGCTCAACAACAAGCAGCACATCAAACTGCTATGTCAATTGCGGCATTTACCTTTATGGTTTCATTAGGATTGTCAACAGCGGGTTCTATCAAAGTCGGTGAAGCATTTGGTAATGGCAAAATGAATCTTGCTTGGGTATTTGGCAAAACGACAATTCAGATTGCATTTATTTATGGATTGACTTGTGGAATAATCTTTATTTTTTTAAGAAATATTTTACCCATCAGTTTTACAAATGATCCTGTTGTCTTTCAAATTGCATCACATCTACTTGTGCTTGCCGCATTTTTTCAAATTTCAGATGCTCTTCAAGCTGTAGGAATCGGGTTGTTGCGAGGCCTTCAAGATGTTAAGATTCCAACTATTTTTACTACAGTAATTTATTGGTTTGTTGGTGTACCGGCAGGATATTTCCTCTCAGTCCACTGGAACATGAAAGTTTATGGCATTTGGATAGGATTTATCATTAGTCTGGGACTGATTGCAGTTTTGTTGTTTGTGAGGTTTTACCATATCACTCGAAGTGGAAGACCTAAGTTTTAATGCTTTTTTATCTTTGTTTAAAATTTGGCCGGATGAATTTTGATTTTTCATTGTTTGAAGCGTATTGTAAGGATTATTGGAAGGAGAATAAAACCTACCAAGTGGACCTGAAATCAACAAGGCCAAAATATTATATCCTCGATATGTTTCCTTATCCCTCAGGGTCCGGACTTCACGTCGGACATCCTTTAGGTTATATCGCTTCAGATATTGTTGCACGATGGAAAAGGATGTGCGGTTTCCATGTGTTACATCCTATGGGATTTGATGCCTTTGGTCTTCCTGCGGAACAGTATGCTATCCAAACAGGTGTGCATCCAAAAGATTCTACTGAAACGAATATTAAAAGGTACATTGATCAACTAGATAACATTGGATTTAATTATGATTGGTCGAGATCTGTCAATACCTCAGATCCAAAGTATTATAAGTGGACTCAGTGGATATTTTTAAAACTTTTTGATCATTATTACGATACGGAGTCAAATTCAGCAAAATCAATCAATTTACTCAGGCTGCATTTTGAGCAGTTTGGGACTTCAAATTTGCAAGCTGCTCATTCCTTTGAAGGCCAATTTACACCTGAAGAGTGGAAGAGAAAATCTTTGTATGAAAAGGAAGATATTCTCATGAATTTTAGATTGGCATATCGAAAAGTGAGTTATGTCAATTGGTGCGAAGCATTATCTACAGTATTGGCAAATGATGAAATAAAAGATGGAGTATCTGAAAGGGGTGGACATCCTGTCGAGAAAAAACCAATGATGCAATGGGCTTTGCGAATTACAGCTTATGCGGACAGGCTTTTGTCTGACTTGGATAGTTTGCAATGGTCTGATGCATTAAAAACAATGCAGCGAAATTGGATTGGGAAATCATCAGGAGCTCAGATTTACTTTTCTACTGAAGAAGGACAAAGTGAAATTGAAATTTACACTACAAGGCCGGATACTATATATGGAGTGAGTTTTCTTGTTTTAGCACCTGAGCATTCATTGATTAAATCTATAACTCGAAAAGAAAACTTGCATGAGGTAACTCAATACATTGAGCAAGTATCCTCAAGATCTGAAGTAGAGAGACAGACCGAAGGTAAAAATGTCAGTGGCGTATTTTCAGGCACTTATGCCATTCATCCATTCACGGGAGAAAAAATTCCTATTTGGATTGCTGAGTATGTTTTGATTGAATATGGCACAGGCGCTATTATGGCGGTTCCTGCACATGACGATAGGGATTTTTTATTCGCAACAAAATTTAATCTTCCTGTTGTTCAAGTCATTGACCAGTCAGGTATTGAAAGCGCACATCGTGAAGACAAGTCGGGTGTTATGATCAATTCCCCTATTATCAATGGAATGCTTGTCAAAGATGCTATCGAATTCATTATTCAAGAAATTGAGCGTAGGCAGATTGGGTCACGAAGAATCAATTTCAAAATGCGTGATGCCAATTTTAGTCGACAAAGATACTGGGGCGAACCATTTCCTATAGTCTATAGTCGGGAGGGCATAGCTACTCCATTAACCTCAGATCAACTTCCGGTAACGCTTCCTCATTTGGAAAATATAATACCTGGAAAAGGAGGACTTTCTCCTTTATCTCATGCTCAGAGTTGGATCCATGAATGTGATCCAAATACTCGTGAGATTGATACGATGCCCGGATATGCTGGTTCTTCTTGGTATTTTTTAAGATATATGGATCCCAAGAACAACAATGAGTTTGTTTCGCGGGAGGCTGTTGAGTATTGGAAAGACGTAGACCTGTACATCGGAGGTACAGAGCATGCAGTGGGGCATTTAATGTATTCCAGATTTTGGCATAAATTTTTATTTGATCTTGGATTTCTTCCCACTCAAGAACCATTTATTAAATTGGTCAATCAAGGAATGATCCAGGGAGAAATTAATAGGATTTATATGTCCCGGGAAGACGAAAGCACTTCTGAGATCGACCTCCATTTTGCATCCGTTGATTATATAAATCAAAGGGGATTAAAAAATTATGTGTTGGTTGAAGTTCCACTTTCGCTCATACGCAAAAACCAACAGGGGAAATCAATTTTACCGAAAGAAAATATCTCAAAATTTTTAGAATTTAAAGGAAGTCCAAGAAGTACAAAAATTCTGACAATTGAAGGTGAAGATATCCTTCTTGAATCTGAAATTGGGAAGATGTCAAAACGCTATCACAATGTGGTAAATCCCGATGATGTCGTAAGAGAATATGGGGCGGATTGTTTTAGAATGTATGAAATGTTTTTAGGTCCCATTGAACAAAGCAAACCTTGGGATACAAAAGGGATTAGCGGAGTAGCTGGTTTTCTAAAAAGGTATACATCGCTTTTTGCTTCTGATGGAAATGCCATAGAACTTACTAACGAAGAACCTACAAAAGACGAATTAAAAATATTGCACACCTGTATTAAAAAAGTGAATTCAGATCTGCAGCAATTATCATTTAATACTTCCGTGAGTGCATTTATGATTTGTGTAAATGAACTTAAAAAACTTAATTGCAGAAATCAAAATATTTTGTTGCAATTGAATGCATTGCTGGCACCATTCGCACCATTTTTGACCGAGTTTATTTGGCAAAATTCAGGTGGAAAAAATAGCATACATCATGAAGAGTATCCAAAACATGATGAAGCATATTTGCAATCTGATGTGGTCACATATCCGGTCAGTATAAACGGGAAGAAAAGATATGAGTGGACTGTTCCGGTAGATTTGCCAAAGGAAGAGATTGAAAAACAAGTATTGGAGTTGGAAGAAATTGTAAAATGGACACAGGGTCACACTGTGAAAAAAATAATTTTTGTCCCGGGCAGGATGATTAATATTGTAATTTAAGAATCTAGAAGTGTATTAAAATTGCAAATAATGTTACTTCTCTTTTTATTCCAAATCATCAGATCCAATCCAAGACTATTAGTCTTAGTAGAAAATAGCGGAAGGTCAGGGATTCGAACCCTGGGTACCCTTTTGGAGTACACACACTTTCCAGGCGTGCCAATTAAACCACTCTTGCAACCTTCCTCAATTTTTGCAATGACTTTTATTGCGGGCTGCAAAATTATACATCCTGAAATGGAAATCCAAATACTTCTACAATTATTAAGGGAATGACACTGGATATCATATTGACATTGCTCTATGGAATGTTCTGTGGCTATATTGCCGGACGCATCATAGGGGAGGATGGTTTTGGCTTGATTGGAAATTTGGTAGTTGGAATTGTAGGCAGTTTTATTGGAAAATGGGGGGCTTCTATAATAGGTTTTCATCTTGAATATGTATGGATGCAGAATTTTATTTGTTCAATTTGCGGTGCCATAATGTTTATAGTTTTGATTAGAATTGCCTATAGACTTGGCGAAATACCTCGAAAAAATAGGAAACGCTAAGTATCAACAGACTTTTTTGAGACTCAGTTGATTTATTTCCCAATTTTCCGTTCAGATGCGCCGTGTTAGACAAATTTGGTGTTCATTTGGTTCGATTATGAATTTCAGCTTTAAAAATTGGCTTTATTCACTAGTTACAGAGTTGATATTTGCGAATATAATTTCGGTTTGGCGATTTCTAGTGAACAGGAATCACGTACTTTTGACCAGAATTCTTTTATGGCAACAAACAAATCATACCGATTGAAATGTGGTTCTAAGGACTGGATCATTACCGAGGCGGATATCAAAAGTACAGATATCATCAAGACAGGTCCCGATTCCTTTCATATTATACATAATGGCCATTCATTAAGTGCTCATATTGAGTCTGTTGATCTAATTCAGCGCAAAATAAAAGTATTGATTCGACAGCAAAGTTTTGAGGTTCATATAGATACTCCCTTGCAGCAACTCATTGATTCTATCGGATTCGTGGCGGGAAGGAGGAAATCAAACGATACTTTGACTGCTCCGATGCCAGGTATGGTGTTGAGAATTCTTGTTGAAGCAGGTCAAACCATTCGGAAAGGTGAAGGATTGCTTGTACTTGAAGCAATGAAGATGGAAAATGTTTTAAAAGCAGCTGATGACGGAGTGGTGGCAAAGCTTGTGGTGCAGCCGTTGGACAAAGTTGATAAAGGCCAGACTTTAATAGAGTTTGGTTCTGTTTCGCAATAATTTGTTATGAAGTTTAATTTGCATACAAAGATGGAATGGATGGAATTGATTCGGAAGGATCTTTCCGACAAAAATCAGCAGGCACCGTCTTTTGAATCGACACAAAGTTTTAATGGTAATCCATTTGTTCATTATGATGACCTGAATTTTGATCTCAAGCCTGCTTACTATGGTGTAGCAGACGTTTCGAAATCTATACGAATACCGCTAGTTGATGCTTTAAAATCAAATCAATTTGCCCTTAGGTGCTTGAACTTTGGAGTTAGTAAATTGACATTCGTTGTTGATCACGAATTAAATCATAATGATTTGCAGATTTTGATGAAGAGTATCCGACCTGAGTTTGTGGAAATCGAATGGATAATCTCAGTTGAAAATGATGGGGCTAAATTTAATATATTCAATTATTATTCAAAATATCATCCTCAAGTTTCACCAAGTATTTACTATCCTCATTCTTATTCAGTAATAGAAGATATTGATGGATCCGCAGTCGCTGTAACTCATTGGATGAACTTATTGAATAGGTATCATAATTTTTGCAAAGATTCAGCTGAAAATGAATATTTTAAAATAGATTTCAGAATGAACTCAGATTTCTTAAATTCTATTGTACAATTGCGTAGTTTGAATTTGATTTTGTCGCGTATTGCTGAATTATTAAATTATAAAAGAGTGAATTTCACTATTGCTACCTGTGTCAGATATCCCGGTGAATCCACTGACGAACTAATTCAAAATTCAACCAGGTCTGTAGCAGCTTATTTAGGTGGTACAGCTGAATTATTTATGGAATTCTCAGAGGGCGAAATGATTGCTGATTCCAATCTACTCAGTTTGATTCAAATTCCTGAAATTCTGGAACGAGAATCTGGTTTGTCAAAAGTTCAGGATCCACTTTACGGTTCGCATTTTATTGAATCAAATACAGAAGCACTTTGCAGTAGATTGTGGAACAACTGGGTAAATCGATTTTAAATCAAATGCATGAAAAAAATTCTTATAGCTAACCGGGGAGAAATTGCAAGGCGCATCATAAGGACTGCTCACAAGATGGGTATCCAAACCGTAGCAGTTTTTTCTGAAGCGGACAGAGATGCACTTTTCGTTAGAGAAGCAGGTGAAGCCATTTGCATTGGTCCGGCACCTTCCAAAGATTCATATCTGGATATTGACAAAATTATTTCAGCAGCTAAAGCAACTCATGCAGATGCCATCCATCCGGGATATGGTTTTTTAAGTGAACGAGAAAGTTTTTCACAAGCAGTTGCAGATGCGGGATTATGTTTTATAGGACCTTCTCCTTATTCTATTAGGTTGATGGGAGATAAAATGGCTTCTAAGGAATGTGCTCGAAAAATGGAAGTGCCTATGCTGCCTGGTTCTGAAAATTCAATTTCCGATCTTCAGGCTGCGCGTGAACTCGCTATGCAAATAAAGTTACCTGTCATTATCAAGGCTTCAGCCGGAGGAGGCGGTAAAGGAATGAGGATCGTTCATGATTATGGTGATCTAGAGGAGAATATTAGAATGGCATCCAGTGAAGCGCTTTCAGCTTTTGGAGATGGTGCCGTTTTTATTGAAAAATATTTACAGGCACCAAAGCATATAGAGATTCAAATCATGGCTGATATGCATGGCAATATTTGTTATTTATTTGAACGTGAGTGTTCGATTCAGCGGCGCTATCAAAAGGTGATTGAAGAAGCACCTTCGCCTTCACTTGACCAGGAACTACGTGCCAAAATAGGGGAGACTGCTGTACGCATCGCCAGATCTTGTGATTACACCGGAGCGGGGACTGTTGAATTTTTATTAGATGAAAGTAAACAGTTTTATTTCATGGAAATGAATACGCGTTTACAAGTCGAGCATCCGGTAACAGAAATGATCACCGGATTGGATCTTGTGGAACTGCAAATTAGAATTTCTCGTGGTGAAAAGTTACCATTCGATCAAGCTCAACTCAGTTACAAAGGCCATGCTATAGAAGCAAGGGTAAATGCTGAAGACCCGGAAAATGATTTTATGCCAAGTGTTGGAGTTTTAACAGAATACGAAATTCCTGTAGGAGAAAGAGTAAGAGTGGATGATGCTTATATGAAAAATCAAGAAATTCCTATTTATTATGATTCAATGATTGGAAAATTGATCGTTCATGCAAGGGATAGAATTGAGGCAATTGAAAAAATGAAAATGGCCATCAAGAAGTATAGGATTGAAGGTGTACAAACAATTTTGCCATATACTGAATTTATTCTCAACCATGAGCAATTTGTCCAAGGCAACATGACAACCAAATTCGTCGAGGCCACGTGGCATGAATTTAAATCTGTGAATTATGTTGAAATTGAAGAAGAAGCAGCATCCTTGGTTGCACTCAGGTACTTTTTAGATCATCTTCAAGAGGTAAAAGTTGCTGATACAACAAATAATTCATGGTCACATCAACGAAATAGAAAAAGATGACGGTGAAATTGTCAGAATTAAAATGGATTCGCCCAAGAATGAGTAATCATTCGGAAAGAGCGGATTCCAATTCGAGTCATTTTGAAGATAGAAAGTATTTTCAGAAATCAGATATCAAGGACAATAATATATTAAGTCAATTGTCAGGTGTGCCTCCATTTTTAAGAGGACCTTATTCCACCATGTACGTCAACCAACCCTGGACAATCAGACAATATGCCGGTTTCTCAAATGCCAGAGATAGTAATGCATTTTATAGAAGAAATCTCGCTGCAGGACAGAAGGGTTTGTCAATAGCTTTTGACCTTCCAACACACCGTGGATATGACAGTGATCATCCCAGGGTATTTGCCGATGTTGGAAGGGCAGGTGTAGCCATAGACAGCATTGAAGATATGAAAATTCTATTGGATCAAATTCCACTTGATCAAATTTCAGTCTCGATGACAATGAACGGAGCAGTTATCCCTATTCTTGCATTTTATATTGCTACTGCTGAAGAAAATGGGATTTCAATTTCCAAATTATCAGGTACCATTCAAAATGATATTCTCAAGGAATTTATGGTGCGCAACACATATATATATCCACCCAAACCATCAATGCGCATTATCGCGGATATATTCAAATATACTTCTGCACATATGCCAAAATTCAACAGCATCAGCATTAGTGGTTACCATATGCAGGAAGCCGGAGCTTCAGCTGATCTAGAATTGGCGTACACACTCGCCGACGGAATTGAGTACGTTAAGACCGGAATGCAAGCAGGATTGGGCATTGATGATTTTGCACCAAGACTATCTTTTTTCTGGGGAATTGGTATGAATTTTTTTGAAGAAATTGCCAAAATGCGTGCAGCACGAGTTTTATGGTCAAATGCGATGTCCTCGCTAGGAGCTAAAAATATTAAATCACTTATGTTGCGGACACATTGCCAGACTTCCGGTTGGAGTTTGACAGAACAAATACCATATAATAATATTTGTCGAACCACTGTTGAAGCTATGGCAGCGATACTGGGTGGCACTCAGTCTCTGCATACCAATTCCATGGATGAAGCCATTGCTCTGCCTACGGACAGGTCGGCAAGGATTGCGCGTGAAACTCAACTTTTTCTCCAAAAACAAAGTGGAATCACTAAAGCTGTTGATCCATTCGGAGGTTCATATTACGTGGAGGTTCTTACAGAAAAATTAATTGAACAAGTTCAAAGCCACTTGCGTGAAATTGAGAATTTCGGTGGAATGGCGAATGCCATTGAGAAAGGAATTCCTAAAATGAGAATAGAGGAGTCAGCTGCAATAAAACAAGCTCACATAGACTCAGGGAAAGAACAAATCATAGGCGTCAATGTCCTGAAACACAATCTACCAAATGACTTTGAATTGTTAGAAGTAGATCATCTTAAAGTTTTGTCTGAACAAAAACAATTATTACATAAAATTCGCAAGGAAAGAAATCAATCTCAAGTTGATAACATCTTGCAGGAACTTACCAATGCGTGTTCAGATGAAAACAAGAATCTGCTGGAGATTGCGATTCGCGCAGCAAAAGCCAGAGCAACTTTAGGTGAAATCAGCTTTGCTATGGAAAAAGTTTTTACAAGATACAAAGCTATTACTCAAGCTGTTCAAGGTGTTTATAGAAAAGAATTTCATCAGAATATGGACCTAGACAGGATCAGAAAACTCTCGGATGAGTTTGCTGCAATGGATGGAAGACGTCCCAGAATATTGGTTGCAAAACTTGGTCAAGATGGACATGATCGGGGTGCAAAAATAATAGCAACCGGTTTCGCAGACCTTGGGTTCGACGTGGATATAGGCCCATTGTTTCAAA
>WBZU01003328.1_pt1 | contig 10588 bp, 7 predicted proteins | sample 5204311 | NCBI WGS metagenome assembly WBZU01 (sample SAMN12344359, study PRJNA552823) | activated sludge metagenome | biome: Activated sludge suspended growth; feature: Nitrification reactor; material: Wastewater; isolation source: activated sludge from nitrification reactor of wastewater treatment... | reverse complement strand
TTATTAATTTCCAATTCACGCGCTTGTTGATTATTTAATCAGTTTGGATATGGCCTTAAATGCCTCATGATTGGCATTGCCCAGCCATTCGAACACGACCGATTCGGTATTGCTGATTACACAGCCCGCATCGCGCAGCCTTGTCAGCGCATTGGCTTTATTGGCGGTGTTGCGCGAGATAACAGCGTCTTCCGCCACAAACACCTGCTTACCTGCCTGCAACAGCGCTAAAGCAGTTTGCAATACACAAATATGCGCCTCCATGCCTGCCAAAATAATCTGAGGTTTATCGCGATGCATCTGCTGGCTAAACCTAGGCTCGCCGCATGCTGAAAATGCTGTTTTAGTCACAGGCTTGCAGTTAGGCAAATGCTGCTTGATTTCGGGTATCGTTTCTCCCAAGCCTTGCGGAAATTGCTCGGTGAGAATCGTTGACACAGCCAGCAATTGTGCGGCCTGCGCAAGAACACCAACATTTCTAACCACGCTATACAATACCTCTGCAGGCATGACAGACGCCAGTTTCACTTGCATATCAATGACCACAAGCTGGCTGAGTTGTGGGCTAGCAAGCATTAATGCGCATCCGAAACCAGCTGCTGATTAATATCCTGCAGATCAACCTCACCCACCAAGCCAGTAGCGGCTTTCAAGCGGATGATATTTACCAGATAATTGTAGCGCGCTTGCAATAAATCGCGCTTGGCAGAATAAAATTGTTGTTGCGCATTCAGCACATCCACACTGGTGCGCACGCCAACCTCGTACCCTAATTTAGTTGAATCGAGCTGGCTTTGGCTGGAAATCAGCGCCTGCTCCAATGCTTTAACCTGGGCAATAGTCGTACTCAAATTGAAATACGCGCGCTGCGTTTCCAGATCGGTCTGGCGACGCGCTATTTCTATATCGTCGAGTGCTTTTTGTTTATTCAGCACCGCCTGACGTGCGCGCGAGCTGATGGCGCCACCTTGATACAGTGGAATTTGCAGTTGCAAGCCGATTGTTGCATTATCAAGATCGTTACCCACGCCGCTAGTGCCGCCATTGGCATAATTTTTAGAGTAGCTTGCTACCGCATCCAACGTTGGCAGATGGCCGGCCTGCGTCCGCTCCACCTCTTGCTCGGCCAGCTTAAGCGCATCTTGCTGGATCTGAATGTTGAGATTATTCTGCACCGCCACTTGCTGCCAATCCTGCATGCTTTGGCTTAGCTGCTTAACTTGAATATCTGCTTTAGCAGTGGCCAGTTTATCTGGCACTGCGCCCGTAATCGCCGCTACCGAGCGCTTGGCAATTTGTTGCTCGTTCACTGCCGCAATTTCTTGGGCGATGATTAAATCGTAGCGCGCCTGCGCCTCGTTCACGTCAGTAATGGTGGAGGTACCCACCTCAAAAGTCGCTTTTGCCTGCTCAAGCTGGCTTAAAATAGCCGCCTTCTGTGCCGCGATCAAATCAATTTTATCCTGTGCGATCAGCACATCAAAATAAGCCTGCGTGGTGCGCAAAATCAGCTCTTGCTGGCTTAAATGATATTGTTTATCAGCCTGGTTGACCTGGATTTTGCTTTGATCAATTTGCACCAGATTCTGCTTGCGATAGATCGGCTGGCGTGCTTCTACCCCGTAATTATAACTTTCAAAGCTTTGCCGGCCTTCGGTTCTGAATTGGTTAAAGCCCGTGCCTATAAATTTAATATCGGTTTGCGATGCATTTGCACCCGCATTAAAATTCACCGTAGGCCGATATAAGGCCTTACCTTGCTCAATAATCTCTTGCGCAGCCTTGTTCGCGCTTAATGCAGAAGCCAAGGCAGGGTCATGCGCCAGCGCCTGATGATATATGTCCATTAACGATTCCGACTTTGTTTGCGTAGGCTGGGCATCTGCAGCCAGCAAGGCCGTTGGCGACAAGGCAGCTAATAAAACCATGGAAACAAGGCGATTGATAGTCATGTTAAAACTCGAATTGCTGCGCTTGCGGTGCATTGATTAATTCAGGCAAGCATGTTTCAAACAGCGTTTCTTCTCTAAAACCTGATTCCGTAACGCGATGAATCAAGGTGGCCTGCATCACCGGCGATTGGCCTAGTACGATAAACATGGCGCCGCCGATTTTTAATTGTTCGCGCACACCTGCCGGCTCCACCGGTGAAGAACCCGTATATACAATCAGATCGTAAGGCTTATGTGCAGGCAGGCCAAAAATTGCATCCACCACCTCTAAAGTCACATTCTGAATATGTTGCCCCGCCAAATTTTTAGCGGCCTGGGCGCTTAATTCAGCAAAAATATCCACTGAAATTACATGCTTAGCAAGGCTTGCCAGCAAGGCCGCAAAATAGCCACTGCCTGTGCCTATATGTAGCACGGTATGCGTTTTTTGTACATTTAACACTTGTAATATGCGGCCTTCCAGTTTTGGGCTGAGCATGGTTTGCCCATGCCCAAGCGGAATTTCAATATCCGCAAAGGCAAGCCCCTGATATTCGGCGGGCACAAAATCTTCGCGCGGCACATCGTTTAGCAGTTGCAGTACGGTTGGATCTAATACCTCCCAAGTGCGGATCTGCTGTTCTATCATGTTAAAGCGTGCGGTTTCGCTTGATATGTTAGTTCTTGTTTGTGCTGTTTGTGTCATAACAAATTTTGTTCCTTATAATTACAATAATTATAGCGTATGCGCTTGTCATACAACCTGAAATTAGACCAGCTTTCAACACTTACTTCCAGGCTGCCTGGGGCACTTTAACCCTAAACCAGGCGGCATACAGCGCTGGCAAAAACAATACCGTTAACAAAGTCGCTACTGCCAAGCCGCCCATAATCGCCACCGCCATCGGGCCAAAGAATACACTGCGCGTAAGCGGTATCATGGCCAGGATAGCCGCTGCGGCAGTTAATACGATCGGCCTGAAACGACGTATGGTGGATTCGACAATCGCCCGCCAATCTTCCAGTCCACCCGATTTATCCTGATCGATCTGATCCACCAGAATCACCGAGTTGCGCATAATCATGCCAGAAAGCGCGATGGTGCCCAGCATCGCAACAAACCCAAACGGCTTATCAAACACCAGCAACGCTGCTGTGACACCAATTAAGCCTAAAGGTGCGGTGAGCAGCACCAGAAAAGTACGTGAAAAACTTTGCAGCTGTAGCATTAACAAGGTGAGCACCGTCACTAGAAACAGTGGCGCACCTTTGGCAACAGACGCACCGCCTTTGGCGGATTCTTCGGTCGCACCGCCCGTTTCGATTGAAATGCCCAATGGCAGATTGGCTTTAATTTTACCCAACTTTTCTTCAACCTGCGCAGACACCACCGGCGCCTGCATATTGCCTCGCAGATGTGCCCGCACCGTGATGGATGGCACACGATTGCGCCGCCAGATGACACCTTCCTCAAATTCGGAGGTAATGGTCGCGATTTGCGAAAGCGGTATGCTGATACCATGCTGTGTGCTAATCATCAAATTTGGCAGGCGCGATAACTGTGTGCGCTCAACTTCAGTACCTCGCGCCACCAGATCAATACGCTCATTACCCTCTCTGAATTCAGTGATGTATAGCTCGCTCATGGCACCGTTAAGAATATTGGCAATATCCACCGAACTCACACCGAGCAAACGCGCTTTGGCTTGATCAATGGACACTTTCATGACTTTGCTAGGCTCTTCCCAGCCAAGCTGTACGTTAGCAAGATTGGAGTTGGCGCGCATTATATCGGCGATTTTGTGTGATATTTCACGGATTTTAGGAATGTCGCTGCCATCTACACGAAACTGCACAGGAAAACCCACGGGCGGGCCGTTCTCTAACCGTAATACCGAGGCGCGCAAACTGGGAAAATCATTCTCGAATAGTTTTAACAGGTCGCTACGCAGTGCCTCACGCGCTTTTAAGTCTTTGCTTAAAATCACAAACTGGGCAAAGGCGCGGTGTGGCAATTGTACATCCAGCGGCAAATAATAGCGTGGCGCACCGGTGCCGATGTAGGCCACAAAATTATCAATGCCTTGATGCTGGCTATTCCAGTTTTGCAGCCAGCCTTCGAGTTTTTTCACTTCGGCATTGGTTGCATGGTAAGAAGCCCCTTCCGTCAGACGTAAATCCACCACTAATTCCAGACGGGTGGAATCGGGAAAAAACTGCTGCTGCACTTTGCCAAAACCTACAATGGACAAAAGAAACAGGATTATCGTGATAATGATCACAGTTTTACGATAGCGCACGCAGGCGGTGACAATTTGGCGGAAAGCACGATAAAACCTGGTGTTGTAAATATCGTGATGGTGGTTATCTTCGGCCTTCTCCATCAGGCCCAGCTTTTCTTTCAGCCAGGCCATCCACCTTGAAGGTTTTGGCGCATTCGTATAATCCGGCAGCAAATGGTAGCCCAGATAGGGCACAATAATCACCGCGGCGAACCATGAAATAATTAATGCAATGGCTGACACCTGAAAAATAGACCGTGTGTACTCGCCCGTGGAAGAGGTTGCCGTGGCGATAGGTAAAAACCCGGCCACTGTTACGAGCGTACCGGTCAGCATCGGCATGGCGGTTGAATTATAGGCAAATGAAGCCGCTTTGACCCTGTCCCAGCCCTGCTCCATTTTGGACGCCATCATTTCAACCGCAATGATGGCATCATCCACCAATAGCCCCAGCGCCAGTATCAGCGCGCCCAACGAGATTTTATGCAGGCCGATGTCAAGGAAATTCATCACTAAAAAAGTAGCCGCCAGCACGACCGGTATTGATATCGCCACCACAATGCCAGTGCGCAAACCCAGTGACAGCAGGCTCACACCCAGCACAATCACCAGCGCTTCTGCCAGTGAATTTACAAAATCACTGACCGAATTCGCGACAATTTTTGGTTGCGAGGTGACCGTGTCAAAACTCAAGCCAATGGGCAGGCGCTGCTGGATCTGGGCTATTTTTGTATCGAGCGCATGACCAAGCGCGATGACATCGCCTCCTTCACGCATGCTCACGCCCAGTAATAAGGTTGCGTTTCCATTGTAGCGCACAGAATCGCGAGGCGGGTCTTCATAACCGCGGGATACTTTTGCCACATCGCTGAGTTTAAAGTCCTGTTTATTTGCACGCAGCCTGATTTCACGCAAGTCCTCTATGGTGTTATATCTTCCGGAAACCTCAATACGGATGCGCTCTTTTGGCGACTCGAAAGTGCCTCCTCTCACCACCGCATTTTGTGCTTGCAAGATGTTAATGAGTTCTGTGGTGCTGATACCGATAGTCGCCAGTTTGGCGTTTGAAAGCTCGATATAAATACGCTGTTTCTGCTCACCGAAAAAGTCCACCTTGGCTACATCGGGCGTTTTTAATAGCTCGGCACGAATGATTTCGGCCTGTTTTTTTAATGCAAAATTATCGAAGCCATCACCTGTGAGCGCATACATACTGCCGTAGACGTCACTAAATTCGTCATTAAATGTGAGGCTTTCAATGTTGCTGGGAAGCGTATGTCGAATATCACCTACTTTTTTCCGTACCTGATACCAGATATCAGGAATCTTCTTTGAGAAAGTATCATCTTTAATCACGATGAATATCATGGATTCTCCAGGCCTTGAATAGCTGCTGGAAAAATCAATGTTTGGCACCTCTTGAATCTTTTTCTCCAGTTTGTCGGTGACCTGCTGCTCAACCTCAACAGCACTCGCCCCCGGCCAACTGGTACGCACCAGCATCACTTTAAAGGTAAAGGGTGGATCTTCTGACTGGCCAAGTTTGGTGTAAGCCAGAAAGCCCGATATGGTGAGCATTAGCATGAAATACAGCACCAATGTCTGGTGTTTAAGCGCCCATTCCGAAAGATTGAAGCGCGATTTTTCTAATACCTGCTGGTCTGGCGGTGACTGACTCTCGGTCATGGCGCAGCCTCAATCTTTGGCTGCACTTTTTGGCCTTTAATCAAAGTATGCACTCCTGCTATTGCCACCATTTCACCGGCCTGTAGACCACTGGTAATCATGACGCCATTTTCCGCATATTGACCAGCAGTCACTAGGCGCGGGCTGGCAATACCATCTTTATTGATTACCCAAACACTATTTTTGCCGTTTAATTGTGTGAGCGCAGCGGAGGGAATCATGATTTCTTTGGCCTTGTCTTGTGCAAACCGCACACCTGCCGTCATGCCGAGCTTTACCGCCTCGTCAGCATCACCGATCGCCACCCTCACGTCGAATGCGCGCGTGGTCGAGCTAGCTGCTGGCGCGATCTCGCGCACTTTTCCATTGTAAGTTTTCTCGCGATCTGCCCACAATTTTATCGTCACGTTATCGCCAACCTTTAATCCGGCCATGCGCGATTCTGGCACCGCCACCAGCACCTCGATTTGCCTGGTGTCGGCAATTTGCGCGACCATTTCACCGGTATCAACCACTTGACCGGGTTCGGCATGAATTTGCGTGATAACACCATCGCGATCCGCTACCAGTGCGGTATAGCGCGACTGATTGCCCGAAACCGCTGCCTGTGCTTTGGCCTGATTCACGCGCGCATCCGCAGTTTTAAGCTCGGCTTCATATTTATCCAGCGCCGATTGTGAAATGAACTTTTTATTGACAAGCTGCCGCTGCCGTTCAACTTCTGCCTTTGCCAATGCATAATTTGCCTCTGCAGCACGCACATCCGCTTGCGCGGCGGCTGCACTTAAATTGGTGTCCGAAGCGTCTAAACGTGCAATTGTTTGCCCTTTTTTCACCAGGCTGCCCACGTCGACTTTACGCTCCATGATTTTGCCTTTAATTCTAAAACCTTGATTGGATTCAAAGCGTGATTTCACCTCACCAACCAGCACCATTGCATCGCTGGCAGTCGATTCCCCCACAATTACTACCAATGCCGGGCGTGGCGGCAGCGGTGATTCTACAGATCTCTCACAAGCCGATACACATGCAGCCACCGCAATAAAAGACATTATTTTTTTCATGTTAGAACTTTCATATCATCTTGCCGCAAAAGTCCGCGCATCATCACTTGCTGCATTAATTGCAAGCGCGCGGAGATTTCACTCCAATTCACCCATTTATCGCAGGCCATGCTAATTTGTAATGAACATACGCCATGCACACCCGCCCAAATCGTTTGAGCGATCAGGTCTACATCCTGTAAATCGGCCCTGAAATGACCCGCATCATAGACATCCTGCACCACCATCTTTAACTGATAATAAGCATCCTGCTCTGCACTGTTTTGCTGCAGGCTAGATGCTGCCGGGTCATGCGGCACATGTGCCGCCATAAACATCAGGCGATAGTGATTGGGGTGTGTCAGCGCAAAAGCGGCATAGCCTTGCCCAAGCGCCTGCATGCGTTTTACAGGGTCTGCAATTTGCATGATATTTTTCAATGAAGTCGCCAGCGCTAAAAAATCTGTATCGCAAACGGCGCGTAGCACTGCCTCTTTGTCGGCAAAATGCAGGTAAATGCTGGTCGCAGAATAGCCGATACGCTTAGCGATTTCGCGCATGGTCACCGCTTCAACACCGCGCGACACAAATAGCTCACGCGCTGCATCGATAATCAACGTGCGCAAGTGCTGGCGTTCTGCATCGGTTTTGGGTTTAGGTGGCATAGTAGATATTCTTACTTAACACCGTTAAATTAACAATGTTAAGTAAGTATGTCAATACAAATCGCTTTATGGTATTACAGATTATTTTAATTGGTACTGCTCAATCTTGTACCAGAGTGAGCGTTCGCTGATTTCCAATAGTTTGGCTGCTTTTGATTTGTTGCCATTACAATTGGCGATCGCCTCCAGAATCAGTTTTTTCTCGATCTGCTCAGTTATTTTTGGAATCGAAAATTGATTATTCGGCTCGAAATCCTGCGGCTTTGCAGTCTGCACGCCCGAAATATCTGCAGGCAAATGCTTAACCAGAATAGGCTGCCTGCCAGCCAATATCGACGCGCGTTCCAGCACATTCTCCAGCTCGCGCACATTGCCCGGCCAGGCATAGGCTTGCAACTTTTGCAGCGCTTCTGCCGTTATTTGCGCGGTGCGTTTTGCCAGGAAATGCCGCGTGAGTAGCTCAATATCTTCAACACGCTCACGCAATGGCGCGATGTCCAACCGAAAGACATTCAACCGATAATATAAATCTTCTCGCAGCTTGCCTTCTTTAACGGCTTGCATGGGATCAAGATTGGTAGCAGCAATCACACGGATATCCAGATCGATGCGGCGGTTCCCGCCCAGCTTTTCCACTGCGCTTTCCTGCAATGCGCGTAGCAGCTTAGCTTGCAGATGAATGGGCATTTCTGTAATTTCATCCAGAAACAGCGTTCCGCCATCCGCAAGCTCGAATTTGCCAATACGTTCTTTTAGCGCTCCGGTAAACGCACCTTTTTCATGGCCAAAAAGCTCAGATTCCAGTATTTCGCTGGGAATTGCAGCGCAATTCACCGCCACAAAAAGTGCATTTCTTCTGGGAGAGGCTTGGTGAATCGCCTTTGCCACCAGCTCCTTGCCCGTGCCCGTTTCGCCGGTAATGAGTACCGTCGCCTTTTCTGGCGCCACTTGGCTAATAAGTTGCTTGAGCGTCAGCATAGGTGCACTCCGCCCGATAAGATCACTATCTACTTGATTGGCACTTGTTTTAAGATAAGTATTTTCTAATTCAAGCTGTTTTACCGACAACGCTTTTGCAATAGCGATTTCAAGGGTTTCCAGGTCGAACGGGCGCAAAATGTAATCAGAGGCGCCTAGTTTCATCGCCTCTACCGCTGTTTTAATCTCACCTTGCGCAGTCACCATAATAAAAGGCAGGGTTTCATTATCCTGGCGGATATTTTTCAGCAAATCCAGGCCATTCATGCTTGGCATATGCAAATCACTCACAACCAGATCAATTGTTTGCTGATTGATTGCCTGTAGCGCCTCTTGGCCATTCGTCGCAATCACTGGTTTGTAACCGGCCTGGCGCAGACTGATTTCCAGCAGTCGCAGCATATGCGGTTCATCATCTACTGCCAGTATTGTCTTTTGTTTTTCCATACTAATGGGCTTTAGGTAAGGTTATTGTAAATTGTGCGCCATTCCACGGGCTGGTTTGATAGCTGATATCTCCCTTGTGCGCTTGCACAATTTGCCGCACTACCGCCAAACCCAAGCCTACGCCACCTGCTCGCTGTGTAAAAAACGGTTCAAAAATTTGCGCCTGATTTTCGGCCAATATCCCGGGGCCATCATCCATCACTTCCAGAATTACGTTATCCTTGTTGTCCTGCAGATTCAGCTGTATTTTGCCGTTATTGGGCAAAATCTGTATCGCGTTCATTAACAAATTTATCAGCACCTGCGTCATCTGGTCTCGATCCGCAAGAACTTGTATTGCATCTTTCTGGTTAAAAATCAGGTTTATTTTCTTTGTCTTGGCCTGATTCGCTAGCAGCGCAATTGTATTTAAAACCACTTCTGACAAATCAAGATTTGTCAGCACCGGCAGCCGTGGCCGCGCTGCATCGATCAGGCTGGATACCAATTTATTAAGTCGCTCAGTCTCGCTGATAATGAACCCCAACACCTCATGACCCTCTTTACTGAGCTTTGGTTCGCGCAGCAGCAAATCGGCTGAGGAGCGTAATATCCCAAGCGGCGTGCGCACCTCATGGCTCATGGCGGCAGCCATTTCGCCCACCACTGCCAGCTTGGCTGCCCGCGTAAGATTCGCTTGTGAAGTTGCCAGATCTTGCATCATTTTCTCGAAAGCAAGGCCTAACTCTTTTACTTCTGGCGGCCCAGCCTTGGGCGGCAACGCAGCCTGGTTTTGTGAAAAACCACGTACAAATTGAGTCAACCTGGACAAGGGCTGCGTGATGGCATGCGCAATCGGCGTCACCAGCAAAGCCGCTAGAATCAGGGTGGTAACTAGCAATGCCAGAAATACGTATCCCAAACGATGTACTGGCGCCACCGCCACCGAGTGCAATTTTTTAATTTGCACTCGCCAATCTTGCAGGTTCATCGTGTTGCCTAAATGCGTACTGGCCTGCATTTCATGCCCCGCCTGCATTTGTCCCCAATCTGCTGTTGTGGCTAATAAGTTAGCCTGCCTATCCAGCAATGCGGCAGCGGCAGAATTATTCACTGCATTGTTCAGCAAATCCTGCACGAATTGCCAGTTAAATTCTGCCACCAGAACGCCTATCGGCTGGTTGGTATTGGTATCAACAACCGGCTGGGAAATCGGAAGCACGTTTAGCCGAATCGGCGCAAGACTCACAACACTGCTTGCCTGGATTATTTGCATCCACTCTTTTTGCGGCAGCATTTGTTTGCCTATATTCCTGGCATCGCTGGACGCGACAACCTGATTCTGCATATTAACCACATAAATCGATTGATATACATTGCCATAACCTGATTGCAGCTCCTGCAGCAAATTCGAAACCCGCTTATCGACATCCCCAATTTGTATGTCCTGCATCACCGCCAGACGGCTCCATGAATGCACGTTTTGCGCACGCTCGAACATCACTCGCTCGATGTCGTTAGCCACCGTGCTGCTAAGCGCCTGTATATCATGGCTAATTTCTTTTTTAAGCACCTCT
>WBZU01001740.1_pt1 | contig 10590 bp, 7 predicted proteins | sample 5204311 | NCBI WGS metagenome assembly WBZU01 (sample SAMN12344359, study PRJNA552823) | activated sludge metagenome | biome: Activated sludge suspended growth; feature: Nitrification reactor; material: Wastewater; isolation source: activated sludge from nitrification reactor of wastewater treatment... | reverse complement strand
TACAGTATAAGGGCTTCCGTATCCTGTTGCGTAAGGGTCGGGTGTTGTTTGTTGGTTCGGTGCAACTTGGTATTGATAAACAGGTTGTGCTTGTGGCTGTGGTGGTGATGTGTTGTAAGTTCCACCATAATGACTATATCCTTGATAACCTTGATTATAGTAAGTAGGAGTGTAAGAAACCTGTTGTTGTCTATTGGTATTCCCTGTTGTATCAACTGTGTTCAAAGCTGTTCCTGCTTGTCCTGCAAAGTTACTTCCTGCGTTAGCTACTGTTTGCGCACCTGCGTATTTAGCTTGTTCGCCTGCACCTTTTAATGCACGAATAGCTGCTGCCATATCTTGATAAGGTTGGTCTTTATTGTACGCAAAAGCCTTATCTTCATAAGCACCATAGTTAGCCAAACCTTGAATATAATTGTTGATGTTTTGTTGTCTTTGCTGATTATCCATTGTTAGCAAATTAGCATTAGCATCATTCATAGCCATATTTGCTTGTGCAATACCTTGTAGTCCATAACCTCTATCCACAGCACCACTAAGCGCATAGGCTTTGTTTCTCGCTATCTCATTTAGGTATCTTTGTCTTTGTGGTTCGGACATACCTATCAACGACTGTCTTTCTTGTAAAGACAATGATTTTTGTACTGATTCGGGTATTCCGTAAACAGGTCGTTGTGCTGCTTCGCTTTTTTCAAGTTCCGCTGCTTCTTCCTGCATCTTTTTACCCTCTAGGTACATAACGACTGCCATTGCCGTAGTTGTCGTAGCACCTGCCCCTGAAGAAATTAAACTTGTTCCTGCTGCCATTGTTTCTTATTATTACAAAATTACTATTTATTTACTTATTATATGATTAAAATTTACAAATTTCAAAACCTCTTTTTGCAAACTAAAATTTTCCAACTTAACTAGTAGTGCAATATCTCTCAACGGCTTGCCATTTATAATCGGATAACTAACATTAACTGTATTCATATCCCTTTTAAATTCAGCGTAAAAAACACCTTCTCGCTCCCTAAAATTACTCTCAACCAATAGGCTTTTTTGCCCTATATCGTTTGTTATGAATGGGGCTGCCCAAGCTGTTGTACTCTTAGTCGAAATATTAGTATATAGTTTATTGTCGCTTCCTTCGTTTGATACTACACTAACCGACGATGAATATTGTTCGTTGTAAAAGTTATTATACTTGGTGTTGGCTTCGTGTAAGTAAAGTTCACCATTTTTAAAACTAACCATATCAACACCTGCGCTCCCAAATATTTCACCATCGTAATCACGACCACCAACCCAATTATTTAGTTTTTCATCCCAAACAACAACACAGCCACCTATATTTACTTCATAAGAATTTCTACGTTGGTTAAAACAAGCTGTGAAATTACCTGTGTTGTTTTTTATTAAATCGTAAAGATACTGACGTACAAGGTAATTACCATTTTCGTCTTTTACGTTTGATATTAGTGTTATTCCATCCCTACCAAGTCTTGCTACACTACCTGTATTCGGGGATATAAAATAATCATTACCTGCGAAATGTGCGTGGCTTTCGGGGTGTGTGCCTATACCTATTAAGTCTTGATAATAAACCATATCTGTTAAGATTTGGTCATTATTTAAAACCAAGTTTTCACCATCGCCACCTGCCAAGTATTGTTTTATAGGAATCCAACCTACTCTCAACTCCATATAAACCCTTAAATTCCTATCGGTTGAGAATAGCTTTTGTATGCCACCAAAGTATTGATAATCTCTAAACTGCCCATCGTTATAACTCGATAGTCCGTTAATATTACTTTCGGGGATAAGTTTACCACTATGCCAAATAGTATTTTCCCTTGTTATTTGCTTGAAATTATTATTAATAATATTCGGTTTGCCAAAACTTGTAACAGCACTTCCACTTGTTGAACTACCATCACCTGTTGTTATTCCTACGAAAATATCTGATTGGTTAGGGTCTTCTATTAACTTAGTTTCAATAGTTGGTGAAGTTGAAAAACTTTGTATCCCATCGTCGTCAAATTCGTCATCGTGAGCCAAGCTATTAACCTTTAACGTGAAGTAAACAACATCGGGATAGTCAGAAGTTTGTAATAAATTAAACTGTGCTGTGTTATTATCACCTATCATGTTAAAGTTGTCGGTAACAAATGTAGCAGCAAATGAAGCATCGTTTGACACCCAATTAGCTGGATTATTCATCTGATTAGCTATTTCGCTTACAGCAGAATCGGCTAAAGCAGAAGCAAACGTATATTGAAAGTAGTTAATTTGATTACCACCTATTGAATCGTTATAAACATACATTTCTATAAAGAATCCATACGAGCCACCTGCACCCCAAATTCTATCTCTTATCTCTGAAACAGCATTGTAAAAAGTGTAAAAATTAGTATAATAGATATAAGTGTAATACCTTTCTCTTATATAAGTGTTTACTCCATTAAATTCTTGAATCGCTGGGTTTGCACTTGGTGAATAGTCTTGGTCTTGAACATTACCTTTGTGGTAGCGTGTTGGAAGTCCTGCATCGCCTATGTCGTTCTTATCAATAACATAGTACAAGTCAGACTGAACAGACTTTTTATAAATTTCAACTAAGAAACTTGAATTATTTGTTATATTTTGAATAAGGTCGTTACCTTCAATTAAAATTTGATTTGGATAACCACCTACACCTAGCACAGCGAAGTCTAATGCGGTGTTTAAGTCCCCATCAACATCTCCAACTAAGAACTTAATTCTATCGCCTACTGAATACTCATAAGCTAAATAAGTAACATCTTTATACCTGTAAGCATTGTTTAACCAATCAACATTAACTAAGTAGTTTCCGTCCTTATTTGGTGAACCTATATTCGTGGTCTTTATTTGGTAAAAATTACCTGCGTCAAAACCACCATAGCAAATATTGTATTGTGTTGCCCAACTTGGAGGCGTGTGGTTAATTGTGTACTTACCCGATATTACTTTTTCTGTGTCGGTTTCAAAATAATACTTCTCTAGTTTTTGAACTGAACTTCTACGCCCACCTGCATCATTGTAGAAAATCCCAAAGTAATGCCCATGTCTATTTTTAAACTGTGGTAAGCAGTTGCGCTCCCACTTATACCAAGCTGATATTATTTGATTGTCGGTTGTTGAGGCAGGGTCGTATCCATTATCAATATAAAGGGTTAGCCCACCTATAACTAATTCAAAATAATAATTTGCACAATAAAGATTATAGGCAGATTGTATTTCTGCAAGTAGCGTTGTTGGGTAATTATCTAAATCGCCCTCTTTAATCACATACTGAAAATTATAATCACCTTGCGTTACTGATGTAGAGGCAAATTGAAAAGATATTGTACCTCCAACTTCAAATTCAGAAGGCAAGGATGAAGGAAGTTCTAAAGTACCCCTATCAAATCCATCTATATTTTGATAAACGTATAAGTCAACAAACTCCGCATCTGAAACATCGGTAAAGTCTTGTGCGACAAACTCAACATCAACATCAATAGGCTCTAAATCAAACCCCTCTGTTATATTACCACTATACATTCTTGAATCTTCTGCGAAAGTATCACCAACAGCTTTTAATGGCACATTGTCAAAGATTTTATTAGCATCTCCTTGTGTTATTAGTTTACCTATTTTGTCGTTGTAAAACTTGTAAACGTACTCATCGTTATCATCCCAAGTAATATCTTCAACTGTTAATGTATCGTAAATAATCCAATCGTAATTTATTTCTGTTCCTACATCGCTTGTTTTTTCACGAACTAAAATATCTAATTTTGTAACTATTGAAAATGGTTTCTTTAAAGTTACCCAAATAACATTGTTTCTTTTGTTTTCTTGAAACAAAGGAATATCATTAGAAATAGGCGCATAAGGAAAATAAGGTATGTTTACCCTTGACCAATCACTAGGGGCTGAAATATCATAGTCATCGTACAAGTTCCTATAAGAAAATTGAAAAAATCCCTTTTGGATATTATTACCTATATAGGACGTATCGGTTAATTGCTTTATTTCGGGTGCAAACTTTGGTGGATATTTAATCCTGTCAATAGTTTCCAACACAAGGTCTTGGTAGGCATCTGCACCACCCGAAAAAGTTTGTTTTGCCTTGTAGATATTTATTTTTCGCAGTCCTGCTCGCTGTGACCAATAAAGTAAGGGTCTTTCTTCGTCAATGTGAACTACTGAAATGGCTGTTATTAACTCATCTTCTTCAAATTGTAAGGCATCAGTCCAATCTTCATTACAAACCACGTTTACAATCCCACTTTCAACATCGTATTCAAAAATGAAATTATATTGTAAGCTACTTGTGGCATCGTCTTGCGCCCATACAAAAAAATAACACTTGTTTTTTATTGGGTCGTATTGGCTACCTATACAGTTGTAAAGAAATTCGGGATTGTCATCGTAAAATGTAAAATCATCTTCAAATTCAGCCCTTAAATTCCCTTTAATATTTGAAACGTCAACCCCACCATTAACCAAACAATTATTCATCCATTTGGAAAAACCATTGTTTACGCCTGTTAATGAAACGTCAATAGCAACACCCTTATAGAATACTCTTTTTTCAAGCATTAGTTTGTTTAGGTTGTGCCGACTGTTCGGCTAAAGTAAATAAATGATTACTAGTTGCTTGTTCGCTATCTAACTTAGCCTTTTCTCTCATTAATATTAGTTTCTGCTCTGTTTCTGCTGCGATTAATGCTTTTTTGGCTTCTATGATTGCTAATTCTGTTTGCTTTCTAGCTTCTTCTGCTACTTTTGCTGCCTCTGCACTACCTTTAGATTGTTGTTCGCTATTAAATGCAGCAAACTCCATTTCTTTTTTGCGCTTCTGTTCTCTACGAATTTTCATTACTCTGCTCATTTGCTTAACATTTGGCAAAGCCTTTATTTCTAAAGCGTTCTCACTATACAAACCTCCGTTCTTAACCTCAAAATCTAAGGTCATTTTCATTTCTCCCCTTTCTTGCTCGTCAGGCTCATACTCAATATCAATACCTAAAGTGGCATTTTCAATATCGTCTGCCATCTTTAATAAGTCAACATTCAAATCACCGATAGCATCCGCTTGCCCTGATGTTGCCTTGTCTTGAATCATCATACAAATATAATTTGCTGAACCCTTCATTACATTTGTAAATGCTTGTCGCAAAGGCATTAATGCGTAATCGGCTGCTCTACCTGTGGCGTTTAATACACCTACTAATGTTTCGGGATTGGGCGTAGAAGTATCTATACCAACAGGTCTTCCACATACTTGTCGTATGCACTCTAAATACCAATTACAAGAAGCCCATAGCTTATCTATCTCACCAACGGGGACAATAAAGTTTTCTAATGGTGAACGATTACCATTCCCTAAACCACCTTCACCTCCGCTATCGTAAATATACACACCTGTTTCTTTGTGCATAATACGCATTTCCAATGGGTCAAAGTCTGTTTTACCACTTCCTAAATCAACAGCACCTAAGCCATAGGTATCAATCTTATATCCTGGCGGTATTGCAGCAGCTAAAAATTGCTGTAACTTTATAAAAGCTAAGTGCCATTGTTTTAAAAACACAATAGCCCTTTCTGCGTGACTTACATTTTGACCATTAACGATATTGGGGGCATATTTAAAATACCCTGTTTCTGTTTGTGTGCTAAAGGCATTTTGTAGTCTTTTTCGCACCATATTAGGGCATTTTCTGTGCTTGTAGGAGTAATCACTACCAACAATCCAATTACCTTCGTAAAGGTTTTCTATATCCTTTGAAATTGTACTTTCGCCACCATCTTTTCCTTCACCACTATACAATCTTGTTTTACCGTATTTATTTTGTTTTTCTTTCCAATTTAAAGTGTCAATACTTTTGAATCGGTAGTGAAAAACCATTATCTTATTATCGTACCAAGTGTATTGAGAATCATTAAGACCATACTCAAAAGGTACAATAGTTTTTGCATTTCCTAATTTACCAACGTAGGTACTTGCTATTTGGTATAGTTTTTCGTTGTCGTAACCCGACTGTCTTTTTAGTTCCCCAATGGTTACAAGTTCCAAGTGTCCTTCGCAATTTACGTCAGAAAAATCTTCTTTTAACGTAACTGTGCTTAGGTACATTCTTGGGTCAATACGCTCAAATTTTGTTTGCCAATTAATATCGTAGTAGCATCTAGTAATAACCATCTTGTACTTGATAAGGTCATACCACATTTTGCGTTCTTCGCTTTCAATGTTGCATTGTTCAAATACATTCTGAACTGCTATCTCTAGGGCTTCTTCATAGGCAAGTTTAAAGTTTTCGTGTTCAACCTCTATTTCTTCCTCTGTTTCGTATTTAGGTTTCTCTGTTGGGATACCCGAAGCCTGTTCAATTTCATCCAACAAAGGTTTAAATCGTAGTAAATTTAGTTGTCGGTTTTTCTCATTCAGCTTTTTACTTGTGGCTAAAGCGTCTGCTGCTTGGCATTTTGTTCGGTATTTTCTAGCCATAAAATTACCAACCATCCCATCAATAAAAACAGAAAGTATAGGAGTTGGTGAATAGTCTAAGTTAGCCCAAGATGTTTGTGGTTGCCCACCCGATTGTCTTGATAGTGTTTGGTCAATTAACCATTGAACAGAATAATTCCCCTCACAAAAAGAGTTAGTTTCATCGTATTTTATAACCCTATTATTGTAGAAATCCCAACCACCTAATCTAGTCCAAAAACGATTCATTAAAGAAACGCCATATTTCTCTGATTCCTTTTCGTTTTCAGAAACAAAATCATTGATTAAAAACTGTCCGCTGTCCTCTGTATTTTCCATTAGAATATAGGTGCTGAATTAGCTGTTTGTCTTATTTTTTGATACGCTGCGCTTATGGTTATAGAGTAATGTCTTTTTCTTGCAAGTCCACGTTCTCTGTAATACTCATATTTTTTACGTTCCTTATCGCTGTTTGAAACTTTTTTGTTTTCAATATCTCTCCAAGCCAACCAAGCCATCAAAGCAGGTATATCAAAAGGATGCACAACGTATTCACCGCTTACTTTTTTTAAGTCGGCTAAGTACTCCATAACTATTGTTACTCCAGGATTGCATCCGTACTGAATAAATCCATTTAATTCATCAATTCTGAAATCACAAACATATCCCTTGTCACCACCTAAAGACGAAAAACCACCAACTAGTCCGTTGGGCGATAGTGAACTTGTACCATAGTTACCCCAATAAGGGTAATCTAAATATCCTGTTCCTAGTCCAACAAGGTTGTTAATTCCTGTAAATCCAGCATTTGTATTTGTTGGTTTACAGTCCCCATTGTCGGGATATAACTTAATTCTTGGATTCTGTGCAAAAGGTACAATAACACCCCCTGCAACATAACCAATAACCTTATAAGTAATATAGTCGGGCGGTAGCGATGAAGTCAAACTATCTGAATTAAAATCAAGTTCAACTGTTGTCGGTAGTCCGCTTACATCAATGTTAATATCATCAAGCCCACGTTTGCCTATTTCAAGTAAACGCATTACCTTATTTTGGCTTATTTCAGCCTCATTTAAGTACGATTTTACAACGTCTAACAATGTTGTCATTTGCCTTGAAATTTATTAAGCGTTAGGTTTATAATCAAGTCTTCTATTTCACCACTTGGAATATTATAATCTTCTTCCTCATCTAGTTCGCTTCTATCAACTACTAACTTTATTAAAGCTGAAGTTATATTAGTACTTGGTGAATAGTTTAAATAAAAAATCTTTTTTTGTTCGTTATAGTACCCTGCTGTTGTCCCCAGTAAATCATCTATGTTGGGATACTTAAATCTTGCATTTGCATCACATCCTATAAAAATAATTGATTGGTCTTGCATACTTGAAATTTGCACAACACCTTCTTGGTTGGGTAATGATATTACTCTTTTAATATCGGAGTAATAAAGGTTTAAGTTTTCATCAAGAACAATAGGTACATTTTCATAAGTGGTAACATAGTCATCACGAAGTCCTTTTTTGCACTCAATGGCTATTACACCATTGGCAACTTGGTCAACTAACTTTCCTACTTCTAAGTCTGTAATTGCAAAGTTTGGGGATATATTTCCACCCGATAATTTTCTTAAAACCTGCTCAACTAGTATTTTTCTTGTTGTCATTGTTTAGCTGATTCCATTTGTGAAAATTTCTCTAAATAATCTTCCTTTATTGAAGCACCTAAGTACTTGCACATTTCCCAAGCTAAATCATTTTTGCACTCATCCGCTAAAGGGATTTGTACTGTTGTCCCATTAACCCCTGTTCCCGATGTATAAACAGGCTCATTGTTGGTTAAAACCCAAGCCCAAAAAGGAGTTACAGACTTAAAATAAATCAACTCTGCCTTACCTAAGTCTTTTGGTAAAAACTTTAATGTTGCATCGTAGTAAGAAACTACTGCGTGTTTTTTTGTTGGGGTGTTAAGTTGCGAACTTTCATAGTAGGTAAATTCGGGCTTTGATACTTCACGAATATTATAACCTACTTTTTTTAATGGGTTTTGTGTTATGTAGTTATACTTCCAAGCGATTGTTTCTATAACATCGGAAGGGATAGAGCCAACACCAAAGGTCGAAATGGTAACGTCAGAAGTTGTTACAAGTTCAGCCAAATATGTTTCTTCGGGTATTGACGCAAAATTCTTATTGTTACCTAATTGATACGCCCTTAACTTTGCCCTGTACTTATCGGTTACAGCGTTAAAAGCATAAGCTATTGCAGAATTAAATTGGTCGGGTGTATATGCCCCACTTTCATCTTTGTTTGCAATAACATCTTCAAAAAATATTTTGAATGTGTTTATATTTATCACTTATTGCCATTTATTAAGTTCCTATACCTGTAATTGGGCTTCCATCTTCTGCGCTACAATCATCACAGCAATTTCCAATACTTGCTCGTATATCTGCAATAATATCGGTTGCTTCTGTTGAGTTACCACAAGTTAAATTCATCCAAGCTAACATTGCCTTTGCTTGGTTTAAAATAAAAGATTCTTTTAATAACTGATACTCTTTATTGTTCTTTGGTTTGGCTGCTTGCATCGCAGTATATAAACTGTTTAATCCGCAAGTAATACCACAAAGTAATGTTGCACAATCAACAAGTGTTTCTAGGTCGCCTTCAATTGTATCTGTAACTATTAATCCATCTACAAATGTGTACGACACATCGTGTGAAACAATCGCTGTTTGGGTGCCTTGATAAAATTCTCCCGAACCCCTAGTTATAATTAAATCATCTGTTTCGGTTACGTTTGTTGGATAACCATTTGATGTTGCAGGATAATTTAAGTTGTGTTCGTAAGCTACTGTTGTTGGTGTAATATACCCTTGACTTGTTGGGTCAACCACTCGATAATCTGTTGTGTCAGTACTAACAAATGAAGGGGTAATACAATCCACCGTAGCGGTTAAAACTACGGTGGGTTGGGTGTAACTTAAAGTGTATTGGCTATCCAAGTAATTAAATACATAAGTATCATCGCCAGGAATATCAATAGTTATGTTGTAACCATCAATAGAATACACCCCATTTATAACATTACCATCAGAATCAATCGGTGCGTTAAATGTAATTTCATACGCTGCTGCTATTATATCTTCGTCAATAGTGTATGTTTCACCTAGTGGGTCTGTTAAAACATATCCTGTTGCCGAATAAGTACCACCGCTTGCCTCTATGTCTTCAACAATAGCTTCTAGTACAAATACAGTCATGGTTTTAGCAACCATGTCAAAGGATAAACGCAATTCCGCTTGTGCCGATGTTATCATGTTATTTTAATTGTTCTATTGGGTTTGCTAATCTAAATTTAATTTGTTCAAAAACTGCCTTTCCTTTCTTGTCTTGAAACCACTCAACAAAAGCCGCTTTTACGTCTGCTGTGTTAGCATTACAAACAAAGCCTGTTGCGCTACCATCATGCCATGTAACTGTGTTACCCGACAAAACAATAACACCCGCTTTTAAAGCCTTATTCACATAGGATAAATCCTTTGTTGATTGACTCCCTAACTGCTTAATAAATAATGAAGGGTTGCGACCTACTATTAAAAGTAAATCATGCTCCATTAATGCAGCGTTTTGGTCTGTATTAACATTCATAGCCTCACATAGAGCAATAGCCCCTTGTAGGTCATTTTTGAACATATCTAAAACTAAAGCCTCTGCCTCAATTCTAGTTTTGTTTGTGTCTAATTTTGCTAATTTAATCGCATTGGTGTCTATCTCACGAAATATCGGAGGAAGGGATTTGTTGCGATTGGGATTCCCCTCATATCTTGGATTACATAATAGAAACTCTAATAATGTAGGGTGAAATTTATCTACCGTTAAACGACCATTTTTTAAATAAATTCGTTTAGCATCCGACTTGGTTAATTCTTTTCTTTGCTTACTCTGAACAATTGACGTTTCACCTTCGATATAACGAAGTGTTTGAGGAATCATATTTCCATCGTCATCAGGGTACATAGCAACACAAACAGGGTATAAACCATAAAGTAATGGAAACCCATTACCACCTTCTTTTGTGTTAATCTGTGACTTATCTTTTCT
>WBZU01003326.1_pt1 | contig 10593 bp, 10 predicted proteins | sample 5204311 | NCBI WGS metagenome assembly WBZU01 (sample SAMN12344359, study PRJNA552823) | activated sludge metagenome | biome: Activated sludge suspended growth; feature: Nitrification reactor; material: Wastewater; isolation source: activated sludge from nitrification reactor of wastewater... | reverse complement strand
CGTTTCATGCAGAAAGTGATAAGGATCAACGCCATGATGGCGCGTCAGGCCTTTAAGCGTGGCGCCGTATACGTGCCAATAATGCTGGCGCAGTTGGTGGGCGGTGTGTTCTTCAAGTTTCAGGTGCTCCATGATGTAGTGCGTCATGGCACGATTCATCACGGGAAAGATGTGAGCGGAGGCGTCGTGTAGCGTGTCGTCGAGATCAAAAATCCAGACTCTGTTTCTATTTGCTGTCATTCTTAGCTACGCTCAGAATGACCAAGCAGTTATATGAATAATTTGAATTTATTTCGCCTTAATTAATGTGCCAACACCCTCATCGGTTAACACTTCCAGCAGTAGCGCATGCTCCACCCGTCCATCGATAATATGTACAGATTTAACACCACTGCGTGCTGCATCAAGCGCAGAGCCAATCTTGGGCAGCATGCCGCCGGAGAGCGTGCCATCCTCTACCAAATCATCGATTTGTTTTGGGGTGAGACCAGTGAGCAAATTGCCCTTTTTATCCAGCACGCCGGGCGTATTGGTCAGCAGGATTAACTTTTCTGCGCCTAAAATTTCGGCCAGTTTGCCTGCTACCACGTCTGCGTTGATATTGTAGGTTTGGTTATCCCCCCCCACACCGATTGGCGCGACCACCGGGATAAAGTCGCCGCTATCCAGAAAGTTGATAATGCTCGGGTCAATGGCACTGATTTCGCCCACTTGTCCGACATCAATCGTTTTTGTGGGGTCGTTCATGTCCTCCATGAGCAATTTGTGCGCATGGATAAAGTTGCCATCCTGCCCGGTCAAGCCCACTGCTTTGCCGCCGTGGCGGTTAATCAGGTTGACGATTTCTTTGTTCACCTGTCCGCCCAGCACCATCTCTACCACGTCCATGGTTTCTTCGTCAGTGACGCGCATGCCCTGGATAAACTCACCTTTTTTGCCGAGTTTATCCAGCATTTCGTTGATTTGTGGGCCGCCGCCATGTACCACGACCGGATTCATGCCGACCAGTTTGAGCAGTACGACATCTTGTGCAAAACAATGCTTAAGATGCTCGTCGGTCATGGCATTTCCGCCGTACTTAATCACGATGGTTTTATCGAAAAAGCGTTTAATGTAAGGCAACGCCTCAGCCAGGATTTGTGCCTTTTGTGCGGGTTTGATGTCAGTAAGCATAGGATGTCTCGTTAATTTATTCGTATTGTAACTAAAAAGCCTGTCAATGATATGAATCTAAAGTGTTTTAACAAACACTTTGGATTTTCGTTGAAAATTGTAAAGTTGTTGCTTTTCTTGCGGCAGATACTCAACGGGTTTTTCGATAAAGCCGCGTTCTAAAAACCAGTGTTCGGTGCGCGTAGTCAGGCAAAACAGCTGCCTAAACCCTAGCTCTTTGGCCCGGCTCTGGCAGTAGTTAAATAACTTGTCACCGCGCCCGCCGCCTCTATAGCCCGGGTCAATTGCCAGACAGGCGAATTCGGCCATGCCTTCAGCAGGAAATGGGTGCAGAGCCGCACAGCCGATGATACGGTTATCGTGCTCCATCACATAAAAATGGTTGATTTCCGTTTCGATACGTTCACGTCCGCGGCGCACTAAAAAGCCCTCGTTTTCAAGCGGCTCAATTAGTATGAGTATACCGCCTACATCTTCAATCGTTGCTTGGCGCATGGTTTCTAGCGACTGTTCAGTTACCATCGTACCAATGCCATTATGGGTAAACAATTCCTGGATGATGGCGCCATCAATATGGCGCGAGATCAGATGCGTGCGGGCTACGCCGTGTTCACAGGCGCGCACGGCCGCGGGCAAGTAATAATTCACATCCTCGGAAACATTTATCGGCGCATCGTTATTTTGCACATTACGTAATAAATTTTTAGCTTTTTCTGTGGTCATTTCGCGCAGCAATTCACCGCGCAAATTGTGCACGCCCTCGCTGTCCATTAAAAAAATGAGCTTATCTGCATCCAGCGCAATCGCGGTGCTGACCGCGACATCTTCCAGGCTTAAGTTAAACGCTTCGCCTGTGGGCGAATATCCAAGCGGGGAGAGCAGCACCAGTTCGCTGTCATCCAGGCGTTTTTGAATGCCCACTGCATCCACCTTGCGTACTTCGCCCGTGTGTTGCAAATCAACGCCATCGCGCACGCCCAGCGGCTTGGCGGTGACAAAATTGCCGCTCGCTACCCGAATGTCTGCGCCTGCCATCGGCGAGTTGGCAATACCCATCGAAAGCAGCGCTTCAATCTCCACGCGTACTGCGCCGTTGGCTTCTTTGACGATTTCCATCGCCTCGTCATCGGTTACCCGTAAACCATTATGCAGCGTGGGTGTAAGTTTGGCGCGCTTCAATCGCTGCTCAATTTGCGGACGTGCGCCATGCACCAGCACCAGCCTGACTTCCAGGCTGGCGAGCAGATTCAAATCATGCGAAAGCGCGATAAATTGTTTTTCATCGACGACCTCGCCGCCAAACGCAATAACAAACGTGCGACCGCCAAACGCGTGAATATAGGGCGTGGCAGAGCGAAACCACTGCACAAAATCTTTTGTACTGCTGGTTTGCGATGGGTTGACGAAATAAGACTGCTGGTTTTTCTGTCCAATAAGATTTGATTGTGGAATGTCACTTTGCGCGTATAAATAGGCTGGCGTGCAATCAAGCGCTGCCGCCACTTTCCGCAGCAGGGTTTCGCTGCAACCAGCTTCACCACGTTCGATGCGTGATAGATTGCCAGCGTCTGCGCCAACAGCTTTGGCCAAGGTTTCTAGTGTCAATCCTTGCAGTTTTCGCGCATTGCGAATGGAGTTTCCTAAAGACAATTTGTGTATTTATCAAAATAAAATTAATTATATGTAAATATAACAATAAAAATGAGATAAAAAAAGCCCTCCATAAAGGAGGGCGCAGAGGGGGTTCGCGAAAAAACAGTTAGTGTTGCTGGGATAGGAACTCAATCAAGTCGCTACGGCTTTTGGCATCATCCAATCCTTCATATTTCATTTTTCCTGCCGGAACAACTTTTTTAGGGTGTTCGATATAGGCAGAAATCTGATCGGGTGACCAGGTGATATTGCTGCCTTTCATCGAATCAGAATAGTTGAAATCACTGATGCTGGCGGATTTACGTCCGACGATATTCCATAAGGATGGGCCTTTTTTGTTCTTGCCTTCCTTTACGCTGTGACATTCAGCACACTCTTCTTCAAAGACATGTTTGCCATTGCTGTTATCTGCTGCATAGGCTGACTTTAATGGAGCCAATACGAACAGGCCGAGATAAATAGTAAAAAGTGAGTTTCTAAATTTCAAACGAATTCTCCTTAAAACGCAAACCAGGCAAAGGCAAACAGCGTATTGTTGTCTTTAGCATCTCTGCCTAAACCGTCATAGTTGTTCTTGGCACCGTTATATTTGGTGTAGCCGGTGTATTGCATGCCCAGGCGCATATTGGCCCAAGGTGCACCCCAGGAATCCTCTTTGCCCCAAGGTGTCCAGTCTGCCTGCAGGATATAGCCGCGGCTGTTGGGCGATCCGTTGATACTGCCGCTACCGGCTTCGCCGGTGTTGTACAGCAAATCATCCTTTCCGCCATTGATATCAAATAACCCAAGGCTCAAGCCATAAGTGTTGTTGTAGGTATAACTGCCTGCGATATCGAATCGGTTCAAATCACCATGCTGGCGGCTTGTGCTGCCTGCGTCGAATGAGTTGCTCAAGTTGCGAAGCTCATGCACATAGCTGGTGTTCACTGTAAAGATGTGCTCGCGTGTTCCCAGGAATTGATAGGAAGCATCCACGCCAATGTCGTTGTATTTGTCGGTTGGGCCGCTGGTGAAGTCAGGCGAGAGCTTTGCATCCATGCCAAACAGGCCCACGTGATAGGCTTGTTTCTTCATGTTGTCAAAATAGGCAATACGCCAGTATGGTGCCGTATTGTCTAGTCGCCCATCCTGACCGACGTTCAATTTATTTCTCAAGCTTTTCGACAAAGTCTGGTAACCACCAATTTCGCCATACAGGTGATTATCATAGAACGCATAGGCTGTTGCACCCAATACTTGTTGCTCTAAAGCGCCGTTGATGAATGGCGAAGCTGCAGGTCCGGGAGCTAGTTCTGAAGACATGTAAGGGAATTTCCAGCCATTCAAGGTATTGAAAGGGTCTGCAATGGTAGGATTGTTGTTCAATGAAACGCCATAGGTAAAATCTTTGCCGGTCAACTGGCGGTTGTCAGCAATACGGATGTCAAGGTTGTCCATCGCAAACCGGCGGTCAAAGTCATTGCCGGTCACTTGTACAAAGCCGCCTATGTGGTCAGTCGCTCGGCCAGCCAGGAACACAGAAGCTTCCTGCAAGGACATATTATCGTTTTTGCCGAAATGTGGCTGCGCATCCTCGGTCTGGCTTTTGCTGGTGTGAGTAAAACCTTGAACCAGCATGGCGGAGAGCGGCACTTTACCGTCTTTGCCATCTGTATCCGTATAGCCACCTAATTTGAACTGCATGCCGTGTGGTGTGAGTTGCGGGCCAAAGCTGCCTACATGACAAGCCGAGCAACTCTCGCCCGTTTGTCGGGCAAAGCTGGGCAAGGCATATGCACTCACGCTGGCCAGCAAAACTCCCGCGGCGGCAAAAAGATTGAGTATCTGTCGGGATGTTTTATTCATCGTTATTTAGTTCCTTGAAATTGCTTTATTGAAGGGGGAGATAGAAGTAAGAACGTTATCTTTGGTAATGTAGTGATGCCAAAGCGCAGCGATGGCATGCATGCAAATGAAAGCGATAAAGCCATAAGCCGCCCATTCATGCCAATCGGACAATGTGTCAGACCAGTCAGAGTTTTCTTGCATCAAGGCGGGAATCGGGATGAGGCTCAAGAACTTGATGCTTTGGCCCTTGGCGTTAGTGAGAGCCAATCCTAGAGCAGGCACTGCAAACAGCGCAATATACAGGGCGTAATGCATAGCGCGCGCAGCCAGTTTATTGAGAATCGAAAGCGGATGCACGGGAAGATGTTTGCGAAGCTTCAATACTAGTGCCAACCTGGTTAGCGCAACCAGAGGAATCAGGATGCCGATGGTGCGATGCAGATTCAGTAGCCATAATCTGAGAGGCTTGCCTTCAACAGCGTCGCGTATCAATACCAGCGCTACGCCAATGGCGATCAGCACTAAGGTTGCCCAGTGCAATGCAATAATGAGCTTGGGGTATCTTTGTTGGTTTTGCATAAATCGTCCTCCATGGAATTCGCCATGTAAGACGCAATCTATGTGCCAACAATAAATAACGTTCTATTTCAACAGGTTATAAATTTTACGCAAAAGCATTTGTGCAATAAGTGCAGTTTTTGTTTTGCAAAATTTGCAGGGATTTTTGCACTAGTGTTGGGTTGTATGAAATATAGCGCATGTAGATGCGTCTAGTCTAAGCCGAGGTCTTTAACAATCAAGTCTTCGCGATGTATGGTTTTTTTAATCGCAAATTTGTCGCACAAAATCTCCGCCAGTTTGGCAAACACCTTATCTTCAGACACATTACTGCCTTTGAGAAGCATTTTATGGTGACATAAGCGGCTAAATTGTCCCATGGTGTAAATTTCACCAGCTTCAGCATCGCTAATTTTTATGTCAAAAGATTTTTCCGCATATATCAAAAATTCAATGGTATCCAGCCCCATTAAAAGTCACCCCAAAGTGTGTTCATGGCAGCTATGGCGGCCAGTGGCGCGGTTTCAGTGCGCAGGATGCGTTTGCCCAGCTGCACGCCAACAAAGCCTTGCTGCCCGGCAAGGGATATCTCATTGCCACTCAGGCCGCCCTCCGCACCAATCAGCAACTGTATCTCGCCTTTGGGTTTGGCTAAGTCGCCCAGTTTTTTATCGGCAAGCGGGTCCAGCGTGATACGCAGCGTGCCAGCGGTACATGGTCTGGCAAGCAAGGTTGCAAGCATAGTAGGTGTTTCAATCTGCGGCACAATAGCACGGCCGGACTGTTCGCATGCAGCAATCGCGATGTTCTGCCAGTGCGCTACGCGTTTTTTGGTTTTGTCCTCGTCCAGTTTCACTATGCTGCGCTCGGTCTTGATGGGGATAATGCGATTTACGCCCAATTCCACGGACTTCTGGATGCCAATATCCATGCGGTCGCCAGCCGATATACCCAAAAGCAAGGTGATGTGGAGTGGTGACTCGATTTCGACAGCTTGTTTACTTTGCGCACGCACCATCACCAGATTCTTCTGCACGCTGGTCAGTTCGCAAGTGTAGTCCGCGCCGTCGCCGCAAAAGAGTGTCAACGTGTCACCCACATTCAATCGCATCACTTTGGTGGCGTGTGTAGCGGCGTTCTCACTTAAGGTCACCAAGCTGCCAACTTGTAAGTTTTGATGTTCAAAAAAGCGCAAGTTACTCATGTATACAGTGTAAAGTGTTAAGATAAAAACACCAACAAATGCAATAAGGAAAACGTATGGCAAGTATTAGTCCTCCGGTATGCGATTTTGGCTGGAAAACCCCCGATTTTAATCTGCAAAATGTGGATGGCAGCATGATTTCGCGCGACCAGATCATGGGCAAGAATGGTCTGCTGGTGATGTTTATCTGTAATCATTGCCCTTATGTAAAAGCCATTTTGCCACGATTGATTGCGGATGTGCGTGAACTGAAAATGCTCGGCGTCAATACGGTGGCGATTATGTCCAACGACCCAAAAGAGTATCAGGAAGACAGTTTTGATAACATGCAAAAGATCGCATATGAGATGGATTTTCCGTTCCCGTATTTGTCAGATAAAACACAAGCGGTTGCCAGGGCTTATGGCGCGGTTTGTACGCCGGATTTTTTCGGATTTAACAAGAACTTCGAGCTGCAATACCGCGGCCGTTTTGACGAAAGTCGCAAAGAAACTGCGCCAAATAGCACGCGTGATTTGTTCAAGGCTATGAAGCTGGTAGCCGAGACTGGACAAGGGCCTAAGGAGCAGATTGCGAGCATTGGTTGCAGTATCAAGTGGAGCGAGGCATGAGTAAACTCAAATGGGGCATTTTAGGTGCAGCGCGCGTGAATGAGCGTTTGCTGCCAGCCATAATTGAAGCGCCGAATTCGCAATTGGCGGCGATTGCCAGCCGTCGCGCGGGTGCGGCGAAGGCGACACTTGAGAAGTATGCGCCCAATGCCAATGGTGTGGCTTGCTATGACGATTTGGAAAGCCTGATTGCCGATAAAAATGTCGAGGCGGTTTACTGCCCGATGGCGAACGAGGAACACGCGGAATGGGCGCTCAAGGCTATCCATGCAGGCAAGCACATTTTGATTGAAAAGCCGATGGCAATTACCGTGATGGATATTGAAAAAATCGAGGCCGCAGCAAAGGTGAAAAACGTGAAGGTGATGGAAGGCTTTATGTATCGCTTTCATCCGCAGCATGCCAAAGTGAAAGAGCTGATTGATTCAGGCCTGATTGGTGATGTGCTGTCTTGCCGCGCCAGTTTTTCTTTCTTGATGCCGCCTGCACGCATGTATCGCATCAATCGCAGTATGGCCAATGGCGGCGGCGCACTGTGGGATATCGGCCCTTATGCCATCCATGCCTTGCGCTGGTGTTTTGGCGCAAACAAGGCGCCTGTAAATCCAGTCAGCGTCATCGCGCAAGCCAAACTTAACGAACAAGGCGCTGATACGGTGATGAGCGGCGTTTTTGATTTCGGCCAAGACGCACAGGGCCGTGCCCGCTACGGGCATTTTGACATCAGCTTTGAAAGAAGCCGTAAAGCCGAATATGAAATCATTGGCGACAAAGGCGCTATCAAGTGCCACAACATGTGGGCTTACCCGACTGACGACCCTGTGATTAGCTGGGAAGCGGGCGGCAAGTCCGAGGTCATTACGCTGCCTAAAGCCAATCACTTCAATCTGGAAATCGAGCATTTCAGTGACTGCGTGCTGAACGACAAAGCACCATATTTAACTCTTGCGGATGCAAAAGCAAATTGCGCCGCTCTGCAAGCCAGTATCCATGCGGCTTCCAGAGGCGTTTAAATCGACATTTAAATGCCTGCTTGTTGATTTCAATGGCTAAAGCTGGATGGGCAGGTGCTTTCAATAATTCCTCTTGTCTGGCTGCGCACAATTAAAAATCAAAAATAAGCTTTTTTCCAGCTTCAATAACAAGCCTAAGCTCTTGCCGAACAGGGCTATTTAAGCAATAATTAAGTCTTTGCAAAAGGCCGTAGTTAAAACAGGCTTTTTAAGAATTCAATCAGAGTTTTATAGCATTTCATATAAGACTTCAAGTTTAATCATTAGGGAGAGAATCATGGCAACACGTAACGATTTATGTAACGCCATCCGTGCGTTAAGCATGGACGCTGTGCAAAAAGCTAACTCTGGCCACCCAGGCGCACCAATGGGTATGGCGGAAATCGCAGAAGTATTGTGGAACCACAACTTGAGCCACAATCCGAACAATCCGAAATGGGCTAACCGCGATCGTTTCGTATTGTCCAATGGTCATGGATCCATGCTGATCTACTCCCTGCTGCACTTGACAGGCTACGACCTGAACATGGATGACATCAAATCTTTCCGTCAATTGCATTCACGCTGCGCAGGTCACCCTGAATATGGTTATGCACCTGGGGTTGAAACAACCACTGGTCCATTGGGTCAAGGTATTGCCAACGGCGTTGGCTTTGCGATGGCTGAAAAATTATTGGCTGACCAATTTAACAAACCAGGTCACAACATCGTTGACCACTACACTTATGTGTTCCTGGGCGACGGCTGTATGATGGAAGGCGTTTCCCACGAGGCATGCGCATTGGCAGGCACATGGGGCTTGGGTAAATTGGTTGCTTTCTGGGATGACAACGGTATCTCTATCGACGGTCATATCGAAGGCTGGTACACAGACGATACAGCAGGCCGCTTCAAAGCATATGGCTGGCACGTGCAATCCGTAGACGGTCACGATCAGGCTGCGATTCAAAAAGCGATCGACGAAGCGAAAAAAGTCACCGACAAACCATCATTGATCTGCTGTAAAACCATCATCGGTAAAGGTTCTCCAAACAAATCCGGCAGCCATGACTGCCATGGTTCTGCATTAGGTGAAGACGAAGTTGCAGCAACACGTAAAGAAATCGGCTGGAACTACCCTCCATTCGAAATCCCAGCTGATGTTTACGAAGGCTGGAATCAAAAAGACAAAGGCGCAAAACGCGAATCTGACTGGAACGCTAAATTCGATGCGTACGCTAAAGCATTCCCAGCGGAAGCTGCAGAGTTCAAACGCCGTATGGCAGGTGAATTGCCAGCTAACTGGAAATCATTAACTGACGCAATCATTGCTGAAACTAACGAAAAAGCTGAGAAATTAGCGACACGTCAAGCGTCACAAAAAGCCATTACAGCTTTGGCACCAATCCTTCCAGAATTCTTGGGTGGTTCAGCTGACTTGACAGGCTCTAACCTGACAGCAGCTAAAGAGTTCAAACACGTAAGTGGTAAAGAGCCAGGCAACTACATCTCTTACGGTGTACGTGAGTTTGGTATGGCTGCGATCATGAACGGTATGGCATTGCACGGTGGCTTGTTGCCATACGGCGGTACTTTCCACATGTTCTCTGACTACATGAAAAACGGTATGCGTATGTCTGCGTTGATGCATCAGCGTGTGGTTTATGTATTGACCCATGACTCTATCGGTCAAGGTGAAGACGGCCCTACTCACCAACCAGTGGAAAACACTTCAGGCTTGCGCATGATTCCTCGTATGGATGTATGGCGTCCAGCTGACTCTACAGAAACAACTGTTGCTTGGGTTGCTGCGGTAGAGCGCACAGAAGGCCCAACAAGCTTGGTATTAAGCCGTCAAGCTGTGCCAGGAATTAAACATGACGCTAAAGATTTTGACTTGATCCGTAAAGGTGGCTATGTATTCTCTGACGCAGCAGGTAAAGCAGATGTGATCATCATGGCTAATGGCTCCGAGTTGGATTTAGCAATTCAAGCTGCTGCTGAATTGACTGCGGCTGGTAAGAAAGTGCGCGTGGTTTCCATGCCATCTACCAACGTGTTCGACCGTCAAGACCAGGCTTACAAAGACAGTGTATTGACCCCAGGCGTAAAACGCGTGGCGGTTGAGGCTGCTCACCCAGATTTCTGGCGCAAGTATGTTGGCTTGGAAGGCGCAGTGGTTGGCATTGACACCTTCGGTGAGTCCGCTCCTGGTGGTGCATTGTTCAAGCACTTCGGTTTCACGGTTGAGAATGTGGTGAATACGGTGAAATCCGTGCTGTAATCTTTTAAGTCGCCACGTAAGTGGCGCATTGTTTTTACTCTCAGGTTTCGCCGTCACCGCTATGCGGTAGATGTCGAAACCTGAATTTTTTTGTAGTACAGTGTTTAAGGGGTTAAAAATGGCTATACGAGTAGGGATTAACGGTTTTGGTCGTATCGGACGTATGGTGTTACGCGCGGCGATACAGGAAAAAGAGTTCAGCGATATTGAAGTTGTTGCAATCAACAGCTCTTACGATATTGAATATATCATCTATTTGCTGAGATACGATTCTGTACACGGACGTTTTGA
>WBZU01003325.1_pt1 | contig 10595 bp, 7 predicted proteins | sample 5204311 | NCBI WGS metagenome assembly WBZU01 (sample SAMN12344359, study PRJNA552823) | activated sludge metagenome | biome: Activated sludge suspended growth; feature: Nitrification reactor; material: Wastewater; isolation source: activated sludge from nitrification reactor of wastewater treatment... | reverse complement strand
CCCACGATCGCGAGCGCGAAGCTCTTGAGGGTGCGATTGAGCGTGGCGGCGACCATCAGGCCGCCGGGCTTCACCATGTCGGCGCACTTCTGCACGAACAGATCGACATCGGCGACGTGCTCCACCACCTCCATGGCGAGCACGACGTCGAAGCGTTCGCCCGCGTCGCACAAGGCTTCGGCGGTTGTCGCCCGGTAATCGATGGCGAGGCCGCTCTGCGCCGCGTGCAGCTTCGCCACCTCGATGTTGTTCGTGGCCGGGTCGGCGCCGAGCATCGTGGCCCCCAGCCGGGCGAGCGGCTCGGACAGGATGCCCCCGCCGCAGCCGATGTCGAGGATGCGCAGGCCGGTCAGGCAACCCACCCGCTTCGGATCGCGGCCGAACTGCTGGCAGGTCGCGTCGCGGATATAGGCGAGGCGGACCGGGTTGAGCCTGTGCAGCGCGGCCATCTTGCCGCGCGTGTCCCACCAGGTGGCGGCGAGCGCGGAAAAGCGCGCGATCTCGCCGGCATCGACGGTGGGCGATTGGTTCAGATCGCTGCTCATCCGCGCCTCCGCGCCGGCTTCGGCAGTCCCATTGTCACTCCGCTTCGGACGTGTTGCCGGCGGTCCCGCCGAGAATAATGAGGAACAGAGCCACATTTGGAAAAGCGCCGATCAGCGGTCGCTGGCCGAAATGCGAATGCCGGTCCACTGCGACCTTGCCCAGACTGATAGGGCCGCCATCCGAAGAGTCAATGACCACCGATGGCGGAGACCGGGCGGCAAAACCGGCCATATCGCTTGGCTCGGGTTCGGCGCAGGCCTCGCTCACGTCCTCCGTGTTCGGGCGGCATGCTCCGGCAAGCCAAAGGCGGACGCGCCGCGCTTCGAGGTCCGCGTCTTCGGGGAGGGGGGCCGTCTCCGCCCCGCAGTTCCTTGGTGACTTCAGCCCGGTTATGTATTACGCGGCTCTTGCCGAACGTCCCCCCGCGGCGTTTGCCGCACCACACGCCTTCCGTGTCCCGACAACCGCTTCAGGAGCAGCATCGGCCGCCCATGGCTCGCCTTGTGATGAAATTCGGCGGATCCTCGGTCGCCGACATCGACCGCATCCGCAATGTGGCGCGCCACGTCAAGCGCGAGGTCAATGCCGGTTACGAGGTCGCCGTCGTCGTCTCGGCCATGGCCGGGGCCACCAATACCCTCGTCGACTTCTGCCGCTCGGCCGCCCCGCTGCATGACCGCCGCGAATACGACGCCGTCGTCGCCTCCGGCGAGCAGGTGACGTCCGGCCTGCTGGCGATCGCGCTGCAGGACATGGGCGTTCCGGCGCGCTCCTGGCAAGGCTGGCAGCTGCCGATCAAGACGAGCGACGCGCACGGTTCGGCGCGCATTCTCGACATCGACGCCGCGCCCCTGATCCGCGGCTTTGCGGCCAAAGAGGTCGCCGTGATCGCCGGCTTCCAGGGCATCCATGCGGACAGCGGGCGCATCACCACGCTTGGACGGGGCGGATCGGACACCTCCGCGGTCGCGATCGCGGCAGCGGTGCGCGCCGAGCGCTGCGATATCTATACGGATGTGGACGGGGTCTACACCACCGACCCGCGCGTGGTCCCCAAGGCGCGGCGGCTCGACAAGATCGCCTTCGAGGAGATGCTGGAAATGGCCTCCCTCGGGGCCAAAGTCATGCAGGTGCGCTCAATCGAGCTCGGAATGGTGCATAACGTGCGGATTTTCGTGCGTTCGAGCTTCGACAAGCCGGATGAGATCGATCCGCGGCGCACGCCTCCCGGCACCCTGATTTGCGACGAGAGCGAGATCATGGAACAAGAGGTCGTCACCGGCATCGCCTTTTCCAAGGACGAGGCGCAAATCTCCATCCGCAGCGTGGAGGACAAGCCGGGGATCGCGGCGGCGATCTTCGGGCCCTTGTCCGACGCCAACATCAACGTCGACATGATCGTGCAGAACGTATCCGCCGACGGCAGCACGACCGACCTGACGTTTACCGTCGCGGCCGCCGATTTCGAGCGCGCTCAGGCCACCATCGCCAAAGCACGGCCCGATATAGGCTATAAGCGGCTCGATAGCGCGAGCGAGGTGGCCAAAATCTCCGTGATCGGCATCGGCATGCGCAGCCATGCCGGGGTTGCAGCAAGAGCGTTTCGCGCGCTGGCCGATCGAGGGATCAATATTCGCGCGATCACCACGTCGGAAATCAAATTTTCCTTGCTGATCGACGCCGCCTTCACCGAGCTTGCGGTCCGCACCCTGCATTCGCTGTATGGTCTGGACAAGGGCTGAGCGTCGGACCGGACGCCGGAGCGGTTCGAAAGTGCGCTGCAGCATCGCCCTTTTGCTTGCCGCGCATGCATCCCATTGGCTATAGGCTGTGAGAATCGACGCGCGGTCCCGCCCGAGCGCGATTCCCCTTGAACCGAGCCGGCTGTCTCCGGCCAAGTGTTGCGGCCCGAAGGACCCTCGCGATGCGCGGTGCGCTGGGCGGTCCGCGCGTGCTGTTGCGCCGTCTTCGCGAAGTCGTCGCGGAGCCGGCCAGCGCGCAGGAACGCCTCGACAAAATCGTCGTGCTGATCGCCGCGAACATGGTCGCGGAGGTCTGCTCGGTTTATGTCTTGCGCGTCGACGGCACGCTCGAGCTTTACGCCACTGAAGGGCTGAACCGACAGGCGGTGCACATCACGGTGTTGCGCTCCGACGAGGGGCTGGTCGGCCTGGTCGCAAGCGAGGCGGCCCCGATCAATCTCTCGGACGCCCAGGCGCACCCGGCCTTCTCCTACCGGCCGGAGACCGGCGAGGAAATCTACCATTCCTTCCTCGGCGTGCCGATCCTGCGGGCCGGCAATACGCTCGGCGTGCTGGTGGTGCAGAACCGCGCGCGGCGCACCTATTCCGAGGAGGAAGTCGAGGCGCTGCAGACGACGGCGATGGTGCTCGCCGAGATGATCGCCTCCGGCGAACTTCTGACGCTCGCCGAACCGGGCGCCGAACCGGCCGTGCGCCGGCCGGTGCACGTGACCGGCGCCGCGCTCACCGATTCGATCGCGCTCGGCCATGTCGTGCTGCACGAGCCGCGCGTGGTGATCACCAATTTCATCGCCGACGACGTGCAGAAGGAACTGCGCCGGCTGCGCTCCGCGGTGCAGACGCTGCGGGCCGAGCTCGACCTGATGCTGGAAAGCGGCGAGGTCGCCGAGGGCGGCGAGCATCGCGACGTGCTCGAAGCCTACCGCATGTTCGCTCACGACCGCGGCTGGGTGCACAAGCTCGAGGAAGCGGTGCTCACCGGCCTCACGGCGGAGGCGGCGGTCGAGCGCGTGCAGTCGGACACGCGCGCCCGCATGCTGCGCCAGACCGACCCCTATCTGCGCGAGCGGCTGCACGACTTCGACGATCTCGCCCACCGCCTGCAGCGGCAGCTGCTCGGCTACGACCACGCGCCGACGCGCGACAAGCTGCCCGAGCACGCGATCATCGTCGCGCGCTCGATGGGGCCGGCGGCGCTGCTCGATTACGACCGCAACCGGCTGCGCGGCCTCGTGCTGGAGGAGGGCGGCCCCAACTCGCACGTCACCATCGTCGCCCGCGCGCTGGGGATCGCCGCAGTCGGCGAAGTCCCGAACGCGACCGGCCTGGTCGATCCGGGCGACGCCATCATCGTCGACGGCGCCGCCGGCGACGTCCACATCCGGCCGTCGCCGGACATGGAGGGCGCTTACGTCGAGCGGGTGCGGCTGCGCGCACGGCGGCAGCTGCAATTCCTCAGCCTGCGCGACCGGCCTTGCGTCACCAAGGACGGCCAGCCGGTCGCGCTGATGATCAATGCCGGGCTGATGGTCGACCTGCCGCATGTGGCGGAGGCCGGCGCGGCCGGCGTCGGCCTGTTCCGCACCGAGTTGCAGTTCATGGTGGCCGCCCAGTTTCCGCGCACGAGCGAGCAGCTCGCGCTGTACCGGAGCGTGCTCGATGCGGCGGGCGGCAAGCCGGTGGTTTTTCGCACGCTCGACATTGGCGGCGACAAGGTGCTGCCCTATATGCGTAATCTGGAGGAGGAGAATCCGGCGCTCGGTTGGCGTGCGATCCGCCTCGGGCTCGACCGGCCGGGCCTCCTGCGCAGCCAGGTGCGCGCGATGTTGCGCGCGGCGGCGGGCCGCGAACTGCGCATCATGTTTCCGCTGGTGGCCGCGGTGCAGGAGTTCGACGAAGCGAAGTCGCTGGTCGAACGCGAGCTGACGCATCTGCGCCGGCACGGCCACAAGTTGCCCGACCGGGTCGAGATCGGCAGCATGGTGGAGGTGCCGTCGCTGCTCTACCAGCTCGATGAACTGCTCGAACGCGTCGATTTTCTTTCGGTCGGGTCGAACGACCTGATCCAGTTTCTCTACGCCGCCGACCGCAGCAATACGCGCGTCGCCAACCGCTTCGATCAGCTCTCGATCCCGGTGCTGCGCGCGCTGAAACTGATCGCCGACAAGGCGCACGCGCACGGCAAGCCGCTGACGCTGTGCGGAGAGATCGCCTCCAAGCCGCTTGGCGCGCTGGCGCTGATCGGCATCGGGTATCGCGCGCTGTCGCTTCTGCCGTCGGCGGTGGGACCGGTGAAGGCGATGCTGCTCGAACTCGACGCCGCCAAGGCCGAGCGGCTGATCGTGCCGTTGATCAAGCGCCCGCATTCAGGCGCCTCGATCCGCGCCAAGCTGACGGCTTTTGCCGAATCCGAAGGTTTACCCCTGTAACGACCGATGTTGCCGCAAACGAAACTCGACGCGCTGATCGCGCGACACGCCGCCGTGGAGGCGGATCTTTCGGGGAAGCTCGCGCCCGAGGCGTTCGTGCGCCTGTCGCGCGAACTCGCCGAGCTCGCGCCCATCATCGACAAGATCAAGCTGTATCGGGACGCCGTCGCCGAAATCGCCGATCTCCAGTCGATCATCGACGACGCGACCGCCGACGCCGAAATGCACGCCATTGCGCTCGACGAGAAAGCGGCGGTCGAAGAAAAGCGCGTCACGCTGGAAAACGACCTGCGGCTCGCGCTCATTCCCAAGGACGCGATGGACGAGCGCAACGTCATCCTCGAAATCCGCGCGGGCACCGGCGGGGACGAGGCGGCGCTGTTTGCCGGCGACCTGTTCCGCATGTATGAGCGCTTCGCCGCCAAACAGAATTGGAAGACGGAGATCATCTCCGCAAGCGACGGCACGATGGGCGGCTACAAGGAAGTCGTCGCCGAGATTCGCGGCCGCGGCGCTTTTGCGCGGCTGAAGTTCGAGTCCGGCGTGCACCGCGTCCAGCGGGTGCCCGACACCGAAGGCTCGGGGCGCATTCATACATCGACGGCGACCGTCGCCGTGCTGCCCGAGGTCGAGGATGTCGACGTCGCGCTCGACGAGGCCGATTTGCGCATCGACACGATGCGCGCGGGCGGCGCCGGCGGGCAGCATGTCAACAAGACGGAATCCGCGGTGCGGGTGACGCACATTCCCTCGGGGATCGTCGTCGTGGTGCAGGACGAACGCTCCCAGCACCGCAACCGCGCCAAGGCGTTCAGCATCCTGCGCGCCAAGCTGTTCGACGCGGAACGGCAGAAGCGCGACGCCGAGCGCGCGGCGCAGCGGCGCGGACAGGTCGGCACCGGCGACCGTTCGGAGCGCATCCGCACGTATAATTTTCCGCAAGGACGGGTGAGCGATCACCGCATCAACCTGACCCTCTACAAGCTGCCGCAGGTGCTGGAGGGCGAGGCGCTCGGCGAGTTCGTGGATGCGCTGGTGGTGGAGCACAATGCGGAGCTGCTTGCAGCACAGGAACGATGAGCGCGCAGCGTCCAGCCGGTCGTGTCGCGTCGTGACGACGATCGCAGCGATGCGGCGCAGGCTCAGCGACGCGTTCCGCGCCGCAGGTCTCGACGCGCCCGGGCTCGATGCGCGGTTGCTGATCGGTCATGCGCTCGGGCTCGATCATGCCGGGCTTGCAAGCGGCGCGGAGCGCGCGCTTCTCCCGGCGGAAATCGAGCGCATCGAGGCGCTCGCCGCGCGGCGTCTTTCCCGCGAGCCGGTCGCGCGCATCCTCGGAACGAAGGAGTTCTGGGGGCTTGCGTTCGCGGTCACGCCATCGGTTCTCGTTCCGCGTCCGGAGAGCGAAACGCTCATCGAGGCGGCGCTTGCGGCGCTCGGTGCGAACGCTTCGCGCCAACGCAGTCTGCGCATCGCCGATCTCGGCACCGGCTCAGGCGCGCTCCTGCTCGCGCTCTTGAGCGAGTTGCCGCATGCCTATGGCGTCGGCACCGATCGCGACATATCTGCTCTCATGACGGCGCGCGATAACGCCGGACATCTCGGTCTCGCCGCGCGCGCGCAATTTGTTGCGAGCGATTTCGGAACGGCGCTGGAAGGCGGCTTCGATCTGGTGACCGCCAATCCGCCGTATGTGCGCACCGAGGACATCGAACGTCTCGCGCCCGAAGTGAGCGCGTTCGATCCGCGATGCGCGCTCGACGGCGGCCCTGGCGGGCTCGCGTCCTATCGCGCGATCGCCGACGACAGCGTCCGCCTGTTGGCGCCGTCTGCGCCACTGGTAGTTGAAGTCGGCGAAGGGCAAGCGCGCGCCGTCGGCGAGTTGCTCCAATACGTTGGGCTTGCCGTCGAAACAGTTGCGAACGATCTTGCCGGAACGGCCCGCGCCGTGGTCGCGCGGAGTCGCGTTTAATCGGTACTCGTCGGGCGATTTCCGCCTTCGCGAGAGCAAAAAAAGTGCTTGATTCTCCGAAAAGAGCGACTAGGTTCCGCTCACGGAATCGACCTGAGCGATGGGGGGTTGACGCTGCGGATTGAGCCTCGATTGACGTTTGGCGAGGCTGCGCGGCGAAGCTTGTTACCAACGTAATAAATATTTGTTGGTGATACACCACTCAGGATCGAGATGCTTGACCGGCTTGGACGTGCGTTCCCGCTTAACGGGCCGGGAGCGATGCGCAGCAAGAAAGGTTGGCAGCGCCAGGGCATTGCTGCAGGTGACAGCTAAATGCGGGTCGGGGCGGACGTCGACGCAGCTTTGCGCGGCCTCCGCAGTCGTTTGGCTGCACCTTCCGCGTCGGTGATGCGCCGGCGCGGGTGCTGTGTGCGCGTTCGCGCGCAATGACAGGTTCCTGAGCAACGGGCGGAGCAACCGCCTTTTCAATAAGAGGTGGCCGAAAGCCAGAGCGATGAGAAACGGTCAGAACAAGCGTATGCGCGGGCGTAACCGCAAGAGCCACAATCCGCTGACGCGGGTCTACGAATCCAACGGCCCGGATGTGAAGATTCGCGGAACCGCATCGCACATCGCCGAAAAATACATGCAGCTCGCTCGCGATGCGCAGGCCTCCGGCGACCCCGTAGCGGCGGAGAACTATTTCCAGCACGCCGAGCACTATCTGCGCGTCATCGCTGCGGCTCAAGAGCAGTTCCGACCGAACCAATCCTTCTTCCGAGCCGACGGCGCTCCCGCGGATCCACGCGAGGAAATGTACGACGAGGGCGAGGAGGACATCGGCGGGCCCATCATCAGCGATGGCGAGCAGCAACCCGCGTTCGGCACGCGCGATCCGCAGCCCATTCTTCCGCGTGACGCTCAATTCTATCCGCAGCGGGAACAAGCATACGGACGGCAGCCCGCCGCCGCGGCTCCGCCTCCGTCGAACGGGCAGGACGACGGCATTGATCGTCTGCCTTCCTTCGTCACCGGCGCAGCGTCGGCGCCGCAGCCGGCGCAGGCCTACAATCCGAACGGCAGCTTCGATGGACAGCAGCAGGGGGCAGGCGGCGACCGCTTCCCGCTGCATCGCCGCCGCCGTCGCCATCGCGGCCCGCGCAGCGACGTTGCCGGGTCGGGTTCGGCAGCGGGCGATGATGCGCCGCCGAGCTCCGGCGAGTAATCGATTCCACAATATGGCCCGCCGGACGTCGGCGGCCGCGCACGTTTGGCGCACACGGCCGCATCCGCGCGATGGCGCGTAATCAGGCAGTGCCCGGCTCGCCGTCGTCCTCATCGAGGCGATCGTCGTCGCCGTCGTCGTCCGCCTCCTCCGCTGCGGCAGCGGAACTGTTCTTGTCCTCTTTCGGCGCCCCGCGTGTGGCCGGCTGCTCCGAGGGCTGATAAGACGGCGGCGTGTAAGTCAGTTTCGGTGCGGTCTTTGACGGCGGCGTCGGATTTGCCTTGCGTGAGCGCAACAATCTGAACAGCAGCAGCGAGCGCCCCGTCACGTTATAGACGTGTCCGAATTTCAGCCGGACCGCGTCGAACTCGTCTTCAACGTCGCCCAGATTGGTGTCGATGAGCCTGAGCCAGGCGCGTCCCCCCGCGACACGCGGCAGGGTGAACAGCACGACGTCGTGGTGCGAATTGACGATGAGCAGCATCGTCGCGTCGCTGCCGCGCTTGCGGATGCCGGAAGCCTGTGCTCGCCCGTCGAACACGACACCAAGGCATTTCGCCTTCCCGTCGCTCCACTGCTCCGGCCCCATGACAAGTCCTTGCGGATCGAGCCAGGTCGCGTCGCAGACGCCGAGTTCTTCGTTCCATTCGCCGGTGAAGAATCGGGAACGCCGCAGCACGGCGTAACCCTGTCGCAGCTCGGTCAGGCGCTGCACGAATTGGACCAGCTCGGTGCCGTCCTCGTCCCAATCCCAGTTGACCCAACTGACCTCGTTGTCCTGGCAGTAGGCGTTGTTGTTGCCGCCTTGCGTTCGCCCGAACTCGTCGCCGGCGGTGAGCATCGGCGTGCCCTGCGAGAGCAGCAGCGTCGCGAGGAAGTTCTTCTTCTGCCGCTGGCGCAACGCCCGGATATCGGGATTGTCGGTCGGCCCTTCGGCGCCGTGATTCCAACTGTAATTGGCGTTATGGCCGTCGCGATTGTCCTCGCCGTTCGCTTCGTTGTGCTTGTCGTTGTAGCTGACGACGTCGTTCAGCGTGAAACCGTCATGGGCAGTGATGAAGTTTACGCTCGCCCACGGCTTGCGGCCGCGCCGGTTGAAGATGTCGCCGGAGGCGGTCAGGCGGGCGCCGAACGGCGCGAGAAGACCTTCGTCGCCCTTCCAGAACCGGCGCACGACGTCGCGATACTGGTCGTTCCATTCCGCCCAGCCGGGCGGGAAGCCGCCGACCTGATAGCCGCCGGGTCCGCAGTCCCACGGCTCGGCGATCAGCTTGACCGATGACAGCACCGGATCCTGGCGGCAGGAATCGAGGAAGCCGCCGCCTTCGTCGAAACCGTAAGGCTCGCGCCCGAGAATGGTGCCGAGATCGAAGCGGAAGCCGTCGACATGCATTTCCTCGACCCAGTAGCGCAGGCTGTCGGTGACCATCTGCAGGACGCGCTGATGGGAGAGATTGAGCGTGTTGCCGGTGCCGGTGTCGTTGATGTAGTAGCGCTTCTGGTCGGGCAGCAGCCGGTAATACGACGCGTTGTCGATGCCCTTGAAGGAGAGCGTCGGGCCGCGCTCGTTGCCCTCCGCGGTGTGATTGTAGACGACGTCGAGAATGACCTCGATGCCGGCATCGTGCACGCGCGCGACCATCTCCTTGAATTCTGAAAACGCGAAGTCCGGCACGCTCGCGTAGCGGCGCGCCGGCGCGAAAAAGCTGATCGTGTTGTAGCCCCAGTAATTGACCAGCCCCTTGTCGAGCAAATAGGGGTCGTCGACGAAGGTGTGTATCGGCAGCAGCTCGACCGTCGTGACGCCGAGCCGCCGCAGATAGTCTACGACGGTGGGATGGCCGAGCCCGCGGAATGTGCCGCGCACCGGCTCCGGCACGTCCGGATGCAGCTTGGTGAACCCGCGCGCATGGAGCTCATAGATAATGGTGCGGTCCCACGGCACTTTCGGCGCGCGGACCTGCCCCCAGGTGAAGGCCGGATCGACCACCCGGCACTTCATCATCAAGGGCGCCGAGTCGCGGTCATCGAAAGTGCGATCGTCGGAGCTCTCGAGCTTGTAGCCGAACAGTTCGGGCCCGAATTTGAGCTTGCCGACCACCGCCTTGGCGTAGGGATCAAGCACCAGCTTGTTCGGATTGTAGCGGTAGCCGTTGTCGGGTTCGTAGGGGCCGTGCACCCGATAGCCGTAGATCGTGCCGGGGCGGGCGTCGGGAACGAAGCCGTGCCAGACCTCATCGGTGTATTCGGGCAGCTCGATGCGTTCGATTTCCTTTTCGCCGGCATCGTCGAACAGGCAGAGCTCGACCTTGGTGCCCGTAGCGGTGAACAGCGCGAAGTTCACGCCCAGGCCGGTCCATGTCGCCCCCAGGGGATTCGGCGATCCCTCCCGCAGCCGTGGCCTTTTCGTTTCGCGAATCCGACTCTTTCCGTTCCCCGCGCGCGGTGGAACGAGTCTCACTTGCTCCGTCATGGAAGGCCCCTGGATGCCGAAAGGTAGGTGGATGGGTCAAACAACACTCAACCCCGCACGAGAAACAAAGTTCCAGATTGTGCAGTTGCAGCAAAACGAGACCGGCTTCGGATCTGCCCTGGGGGTCGAGCATGTAGACGACACCCAGACCAGCCAAGGCCAGAGGAATTCCAAGGGTGAATAGATATTTCAACGGTTTGCCCAT
>WBZU01003323.1_pt1 | contig 10596 bp, 10 predicted proteins | sample 5204311 | NCBI WGS metagenome assembly WBZU01 (sample SAMN12344359, study PRJNA552823) | activated sludge metagenome | biome: Activated sludge suspended growth; feature: Nitrification reactor; material: Wastewater; isolation source: activated sludge from nitrification reactor of wastewater... | reverse complement strand
GCTCGACCAGATCCGCGGGCACACCGAGGGGATCGCGCTCGAGCTCGGCGTCGTGGGCCTCATGAACGTGCAGTACGCGGTGGCCGGCGACGAGCTCTACGTGATCGAGGCCAACCCCCGCGCCTCGCGCACGGTCCCGTTCGTGTCGAAGGCGACCGGCGTCCCGCTGGCCAAGCTGGCCTGCCGGGTGATGCTCGGCGAGCGGATCGGGAATCTCGGCCTGCCCGACGAGCGCAACCTCGGCCACGTGTCCGTCAAGGAGGCGGTCCTGCCTTTCGACCGGTTCTCCGGCTCCGACGCCCTCCTGGGCCCCGAGATGCGCTCGACCGGCGAGGTCATGGGCGTCGGGCGGGACTTCCCGACGGCCTTCGCCAAGGCCCAGGCTGCGGCAGGCGCGCTGCTGCCCGACGGCGGGACGGTCTTCATCACGGTTGCGGACTCCGACAAGCCCGGGGCGCTGGCCATCGCCGCCCAGCTGCACGACCTCGGGTTCCAGATCGTCGCGACGCGCGGCACCGCTCAGTCGCTGGCGCGCATGGGCGTCCCGGTCGTGACCCTCAACAAGCTGGGGGAGGGGTCCCCGCACGTCGTGGACTGGATCGAGCGCGGCGACATCGACCTCGTCATCAATACGCCGACCGGCACGGCGGCCCGCGCCGACGGCTGGGAGATCCGCCGCGCGGCGGTCGCCCGCGGCATCCCCTGCATCACGACGCTCTCCGGCGGCATCGCCGCCGCCCGGGCGGTGGCCGCCGCGCGACAGGGCGACGCATCGGTCGTCTCCCTCCAGGACCTGCATCGCGGACCCGGGGGTCCGGCGGCTGCCGCGGCGGCCGGGCGCGGGGCGCCAGTCCCGTGAGCCGCCGGACGCTCGCCCCGTTCGGCCGGCGCCGCAGCGCCGTCACGAGCGTCCGGGCGGCCGGGCCGTACCGGATCCTCGCCGTGACCGACCCGGGCGGGCCGGCGCCGCGGCCGGGCCAGTTCTACATGCTCGCCGCGATCGAGGGGTGGGGCGCGGGGGCCGACGAGCGGCCGTTCCTTCCCCGGGCCTTCTCCTACCTCGAGGCCGGCGCGGGCTCGCTTTCGTTCCTGCTTGAAGACGTGGGCCCTGGGACGCGCCGGCTCGCCGCGCTCGAACCCGGCGACGGCCTGTGGCTCACGGGCCCGCTCGGCGTGGGGTTCGCCCCGCCGGAGGGCGGCGGGAGGGCACTGCTCGCCGGCGGGGGCATCGGCATCGTGCCGCTGGCCGCGTGGCAGCGGGAGCTCGGGCCGGCGCGGGCCCAGGCCCTGCTCGGGTTTCGCACGTCCGCGCACGCGGAGGCCGCCGAGCTGCTCATCGGCCCGCGCGTCGCCACCGACGACGGCAGCGCCGGCCGCCCCGGCCGTGTGACCGACCTGCTTGCCGAGGCGCTCGACGCGGATCCGCAGGCCACCGTGTACGCCTGCGGCCCGCCGGCGATGCTCGAGGCCGTCCGGTCGCTGTGCGCGAGGCGCGGCGTTCCGGCCCAGCTGGCGCTCGAGTCGGGGATGGCCTGCGGCTACGGCGCCTGCTACGGGTGCGTCGTGCCGACCCGCCGCGGCTACCTGCGGCTGTGCGTGGACGGACCGGTGCTGGATGCCGCCGAGCTCGAGTCCGCCCTCGTGGCCGGAGCCGGGCATTGAGCGGGCCCGTCGCCTTCTGCGGGCTGGAGCTCGCGCATCCGGTCGTGAACGGGTCCGGGACCTTCGATGCGCTCGCGGCGCAGCGGACCTTCGGGGACGCCGTGCTGCCGGAGTTCCCCTTCGCCGCCTACGTCTCCAAGACCATCACCCGGGAACCCCGGCAGGGGAATCCGCCGCCCCGGCTGTGGGAAGCGCCGGCGGGGCTCATCAACTCGATCGGCCTGCCGAACCGCGGCCTGGACGGCTACCTCGCGGACGACCTGCCCCGGCTGGCGCAGCTGCCGGTGCCGCTGATCGTCAACGTGATGGGGGACTCACCGGAGCACGTCGGGGAGCTCGTGTCCGCCGTGGCGGCGCGGCCCGAGGCGGCGGCCTTGGAGCTGAACGTCTCCTGCCCCAACGTCAAGAGCGGCCTCATCATGGGCGCCGACCCGGCGGAAATCGCCGCGCTGCTCGACCGCGTGCGCCCGCTCACCCCCAAGCCCCTCATCGTCAAGCTCACGCCCAACGCCACCGACGTCGGCGCGGTGGCCGCCGCCGCCGAGGCCCACGGGGCCGACGCCGTGTCGCTCGTCAACACGCTGCGCGGCATGGCCCTGCACCCTGCGACCGGGGCCCCATGGCTCGGGGGCGGGACGGGCGGCGTGTCCGGCCCGGCGATTCGCGCGGTCGCCCTCGCGCAGATTCACGAGGTCGCGGCCCGCGTTTCGATCCCGATCGTGGGCATGGGAGGCGTCCAGACTGGCGTCCACGCACGGGATTTCCTGCGGGCGGGCGCGACGCTGGTCGCGGTGGGCACCGAGAGCTTCCGGGACCCGCGTGCGGGGGCGCGCATCGCGGACGAACTCGAGGCACTTGTCCGCAAGGAGCGGACATTTCCCGATCCCGCCGGCTCGAACGCGCCGGATTCGCGGGCGGAGCGCGAAAACCCCCAGCAAACACGGGCCTAGGCATCAAGGGACCTCAAGAAGTATCAACCTCAACGTGAGGTAGAGGCGAATTCGGCGAATCTGGCTTGCCTCCCGCTGGCGATGTTGGCAGTATCGCTCGCCATGCCGGCCTCGGCGCCCACCACGCCCCAGACCCACGCTTCTGCCCCCGAGCGGTCCCTGACCCAGCGCATGGACGCCCTCCAGCGGGCCAACGAGATCCGCTCGCGGCGCGCCCAGCTCAAGCGCGATCTCAAGGGCGGCCGCGTCACGATCCACGCGCTTCTGCTCGATCCGCCGGAGTTCCTGGAGACGGCCAAGGTCTTCGACATCCTCCTGGCGGTGCCGAAGTACGGGCGGGTCAAGGTCAACAAGGTCCTCACGACCTGCCGGATCTCGCCGAGCAAGACGATCGGCGGGCTCTCCGAGCGCCAGCGCAGCGAGCTCGTCACGCTCCTGCGCCGCTAGTGGTCCGGCTGGCTGCGGACGACGCCGTCTAGCTTCCGCGCCCAGTGGCCCGCGTGTTCGTCATCACCGGCCCGTCGGGGGTCGGCAAGGGGACGCTGATCCGGGCGCTGCGCGAGCGCATCCCGGAGCTCGAGCTGTCCGTTTCGGCGACGACCCGGGCCCCGCGGCCCGGCGAGACCGACGGGGTCGACTACCACTTCCTCTCCGGCTCTCAGTTCGACGCCCGGGTCGCCGCCGGGGACTTCGTCGAGCACGCCAGCTATGCCGGCCACCGCTACGGCACGCTCCGTTCCGAGCTCCAGCGGCGCCTGGACGCCGGCGCGCCGGTCGTGCTGGAGATCGAGGTCCAGGGAGCCCGCCAGATCCGCGAGGCGATGCCGGATGCCGTCCAGGTGTTCATCGAGCCCCCGTCCGAAGCGGCGCTGCGCACCCGGCTGATCGGACGGGGGACCGATGGCCCCGAGCAGATCGAGGCCCGGCTGCAGACCGCCCGGGCGGAGCTGGCGGCCGGGCACGAGTTCGCCCACCGCCTCTGCAACGACCGCCTCGACGAGGCCGCTGATGCGCTCGAGGCCATCGTGCGCGCCGAGCTGGCCGCCGCATGACGGCGTTCAGGGGCTGACGGCGGCCCCGCTACACTGGGCGGCCCGGACGAAAGGCACCCGATCTCTGTGATCTCACCCCGCATCGACAAGCTGCTCGACCAAGTCGACTCGAACTACGCGAGCGTGATCGTCGCCGCCAAGCGGGCGCGCCAGATCAACTCGTATTACCACAACCTCGGCGAGGGAACGTTCGACGAGTTCCCGCCGCCCATGGTCGACACGCGGTCCAAGAACTACCTCACGATCGCCCTCGAGGAAGTGGCCGAGGGCAAGCTGAAGTTCAACTACCGGTAGGCCGAAGGGCCGCCGGGCTGACGGGGGGACGATGGCGCGGGTGCTCCTCGGGGTGACGGGCGGCATCGCCGCCTACAAGGCCCTCGAATTCGTGCGGCTGGCCACGAAGGCCGGCCACGCGGTGCGGGTCGTCCAGACGCCGGCGAGCGAGCGGTTCGTCGGGCGGGCCTCGTTCGCGGGCCTCACCGGGGCGCCGGTCCTCGTCTCGGAGTTCGAGCGCGATCCGGCCCGCGGCGCCTTCCCCGACCAGCCGGCGCCGGACCACGATCCCGTCTCGCACCTCGAGCTCGTCCGCAACGCCGACGCGTTCCTGATCGCTCCCGCCTCGGCGAACACGATCGCCAAGCTGGCGGCGGGCCTCGCCGACGGCATCCTGGCCACCGCGGCGCTGGCCGCGCCGTGCCCGGTGCTCGTGGCGCCCGCGATGAACGACCAGATGTATGTGGCCGCCGCCACGCAGGCCAACCTCGCCACGCTGCGCGAGCGCGGCATCACCGTGCTGGAGCCCGGCACCGGCGCGCTGGGCTCCAAGGGCGAGTGGGGCATCGGCCGGCTGCGCGAGCCGGCAGAGCTGCTCGCCGCAGTCGAGGCGGTGGTGCCCGCCGGCACCCCGCGCCCGTGGGACGGGCTGCGGGTGCTGGTGAGCGCGGGCGGCACGCGGGAGCCGATCGACAGCGTGCGCTACGTCGGGAACCGGTCCTCGGGCCGCATGGGCTTCGCCCTGGCCGACGAGGCCGCGCGGCGTGGCGCCGACGTGACGGTCGTCGCCGCGAACGTGTCCCTGGCGCGCAACCCCGCGGTCCGCTACATCGACGTGGAGACGGCGGCCGAGCTGCGCGACGCCTGCGCCGGCGCGTTCGGCGACGCCGACGTCCTGCTCATGGCCGCCGCGGTCGCCGACTACCGGCCCGCCGCTCCGGCCAACACGAAGCTGAAGAAGGACGCCGCGGCGCTGGATCTGCACCTCGAGCGCACCGAGGACGTGCTCGCCAGCCTCGGGGCCCGCCGCCGGGCCGGCCAGACGCTCGTCGGCTTCGCTGCCGAGCATGGCGGGGGCCTCGAGGCCGCGCGGGGCAAGCTCGCGCGCAAGCGCCTCGACGCCGTCGTCCTCAACGACATCTCCCGTCCCGGGATCGGGTTCGATGCCGACGAGAACGAGGTCGTGATCGTCACCCCGGCGGGGGAGCAGCCGGTGCCGCGGGCCGCCAAGGCGCAGGTCGCCGCCGCCGTGCTCGATGCCGTCGAGGGCCTGCGCCGTGCACGCCCGAGCCAGGAGCGAGATGGAGCCGCTGCCGGAGCGGGTTGAACCCGCGCAGCTCGAGGCGGCGGCCGAGACGGCCCGGCGCATCGCGGACAACGTCGCGAGCGCCGTCGAGGCGCGCCGTGACGTGCTCGCCAACGTCCTGATCGCCCTCGCCGCCGAGGGCCACGTGCTGATCGAGGACTACCCCGGGGTCGGCAAAACCGCCCTGGCCCGGGCGATCGCCCGCTCGATCGACGGCCAGTTCGCGCGGGTCCAGTGCACGGCGGACCTGCTGCCGGCCGACATCGTTGGCACGAACGTCTACAACCAGCGCGAGCAGCGGTTCGAGTTCCGGCCGGGGCCGATCTTCGCGAACGTCGTGCTCGTGGACGAGGTCAACCGGGCCTCGCCGAAGACACAGTCGGGCCTGCTCGAGTGCATGCAGGAGCGCCACGTGACGGTCGACGTCCACACGCACGAGCTCGCCCGCCCGTTCCTGGTCCTCGCCACGCAGAACCCCGTCGAATACGAGGGGACCTACCCGCTCCCCGAGGCCCAGGTCGACCGCTTCATGGTCCGGCTCGAGCTCGGCTACCCGTCGCCGGCAGCCGAGGCGGAGCTGCTCGCCCGCCACGAAGGCGGCGACAAGGTGCTCGAGCTCGGCCCCGTCGCCGATCCGACCGAGGTTCTGGCGCTCCAGGACGCTGCGGTGCGAGTGCACGCGTCCGCGGCGCTGCGCGAGTACGTCGTTGCGCTGTGCCGCCGCACGCGGGCCGACGCCCGGGTCGAGCTGGGGGCGAGCCCCCGGGCCAGCCTCATGCTCCTGCGGGCGGCGAAGGCCCGCGCCGTCCTTGACAGCCGCGATCACGCGCTGCCCGACGACGTCCAGGCCCTGGCCGAGCCGGTCCTGGCCCACCGGCTGCTGCTCGCACCGGAGACGGCGGGCAGCGATCCCGGCGAGGTTCGCCGCGCCGTCGTGGCCGCCGCCGTCGCCGCCTCCCCGGCGCTGTGACCGTCGCACCGCCGCCGCCACGCTGATGCCGCGCGCCGCCGCCACCTTCCTCCTGGGGCTGGCGCTGGTGCTCTGCGGCGGCCTGTTCGACGCCGAGCCGCTGCTCGTTCCCGGCGCGGCGTTCGTCGCGCTCGCGGCCGGGTCGCTGCTGTGGGTCCGCCTGGCCGCGCGCGGTGCCACGGTCCGGCGGACGCTCTCGGCCGCCCGCGTGCAGGAGGACGAGCCGCTCACGGTCCGGCTGCAGGCGGACGCAGGGCGCCTGCCGTTTCCAGGCGGCACGCTGGAGGAGCCGCTGCTCGGGGACCAGCCGGCGAGCCTCCCCGCTGGCCGGCCCGCGGCCCGGATCGAGGTGCAGGCCCGGTTCGCGCGCCGCGGGCGCCGCACGCTGCCGGCGCCGAGACTGGTCCTCCGCGACCCGCTCGGCCTGGCGTCGCGCGTCGCCGGCGGAGACGGGGCGGCGGACGAGGTCCTCGTCCTGCCCCGGGTGTTCCCGGTCACGGCGGCCGGCGGCGGGGACGAGCGCGCCGCGGGCCACGCCCGCGCGCTGCTGTCCGGCGCCGCCGAAGTCGACCTCGACGGCCTGCGCCCGTACCGGCCGGGGGCTCCGGCCTCGCGCATCCACTGGGCCGCGCTCGCCCGGGGCGCCGGCCTGCTCGAGCGCCGCCTGCGTCCCGAAGGCGACGGCCGCCCGCTCGTCGTGCTCGACACGCGGGCGCCGGCGGCGCCCGAGGATCTCGACGCCGCCGTGCGGGCCGCGGCGTCGCTCGTCGTTGCGCTGGCGGCCGGGGGCGGCTGCTCGGCGCTCCTGCCCGGCGACCGCCGGGCGGTGCGGGTCGCCCCCGAGCTCGGAGCCTGGCCGGCGCTGCACGCCCGGCTGGCCGTCGTGACCGAGCACCAGGGGCCTCCCGCGCTGGCCGGCGCCGCGGCCCGGGCCGGGACGGTGATCTACGTCGCCGCTCGCGCCGGGGCGGTGCCGCGCGGGCTCGCGGCGATCGGGGGCCGGCGCGTGCTCGTGGCCCCGGGTGACCTCGGAGAGCGGCCCGCCGCCTTTGCGGTGGCGGGCTGCCGGGGCTTCGTCCTGGGCGGCAGGACCGCAGCGGAGGCCGCGTGAGCGCCGCTCCGGCCACGGTCCCGGTTCCGGTCGCAGTCACTGGCGGGCGCACCGACGCCGGCCGGCCGCTCCTGGCGCCGCCGGTCGCGCGCATCGCGAGCTTCGGCGCCCTCGGCCTCTTCGGGATCCTGCACTGGGCGCAGATGGTGCGCCCGGCCGAGGGAGCGCGGGTCGTCGCGCTGCTCGCCGTCGCGCTGGCGGCGGCCGGCGCGGCCGAGGGGCTGCGGGGCCGCCGGGGCGCGGGGCTGGCGACGGCCGCGGTCGCCGGCGCCGGCGTGCTCGCGGTCGCACTGGTCGCCGGAATCCCGCTGCGCCTCCTCACCCCGGGCGGCGCCGGAGAGCTCGCCGACGGGCTGCGGCAGGGCGCCGAGGTGCTGCCGGACATCCGGGTGCCCTACGACGGCGGGGATGCGTGGGTGCCCATCGTGATCATGGGCGGCGGCGGGCTGCTCCTGCTCGCGGCCGGCCTGCTGGGCACGCGCGGCCGCGGCGGCCCGCGTCTGGCCGCGGCCGCCCTCCTCGCCGCGCTCTACGGCGTGCCGGCCGTGCAGTTCCAGGCCCAGGCCCAGATCGGGCGCGGCGCGGCCTTCACGGTGCTGCTGGCCGCCTTCCTGTGGCTCGAGCGCGTCCCCCGCCGCGCCGCGCCCGCCGCCGCCGCGCTCGTTGCCGCCGCCGTGGCGGCCGGCGCCCTCGCGGCGCCGGTCCTCGACCGCGACCGCCCGTGGATCGACTACGAGTCCCTGGCCAGCTCGCTGGCGCCGGGGCCCGGGGTCACGTTCGACTTCGAGCACCGCTACGGCCCCATCGACTGGCCGCGCGACGGGCGCCAGCTGCTCCGGGTCGCCGCCCGCTCGCCGCTGTACTGGAAGGCGGAGAACCTCGACGAGTTCGACGGGCTGCGCTGGCGCCGGGGCGAGGCCTCCGGGCTCCTCCCCGATCCCGCTGCCGAGGTGCCCGCTGGGTTCGAGCGCTTCCCGGCCTGGCGCCAGCGGCTCACCGTCACCCTGCGCGGGCTGAAGTCCAGCCTGCTCATCGGCGCCGGAACGACGCTGGCGGTCCCGCGCCCGCCCGAGCAGTCCAGCGGCGCCGCCAGCCCGATTCGCTTCGCGCTCAGGCAGCCGCTCGAACGAGGTGACTCCTACCAGGTCGACGTCTATGCCCCCCAGCCCAGGCCGGGCCAGATGCGGGCCGCCGGCACCGACTATCCCGGTGCCGTGCGACGCGACCTCGACCTCGAGATCCCGCGCGGACCCGAGGCGCCGAACGCCGTCGGCGACACCCGGCCGCCGCTCTACTACCGGGTGGACCGGGTGAGCTTCGCGCCGTTCGGCTCCGGCCTGCCCCCGACCACGAGCGACACCGGCCTGCCGGCTCCCGCGGCGGCGTTCGTGGCCGACTCGCCGTACGCCCGCACCTGGGCGCTGGCCCAGCGGCTCCGGGCGGCGGCGGCCACGCCGTATGACTACGTGCGCCGCGTCGAGGCCTACCTCGGGCGCGGCTTCGCCTACAGCGAGGACCCGCCCCAGCGGGCGGTGCCGCTCGAGGCGTTCCTGTTCCGGGACCGGCGGGGCTACTGCCAGCAGTTCTCGGGGGCGATGGCCGTCCTGCTGCGGATGGGCGGCATCCCGGCCCGCGTCGTCGGAGGCTTCTCGCCGGGCAGCCTGAGCACGGGCCGCAAGGAGTGGGTCGTCCGCGACATCGACGCCCACTCGTGGGTGGAAGCCTGGTTCCCCGGCTACGGGTGGGTCACGTTCGATCCGACTCCGGCGGCGTCGCCCGCCCGCTTCCAGGTCGGCCTCGGCGGCCGGGTGTCCGAGACTCCCGAAGCGGGGGCCCCGGTGAGCGGACCCGGGGACCGCCCGCAGTCGCGCCGGGTGCCGGGCGTGGCGCCCGGCGGCGCCGCGCGGGACGCCGGCGGGGCGCCGTGGGGCTGGATTGCCCTCGCCGCGGCGGCGGCCGGCGCCCTGGGAGCCGGCGCCCTGGCCTGGCGCCGCCGCCGTCCGCCGCCGGCCGGGTCCGATCCGTGGTTCGAGGAGCTGCGACGGGCGCTTGCGCGCACGCGCCGGGCGCCGGCAGCGCCGGTCACGCTGCGCCGCCTGGAGCGCGACCTGCGCTCGCCGGGCGCGGCGGCGTACGTCCGCGCGGTGGCGGCCCGCCGCTACGGCGGCGCCCGGCCCGAACCCTCCCCGGAGGATCGCCGGGCCCTGCGAGCCGAGCTCGGCGGGCGGGGGCTCGCGGGCCGGATCCGGGGCCTGTGGGCGGTCCCGCCGGGCCGGCCCGGCGGCGCCTGACGGACCGGCGGATGCCGCCCGCGGACGCCCTACACTGGAGCGCGATGGCCGACTCGGTCTACGACCTCTATCAGCGCGGCGTCGCGCTCCTCGAAGCCGGCGACTACCACGCTGCCGCTGTCCCGCTGGGGCGGGCTCGCGACCTCGATCCAGGCCCGGCCTCGATCCGGGAAGCGCTTGGCCGCGCGCTCTTCCGGGCCCGTCGCTATCGGGAAGCCGCCGACGAGTTCGCCGCCGTGGTCGACCGCGCCCCCACGAACGACTATGCGCTGTTCTGCCTCGGGCGGTCCCTGCAGCAGCTCGGCCGCCACGAGGAGGCACGCCACCCGCTGGCACTCGCCGCCTGCCTGCGGCCGGAGCGCCGCGACTACCGGCTCTACCGGGACCGGGCGCGCGTCCGCGCCGCGTAGCGTCAGCGGGTCAGCGCCTCGCGGGCCTGCGTGGCCACGCGCACGAGCAAGCCGAGCATGCCGTCGATCCGCTCCGGCGAGGCCGCTTCGGCCGGGATGTCGGCCTGGACCCAGGCGGCGCCGGCGCCGGTGTGGCTGAAGCGGGCGAGCGGGAGGTCGCGGTTCCAGCGCAGCAGGACATGCGGGTCGATCTGCTCCGGGCCGGCGACCTCGGCCTGGGCGCGCAGGAGGCCGTCGCGCAGCACGATCCCGACGTGCAGCGGCCAGCCCGCGGCATCGACGGTGAGGCCCCACTCGCCGGGGGCGACGCGGCGGGTCTCCCCGTCGAGGGCGGCGAGGTAGGCGTCGACGGCGGCGGCAGGCGCGGGCGGCATGGCCGCGGGCACGATACGGCAGGCGCCCGGGGCGCCCGGGGCAGGCTGGCGCGCCGGTGGTATTCTCGCCCGACAGCTTTCGAGCCGGCCTGCGGGCCGGCTGCCGTAACCGAAAGTGGGCGCACGCCCACTTTTTTCTTTGATGAACACCGTGTCCGCCCCTGACATCCAGAGCCAGATCACCGAGCGTCTCGCCA
>WBZU01002232.1_pt1 | contig 10601 bp, 10 predicted proteins | sample 5204311 | NCBI WGS metagenome assembly WBZU01 (sample SAMN12344359, study PRJNA552823) | activated sludge metagenome | biome: Activated sludge suspended growth; feature: Nitrification reactor; material: Wastewater; isolation source: activated sludge from nitrification reactor of wastewater... | reverse complement strand
GTGCCAAAGGGCGCGACTTTGGACACCCATTCCCCATGTCGTGAAGCGGCCGGACACAGCACTACGATGTCGGGCTTTGTCTGCTCGATGCATGCACGGTGATCGGTGAACACCTGGCTGGAGGAGAGGCCAAAGTTGCGTGTGGCATCGATCATGCGCCCGGGCTGCTCGTCGCAGATCGCGACGATTTCTGCATTCGGGTGCTCATGAGTCTGCCGTAGGAGGTCACCCATGTGGAAGTGGTCGAAATTGATGCCTGCGATGCGCCAGTGTTTCATGATCGGGTTGAGTCGGGTATGTGATTGATTGTGGCGAGGAAAGCTTTCAGGTAGAAGCGCGAACTTGCGGGCCTGCCACTCAACGCACAAAAAAACCGCCCGCCGGAGCAATCCAGCGGACGGTTTTCAGAGACAGAAGACTCGGCTGGTTACGCCGCGGCGGCCTCGGACGAGGGCGACTCCTCCGAACCGGAGTCACCGGACGGATGGGAGTCATTCTCGTCGCGAGCCTGCACTGGCTTGGCGCCACTGATCTGCAGGGCGCGGCCCATGAAGTCCTTGCCATTAAGCTCGGCCACCGCGCGCTTGGCTTCTTCGATCGAAGCCATGGTGACAAAGGCAAAGCCCTTGCTGCGCTGAGTGCGGTTGTTCACCACGACATCCGCGTTGCGCACGCTGCCGACGCCGTTGAACAGCTCGAACAGATCGCTCTCGGTGGCGTCGTAGGACAGGTTGCCTACATAAAGGCGTTCGCTGGTTACTTCCGCAGGTGTCGGAGCCGGACGCGGTTCGCGCGGGGGGCGCTGCTCGCGGGGGGGGCGCTGGGACTGGTCGCGCGGGGGGCGGGACTGGCCGTCGCCTTCGAAGCGGACCGGCGGAGCTTTGGGAGCCTGACGGCGGGGAGCCGGTGCCTTCTTGCCAAGCAGCCCGAAGCTGATCGTGTGAAGGAAGGTGCTCAGTGCGGAGGGCTTGCTGACCGCAGCCTGCTGAGGGGCTGCTTCGTCGCGGTTGCGCCTGCGGCCACGACGGCGGCGGCGGCGTTCAGATGCATGATGCTGTTCTGCCATGTTGTTTCTTTGTCTGGGGTGGTTGCTCCACCTCGGAGGCAGGACCGGGCAAGGGCTGCGCCAGCAACACCACGCCCGTCACGGGGCGGTGCACTGGCGAACCAGGCTTCTTCAAACGGGAAAAAGCAGCGGTCTGCGCTCCAGGGAGCGGTGCAGTGACGCGGAGGCGCGCGGTCGGCGAACGTAAGTCCCCCCAGCGATCGGCTCGGCTGGCTCGTGGTGGCTGAAGGCCCGCTGTGCGAACAGGATTGGCGCATCAGTTACGTGGGGAAAGGATTTCGGGGACTCGATCAAAGCGGGTGCTCCGATCACTACAAGCCGATCCTAATGGCGATTGTGTCACGGCGCAAGACAGGGTTTTCCCCTGGCTCGGTTGTCCGGGGCCCCGTTCGCTGTCTACTCCCGGCGCACCGCGTCCAGGAGCCGCCCGCGCATGGCTGCGGCAGACGAAGCAAAGCAGACCACCAGTCCGCAGGCCAGGATCAGCGCCATCAGTGATCCGATGAATCCAAGCGGCAGGTCGCGTGCGGACTGTGCCAGGCTGGGCCAAACCGCGATCGCCGCACTCACCGCACCTACCACCACGCCAGCGATCAGCAGCACCGCGTGTTCTTCCACGATCATGGAACGCAGGGTCGAAGGCAAAAAGCCCACGGCCTGCATCACTCCCAGCTCACCTTTTCGCTCCATTACATGCCGCAGGATGAGCACCCCGATGCCTGCCGTTCCCAGCAGCACACCGAGTCCGCCGAGCACCGTGAAGATGCTGATGTAGGTGTTCTGCACTGCGCTAAACGCTGCGAGCCGCCGGGTGGCTGGCTCGAGCGCGAGCCCGCGGGGCTGCAGCTGCCGGGTCAAAGTCTCGCTGATCTCGCGCGCCTTGCCGGCCGGTGCGTCCACAAGGAAAAACCTGTAACCGGACACATCGGGCAATTGCTGCACAAACGCGCGTTCGTCGACGATGACTTTGCCTTGCAGCACCGATCCCGCCAGCAGTGCGGCGAGCTTGACCCGCAGCTTCTTGCCGCCGCCCAGGTCATACGCGATGATATCTCCCACACCTTTTTGCAGGCCCCACATGGCGGTGGCCTGATCGCACGCGGCGGGGATGACGGATTCCGCAAGGGGCATGCCTGATTCAAGACTCGCCCATGATCCGTCGGCGAAGACGAACGCCTTCATGTCCGCCAGCTTTGCAGTGTTCACTCCCACGAGCTGCGGGATTTGTGCGCGGTTCAAATTCAGGCAGCTCGCATCATCGCCGGGCCGCACGCGGAAGGAGATCACGTTGGCACCTTGCGTGTCCTCCTCGTCCAGACCAAACGCGTCGCGACCGGCCTTCGTGTTTAGGTCCTCGTAAACCGGCAACGATGATTCGCCGATCAAAGCGAAGCCACCGGTGCCGGAATCGCGCTGCATCATGTCTTGGCTCGCAGACAACCGGAATGCATTTACCGCGACGACGAGGAAGATGCCGCCCGCCATCATGCCGAGGATAGCGAGGCTTCGTCCGGGCCGGCGCGTGACATTTCGCAGACCCAGCTGCCACACGCTGCGCGCGACGGCCCCAGCCTGCGACTGCTTGTTCATCCACTGTTTGAAGAATAGCAGCGCGGCGGTCATGACCAGCGCGCCCGCGCCGAAAAACGCACCTGCCAGTTCCTCCGGATTCGTGAGCTTGCGCCCAATGATAACCAGAACAATCGCACCGATGAGTGCCAACGGCGCTGTGATCCGCGCCAGTCCGCGCATGGCACGCGAACAAGCCTGGCGCAGTCTTCCGTGGGTGCCGCCCTGAGCGCGCGGGAGTGCGGAGAGATCTTCCGCGCCAGAAAGCAGCACGCGCGGCGGGGCCTTGAGCAGCCGCCTCGTCATCCACCACAGCGTCATCATCGCGATGCCGAACGCTGCCACGAAGGCAATGATCAGTGTCACAGGCTGCGCATCAAACACGAGCGGCAATCCCGCCGTGGCGCCACCCCAGGCACCGCGCAGGCCCGCGAGCGCGGCTTTGGTGTAGGCCACTCCTCCCAGCAATCCCAGCCCGCTGCCGATCAGGGCGATCACGCCTGCCTCCAGCAGCAACGACTGGCGCACGAGTGCTGGCGTCCAGCCCACGGCCAGCAGCAGCCCGGCCTGAGAGGCGCGCCGCTCAATGAGGAAGACAAACAACAACGCCGCGAACACCAGCGCTGCCGCAATCAAGAACATGCTCAGCCCCACAAACAATCCGCCAAAGTCCACGCTGCCCTGCGCCGCCGCATCGGCCTCGGTTTTGAAATCGCGCACGGTGAGTCCGATGTCTTCGAGGCTGAGCTGTTGAGCGATTTGATGGTTCAGTTGCGGTTCGTCTTTCCCCGTGCCGGCAAACCGGATGGCGGTGAGTTTGCCAAATCGATTACCCCACAGCTTCTGCGCATCGCCCAGGCTAAGGAAGGCTTTCGGCGTGCCTTTGAACTGCTTCCAGTAATCCTCGTCTTTGTCGCGAATCGCTTTCTTGTCGATCGGGAAACCGGCATCCCAGTCGCGCGAGCTGTCCACGTTTGCGATACCGGGGAAGTTGGGCATCCACGAGCGGTTCACACGCGGATCGCTCATCGGCAGGATGCCGCTGACTTTGAAGGCGACGGTTTCCTCTTTGAGCCCGTGACCGACGCCGACGACGAAGTAGCGGAGTTTGACTTCGTCTCCGATTTTCAACTTCTGATCCTCAGCGAGCCACTGGCTGACAGTGATCCCGGCTTCGTCGCCCGCAAACCCTGTAACCATCGAATACGGCGTGGAGCCGCCCGCCGATGTGATCGCGTTTACCAGGTAGGTGAGGACACCGCTTGCCTGCGGCAGCGACTTCAGAAGTTCGGTGCTCACCGTGTCATCCATGAAGACGCGATCAGTGGAGAGTTCCCACTCCGGCTTGTCCGAGGCGATCTTCGCGAGTTTCAGACCAAAGTCGGCCAATGTTCGGTTCTTCGCGATCTCTACGCTGCCTGCGCCGGTCGCCCGGCTCATCAGCGCATTGCATCTGCCATCCATTTCCACCTGTTTCTGCAAGTCGCTTAACGGCACGAAAACGGTGTCAGGAGTGAGTTGCGACGCGATGAGTTGAAACGCGCCAAAGTCCTCGGCGCTCACGATGCCCGCCACGGTGCGGCGCAGGGTGATGTCGCTGGTCGTGCTGCCGGAGAGCGGCGCATCACGCGACAGCGCACTGGGCTTTTCGAGCCGGATCACCACGGCGTCGCCGGTCTTCGCATTCAGCTTCGCTGCCATCGCGGCGTTGATCAGCACCTCGTCTTGTTTGAGGGCGAACGTTTTGCCGCTGGGGCTGAGCCGCCAGAAGGTGTCGTCGATGCCGAGCACCTGCGCGGCATTCACGCGCGCCGAGCCGGAGGCGGCGGTGATCGAGCCGTTGGCAATGATCATGGGCACGTTGCCGGACTTCCGTGCGAGGTTCTCCGTGAACCATCGCTCGCCCCCGAGCATGCCCGAGCGAATGTTTCCCAGACGCAACGCCGCCACGCGCCGCAGCGATGCCTTGACGGAGTCGCCCACAAGCAATGATCCGCTGAGAATCGCCGAAGCCAGAAAAACGCCGAACAGCAGGCCCAGGTGAGCCTTGGCGTAGTGCCGCGCGCTGGCGAAGATGTAAGCCCAAAAACTCATGCTTTCAGGGATCCCTCGTGAATCTCCAGCATACGTCCCATGCGTTCCGCTTGCGCGCGGTGATGCGTGACGAGCACAAGCGTGACGCCCGTGCGTTCTTGCAGATCGAGCAGGAGGTCAGTGAGCGCGCCGGCATTCTTTTCATCCAGGGCGCCGGTGGGTTCGTCTGCCAGGATGAGGCGTGGTTCATTGATTAGCGCGCGGACAACGGCGACACGTTGCCGCTCGCCGCCTGAAAGCTGAGCCGGGCGGTAGGCCTCGCGCGCGGCGAGGCCCACGGCATCGAGCAAGCTCCGCGCGCGTTCGGTGCGATCCGGACCGCCTTTGATCGCCAGCGTGGGCACGAGCACGTTCTCCAGCACGCTGCACTGAGGCAGCAGGTGATGGAGCTGAAAAATGAAGCCGATCTTCGCCGAACGCAGGGCACTCAGCTTCTGCGTCGTGGCGCCTCTCAAACACTGGCCTTCGAACCAATACTCGCCGGTGTCCGGTTCATCGAGCGTGCCGAGGATGTTGAGCAGGGTGCTCTTGCCACATCCGGATGGACCTGTGATCGCGACGGATTCACCCGCATCGATGCTCAGATCGATATCGCGCAGCACGGGCACGGACGCGCCGCGTTCGGGCTCCGCGTAGGACTTGCTGATGTGTTTGAGTTCGATGAGCGGCATGGCGGGCGTGAGTGAAGCATTGAGCAAACGATCATTGCAGTGAAAACGATCGCAGTATGTCCGATGCCTGCGGAGGTATCAACCCAGCGACTTGCTGATTCGCACCCAGCCTTCCCCGCTGCTCAGGATTGTTGCAGAACCCAGCGCTTCGCCTTGAACTCATGCCTGGGCAGCGAGTGGACGACCCGCACCGGTATGCGCATCGAAAAGGTGTCGCGCAGCTTCTGTTCGAGGTGCTTCACCAAGTCACGGGCGGCGTCCGGCAGGAGTTCGATGAGCAGTTCGATCTCGTCCATCGCGTCCACTTTGCGCTGGTGCACCTGGAACTCGGCGATGCCTTCGAACTGGCGCACCGCACTTTCGACAGCGCTGGGATAGATGTTCACGCCGCGAATTACCACCATTTCATCCACTCGCCCGAGCACGCCGCCTTCCAGTGCGGTGCGTCCCTCATGCAGACGTTTTTTCACCCAGTCGCCAGTGCGATAGCGCACCAGCGGCGCGCCAAGGCGCGTGAGATTGGTCAGCACGAGTTCGCCGCACTCACCATCAGCTACTTCCTTGCACGTGGCTGGATCGATGACTTCCACGTGATAGGCTTCGTGGATGAGCTGCAGCAATCCTGGATGGTCCGCGGACTCGAAGCTCACCGGGCCCACTTCGGTCATGCCATGATGATCGAATACACGTGCGTTCCAGAGCTTCTCGATGCGATCGCGCACGCCGGGCAAACTGCCCCCCGGTTCGCCCGCGACGACGATTCTTTGCACGCGCAGTTCATCCAGTGAGACTCCGCTTTGATCGCCGATCTGTTCGCCGAGACGCAAAGCATACGTGGGCGTGCAGCAGAGAACCGTGGCCTGATAGCGAGACATGACCTGCAAGCGCGCCGTGCTGGACAGGCCGCCGCCGGGAATCGCCAGATACTCGGACGCGGCGGCCTCAAAAGCAGTCCAGAAGCCGAGAAAGGGGCCGAATGAGAAAGCGAAGAACACGCGATCCAAGCCCGGAATGCATCCGGCTTCCGCGAACACCCGCCGCCAGCACGCCAGCATGGCCTCCCAGCTCTGCGCCGTGTCGATCCACGCCATGGGCTGGCCAGTAGTGGTGCCGCTGGTCTGGCAGAAGCGCGTGTAGCTCGCTAGCGGTTTGGTCAGCGCGGAACCGAACGGCGGATGCGCGACGTGATCGGCGAGGATCTCGGCTTTGGTCGTGAACGGCAATTCGCCGAACCGCGCAATGCACGTGGCTGCGGCGGAGAAGCCTGCAGCGCGGAGGCGACGCGAGTTGAAGTTGTCGGTGGCGAAGACGCGGTCGAACAACTCAGTCATAGTGAAGCTAATACATCAATGTCACTGCTTCGGCGCATCCGTGGGCGGCGTGGCTGCAGCGGGGGGCGTGCCCGGTGAAGCGGCCGCAGGCGCAGGTTCGGCATTTGCAGGCGGCGCTGCAGGAGCAGGTGTCGCTGGTGAGGGCGCTGCATCGTGCGCTTTCGCGGGAATAGACTCAGGAGCTTTGGAGGCAGCCGGAGCAGCAGCAGATGATGCCGCTGCGGCAGGTGCTGGCGCGTGCCCGCTGCCTGAGTTCGAGGGCGCATACTTGGCCACGAGGAAGGCTCCGCTCGCGGCGAGGATGCAGCCGATCATGAATTCGAGCGGGATGCTTTTGAAGCCGCCGTCAGGTGGCGATTTGATCATCGCCGTGATGGTATTCACCAGGGGGGCCAGACCGAACACGATCGGCATCACCGCCGCCGCGGCTGCCATGCCGAGTCCGCCGCCGCCCTTCGTGACCGGCGCGGCTGCGGCACCGAGCGCGAGCACAAGGAAGAAAGCGCCCAGAGCGCCAGCGAGGCCGGAGATTGCTCCCCATTGCAATCCACCCGCGGAGAATTCGAAGCTCGATCCACGCACCTTCAAGACCACCAAAGTGACGACGCCTGTGACGCAGTATGCGCCGCACACGAGGAGGAATGCCTTCAAGCCAGCCTGCGCGCCCTCCGGAGTGGGCGGCGTGACGCCGGGCATGTAGCCGCGCGCCATGTGGAGAATCACGCCATACACGCCCCAGAAGAAGACCGTCATCAATGCGTAGCTTTGCCAGTTCAGATTCATAGTGTCAGGAGTGGGATGAGTTCGGGGGGAGCGCTGTGCCAACCATCATCGGCCCGGGCGCGCAAGCATTTCGGCAGGGGCGGCTTCGATCTTGCTGCGAATGCGCTCAGGGATGCTCACGGCTTTCATCCGGCCCGACTCGGGGTCCTTCCTAACGCAGGCCGTCGTCAACCGGCCTTCACCAGCCAGCGTGCCGTCCTGGTGCCAGAGGCGGATCAAATAACGGATCACCTTGTCGCGCACCTCTTCGACCAGCAGTTCGATACGGAACTCCTCCTCAAACTTCAGCGGCGCCATGAAATCACAGCTAGCATGCACGCGCGGCCAGCCCACGCGATCCGCTCCATGCTCCGGCGGATCGATGATGCTCATGCCCAGTGAGCGGAAGAACGCATGCTCCACGCGCTCCATGTAGCGGAAGAAGTTCGAGAAGTGCACGATGCCCGCCATGTCCGTCTCGGAGAACTGGACGCGTTCGGTGATTTGAAAGTGGTGAGGCATGAGCATTCATCAAAGACGATGGACCTGTGGATGTCGAACGGCGATTGGGGCCTGCCAGTCGCGATTTTCGTCTTGGCTCCGGGAATCGCCTTCGCTACACCTGGGGCGTCAGACGCAATTCATCTCGAATCCCAACTCCACCATCCAGCCATGCCCAAGATCAAGACCAACGGAATTGAAATGAACTACCAGGAGCGCGGCTCCGGCGAACCTCTCATTTGCATCATGGGCGTCACCGCGCCCGGCGGCGTGTGGGATGCGCATGCGCAGGCCTGGGAAAAGCACTTCCGCTGCATCCTCGGTGACAACCGTGGCGTGGGCGAGACCGACAAGCCCGAAGGCCCCTACACCACCGACATGATGGCCGATGACTATGCGGGACTCATGGATGCGCTCGGCATCAAGAAGGCCCGCGTTGTCGGCTGCTCTCTCGGTTCCGTGATCGCGCAGAAGCTCGCACTGCGTCACCCTGACAAGGTGCAGTCCGCCATCCTCATGTGCACCTGGGCGCGGCAGGATCGCTTCGGCCTCTACACGTGGCAGCACCTGATGAAGTGCAAAGCGACGATGCGTCCGGAGGACTTCATGCACTACGTGCAGATGCTCATCTTCACCAAGCCCTGGTTCGACAACGACGAATGCTGGAACAACATGCAGCAGGGCCTGAAGGATGCCGCGACGAATCCCGCCCCGCAGCCCGTGCATGCGATGGAAGCGCAGAGTGCCGCCGCCATCACTCACAACACACTGAACGAACTGAAAAACATCAAGTGCCCCGTGCTCGTGATCGGCGGCAAGAACGATGCCTTCACACCCGCGTGGATGAGCGAGGAAGTCGCCGCCGGCATTCCGAACAGCACGCTGCACCTCTACGACAACGCCGGCCACGCTTTCCACTGGGAGTGTCTGAACGATTTCAACCCGCGCACCACGGAGTTCCTGCTGAAGCATTGATCCTGTCATGAAGCGGGTGCTCGCCTCGATCATCGCGCTGCTGATCATCGGCAGCGCGATCTCGCTGGCGGAAACGAAGGAGGAGGCGCTGAGGAAGATCGTCACCACCGCCGACTTCCGCGAGCTTCTGCTGCACACGAAGTGGAGCTGGCGCAACGTCACCGCCGGCGTGCCTGACCGCGAATGCACGTTCATGGAAGATGGCACATTCCACCACCCGCACTTTGTCGCGAAGTTCACCATCAAAGACCTGCACGTGGTGGAACTCGCCGCGCGGGGCAAGCACGCCACGATGACCTTTGACGCCGGCTATCAGAGCTTCCAGGCGGTGGATTTCGAGAAGCACGGCATCACGGGCAGGCGGCTGCCGGACTCGAAGTAGCCGGCCTCCCCGGTGCGCGCCCGTTCGCGTGGGAGCGCGCTTGTTTTGCCCGCACATCGAGCTTGTGCATAAAGCGGCCGAACTGCCGCCACGCTTCGCCGTAGAACCGCGCGGTAGTGACTCCCAGGGCCTTCAAACACCGCCCGTGGCTCAGCCACAGCACTGTGGCCGCCACGCCGCCGCTCAGCACGAACTGCGTGCGCCAAAGCCAGCGCATCAAGCCTGTGCCCGGCGCGCCGGCGCAGTGCAGTCTGTCGTTCTGAAAAGCCACGTGACCCGACTCATCGCGCAGAATGAGCGAGCAAACGTCGCGCAGGCCAGGATCATCGCAGTGCCGCAGCAGCAGCCAGTAGTAGGCTGTGCTGGAAAGTTCGGTGAGCGTCAGGATCTGCAGTTCGAACTTCACACCGAGCAGGCAGCGCAGCGCGCAAAACAGCGTGAAGCTCCAGTGATCGTCGATCGGTTCCACGCCAAAACGCTTCAGCAGGCCGCCGAGCAGCCGCGCGTGTTCCTTTTCTTCCTCAAACCAGAGATCGATGACCTCGTCCAGCCCCGGCTGGCTGAAACGGTAGCGCCCCGCATTCCAGGCGATGAGCGACGCCGGGCCGCCGCCGTCGCCGAGCTGGAACTCGCGCAACGACTGTTCGAGATGCGGACGTGCTTCGATGGGCACGCTGATTGGCGCATTCCACCGGGGAACCAGACGATTCTCGCGATTCGCTTTGAAGAATGCAGTCCACTTGCTGGTGTTGAATTGTGTTTTCATGACAGCGCGAGCGTCCGTCGCGCACGCTGCAATCTCAAACGAGCTTCTGGTGAAATCGGCATGAAGCCACGGCGATGCGCGTGTGAAGCCACGCGCAATCTCGCTGTCTCACGAAGCCAGCATTAGGAACAGGCTCACCAGCCCGTTGTTCAGCGCGTGCGCGGTCATCGGGGCGATGAGCGTGCCGCGAAATGCGCGCAGCGAGCACATCGTGGTCGCGATCGCCATGATCGCTGGCACACCGGCCCAGCCCTGCGGATGGATCACCGCGAAGATAAAGGCATTGAGCGCCACACCCGGAACCCAGCGCAGAAAACGGGAGAGCCCGGGCAGCATCAGCCCGCGGAACATCGCTTCTTCCGTCAGCGGCGCCCACACCACTGCCAGCGCGATGATGCCCCATGCTGCAGCGCCGCCTTTTGCCATCTCGCCCACGATTGGATGCACCGGCATTTGACCGGTCCACTTCATGATCAGCGTGGCC